>Ga0041059_1002946_pt1 | contig 12146 bp, 17 predicted proteins | sample AraColnosormetaG_FD_56232 | JGI IMG/M metagenome (GOLD analysis project Ga0041059, IMG submission 56232) | Arabidopsis roots microbial communities from North Carolina, USA - Col MF nosort | ecosystem: Host-associated > Plants > Roots > Unclassified | place: USA: North Carolina | collected... | reverse complement strand
TGTAGTTAATGTGGAGAGATTTTGGGAAGATTGTTAAATGTCAAATATTTAATTCGAAGATTTTCTTTTTAATTATCAAAAACAAACATTAAAATCCAGTGACAACCATTGTAAATAAATCTCAACTACAGGATTTATTTAACAAAATGGCTGCAAAAATGTATATATAGATTTAACAAAAATTAATTAATTTGTAATAGTAGTTGTTATCCTACCTTTAGGGGTATAGCTTTTAATTTGAAACCATAAGCAGTCTCTAATACTGACTAATGAACCCGTGGTTTTCTCCACTAACCATTTTTCAAATCTAAACTAATCTATCAACCTTACTTTGAACCTTTGTGGAGTGGTTAATTAATTAAAGACTAATTGATATATTAAATGGAAAAGAATAAAATAATTTTAAAGGAATTAAATATTCGCAATGGCCACGAGGAACCTTTCATGTGGCAACTATACTTTGTAATTTCAACTATACTAAGGCCAGTGTTTTCTTTGACAATAACATTAACATCCATATGCTCATATGCATATATATATATTTGATTTGATCATATATTATTCGTATATGAGACCCACATATATTAGCATCATCATTAGTTTTTTTTTATATTTTATATATAACAAAAATGTAAAATAGAGAGGAGTAAGCATCTTGTTTGTCCAAAAAGAAAAGAAAGGAGTAAGTATATCTCGTAAATCTTTGAAATAATGTCACGAAACTTAGATTAAAAAAAGTTAATGTTGATTGTTTATGGAATCATTCCAAATATCATGTTAACTTATTGAGACGCGCATTTAATACCACAATTAGCATATATTATGATGAGACAATAATTCCTTATATGGTTCAAAACTATGAATATAAATATAATTCGGAATATTTCTCCCAAAGAACCCTTGTAATCTCTCACAAAAATCTCTTGTTCTTCTTGTCTTCAATATGGAGGATGGGGAAGCTTCAACAATCACTTTCTTACCAACCACGGAACCAAAACCCCTACAAAACCCTAACTTGCTGGCCAAACCAAAAAAAGAGACTAAACAAAAAAAACCTAAAACCACCAAAGGTCGACAGAAGATAGAGATCAAGGAGATCATGCTGGAGACCCGAAGGCAAGTGACGTTTTCCAAACGACGATCCGGGCTTTTCAAAAAAGCGGCAGAATTAAGCGTTCTCTGCGGCGCACAGATTGGTATCATAACGTTTTCACGTTGCGATAGGATCTACTCGTTTGGTAACGTGAACTCACTCATCGATAAATACTTGCGTAAGGCTCCGGTGATGCTGAGGTCACATCCCGGTGGTAACGTGGCAAACGGAGAGGAAGATAACGACGGTTTGATGTGGTGGGAGAGAGCGGTGGAGAGTGTGCCGGAGGAGCATATGGAAGAGTACAAGAATGCCTTGAGTGTGTTAAGGGAGAATTTGTTGACGAGGATCTACCAGATGAGTGGTGATCGGACGGTTGAGAATCTTCCGGCATTTCCAAATGAGATGGCTATGGCTGACTGGAAATTAACGAATGAAAATCTGATGGCTAGGAACGATCGAGGTTATGGAGGTAACAATGGTGATTTGGAGTTTGCGTTTATGCCTCAAAACGGTAGACAGTGAGGTGTTTTTTCTTTAATTTATTATTACAGTTTGGTGTTATTACATATAGATTATAGGTTGATCTAAACTATTTTTTTAATTCGTTTACCTAAATTAACTAATGCTTTCAAGTTTAAGATTGAAAAAAAAAAATTGTATTCCGAAATTGAAATTCATATTTCCCTTTTCTTAACTGTGGAGTTAGCTTATTAATAATACTGGTTTTATTTTATGAGCTTGTGTTTTTGTCTTTCTTGTTTATTTTCTTGAAACTGTTAGGATATTTTCTCCAACAGTTTCTTTTTATATAAAAATGATGTAATATTTTCCCCAACCATTGGCTACACTTGAGGAGGTTAGCTTGTCTACGAATTGTCAATGGTCGTAATAATGAGGGCTTGAGGATCGGAATCTGGTCATGGTGATGTTGATCCTTTAGAGGTTCTTATTAGAACTATATTCCACACACAATTCGAAATCAAATCATGTCACAAAAATTGGAACCACGAGGACTGAGGATTAGGTATGTTGTACATGTTTATAGTCTCTAGGCAAAAGAGTAATAAATGGCTACTTCAATAGATAAGATTGTTTAAAGTTAACGGTGTTGATACCAGGATCGGAAACTGGTTACCGGAGAACTGGGCCAACTGGCGGAAACTGATCTAAATCGGAAGACGAAGCAGAAAAACTACCTCAATATTTAAGATAAAAACATGAACTTTGAAGATCTTAAAAGGCTCAAAATTGGAAGTTTTCACTTCTGAAGCAAAAGTAGTATAAATAGTTAGTTATTAATTAGGAGTTGAAATTAGAGATAGAGTTGAATAAGCTCATCGCTAACTACAGAGGGAGAGAGAACACCAAGGTCAGTGAAGAGGAGTGTTAGGTACTGAGGCGGAGTATAGTCTCGAGCTGACCTCTCTACTTCCACCTTTGTCGGAATCTTTACACCAAATTCGATTGGTCTCAACGCCGGTGCCATGTCCTTTTGGTCTAATGGGTAAAGCCTAGCGAACTGCAAATACACAACTTTGTATCATTAACCACTCTCTTACTATGGGATCTTATAAAACCGTTTCAATTACCTTGTAACTCTCAGCAGCAACATAGACCGGTTTGTTCATGCTGTGTGCCACAAGTGCGATTTGGTATGTTCCCATCATGTTGATAATACCGCCACTTTCTACAACTCCATCCGCCCCGACAAACACCATGTCTACCTCGTCCATACTATACGCCACAGCTGAATCAAGCAGTAGTTTCACTGGGATATCGAGCTTCGATAGCTCACTCGATAACAGAACTCCTGTTCCATCCGGCCTCCCCTCTATCATTTTTTCACCAAAAAAAGTTAGCGAGAGGCTACTAATACAACAAAATCATAAAGAGACAGGGTTTATAAGGTCAAGACTATGCAACAAAAATGTCTCAGAGAAACCAAGAAACATTAAGCGGATACAACTCAAGTTCCAATCTAAGCTTGTTGTTTAAGCGAACCTGTGCAGAGAACTCGAAAGAGCTTGTTGTTTTGTGCAGCAGTCTTAAGTATTTCCAGAACAACTCTAGAGAGTCCATGAACCAATATGGTACAACCATCGAATATAAAATCTTGACTAAGCATTGCGATAATCCTACGAGCCTGCGCAATAACCAAACCTTTATAAACCCTCTTCTATCAAATACTAATTGATCTACTTCATTGATATATGTACAAAAACTACTAAATATGAGCCAGAAGCCATAAAAGGAAGTACCTTGCAAGATATTTCCCCAAATTTCTCAGCACGTTCAAGAAGACGAGACTTAGCTGAATTGAAATCTTCATATTCCAAAGCAGACGTTCTCGTAACGTATCTGATAAACAAATCGCATCCAGCTGTCAAAGAGATCGACGTTTTGTCCCACGACTGCCAAAATTTGAACATTTCTTAAATCAACAAAGCCCACAAAATCGAAGAATGAACAGAAAGTGAAAAATGAATTCTCACCTTGAGTGTATCAGAAGCCTTTTTGAGCTCAATTTCAAGCTCCATCATGGTGCTCGCTTCGCTCGCACGAATAACAGCAGCCAAAGCTCGTATAGCCGCGACGGCTTCAGCCAGATCCGGTTGTTTTCTCCAGTTATTGAACTCTTCAATTACATTAAACGACTTCTCGTTCCCGAGATCAGTTACGGATAAGTCATGCTGGGCATCGCCTGAGACGCCGCCAACGGCGGCTTGAGCTTGGGCTAGCCAGTCGCTTGTAATGACACCGTGATGCGCCGCGCGAGTTTGGTAATAAGCGGAGATGGAATCAGGGTTTTGAAAAGGACCTCGTGTTGTATCCGCCATTGGAGGTGAATTCGAGCTTCGTCGCTCGTCGAGAATAAACGACGGTGATCTTCTCCACATTGATTTTTTTTTTTCTTGAGAAAATTCTTCAAAATGGAAAAATTGAAGATAATATACTGTCGCTTTCTCCAGAAATATCATATGAAAAATAAATATAAGGCCCATTAATAATATAAGGCCCATTTATAAGCCCAATAAATTTACTAATTTTCATATCTTCATATGACATGCCATGGAATGGAAGTACAAAATATTCTAAAATTAAATTAGCTGATCACAATTGCCTGATCAAATTCAAAACACAAGTTTTCTTTTTTTTAATAACTCAAACTGATCACACTTTTCTTCAAAAGGGTCTTTAAGTTCATCTTCATGGTCAGGTCCTTTTAGTTGCGGAACTCGTCCATGAAGCTCTTGTGGAACTCTGTCAGACGATTCACTATCGCTGGAATCTTGTCTTCTTGTGGAAGTATTGTGCATCTAAAGTGCCATGTTCCAGGAACCTAAACCACAATGAATCCAAAACCCATTATTCAAGTTCGATCCTTTTGTAAGACATTTAAAGTTATGAAGATTTGGTTATATTTTACCTGTCCAAAGCCAGAACCAGGGACTACAACTACACCAGTAGCATTGAGAAGGCGTTTGCAGTAGAACGCATCTGGTGCAGTTTTTTCAGCCTCAGCAGCTTCGATAGCCTTTTGAGGAAGGTTAATTCGCGGGAAGAGATACATTGCTCCTTCGGCTCTGTTACATGTAACACCTTCTAAACTGTTGAGAGCGTCTTCCAAAGTCTGCAAGTTCATTTTCAAGCTTGTGACATTATATACAAAGAGACTGAAAAATGTCGTTAGAGGGTATTGTAATCTTCGACTAACCTTTGCACGTTTAGCCATGGATGAGAGAATTCCATCTCTTTCTGCCATGTATGAGTCATATGAGTCATCACCAGGCTGATCAAATACAATATTAGACTTTTTAGTCATAATCTGTTGCAAGAACTTAGCGAAAACCGATTAGAGAGAACTAGGGTGTTACCTTGGGTGGGCTCATGACAAGGCTAGCAAGAATTTGACCAGAGATGTTAGAACAAAGATTCACAGAAGCCATTTTGTATATCTGTTCTCTTACATCAGAAGTGAATCCAGTAACCTCCATGTAACCTCCTCTTTTTCCACATTCTCCATAATATCCTATCAACAGAAGAATATTAAAAACAAAAACCCCATTTTTTAGATGACAAGCATTGGACAGTAAAAGTTGTTCTTTTACCTTTGGAGACTGATTGGAACGAGACTAACGAGATATCTTTTTCTCCATAGCCCAAAGACCGAGCCACTTTCTTGAAAGAATGGAACTTTTTGTCAGGGACGTAAACATTTTCTTGGTAGACTTCATCAGCTAAAAGAACCAAACCCTCTTGCTTGCAGAAATTAACAATGTCACGCTGGTTTTCTTCCGCAAGAACCTAACCAGAATAAGAACGCAAGATTAGAAGAATGTTACATTTTGTTAGGCTAGTCTTGAAAATCTGTTTGTACCTGCCCAGTTGGGTTACCGGGGTTTATGACAACCAAGGCCCTTACAGAGATGCCCTTGGACCTAGCTTCCTCTAGTTGCTTCTTAAGGTCAGATATTTCCAGTCCCCATCCTGTTGCTTCATCAAGATAGTACGGAACCTAAGAAGTACAAATTTCAAAAACTTGTACCAAAAAACAACATTACTCCATGATGATTATATGAACATACCAAAGATCCACCATGAAGGGCAATTGAAGCCGAGTACAATGGATACTGAGGAATCGGGGAAAGAATACCATCTTTCTCTGAGCTCAAGAGAAGTTGCATCATCATGTGAACCTATAGAGTAAAAAACACCAAAAACACTTAGCATGAATCCTTTAAAAGAACTTACTCTAACTCTATGAGATAACGTTTTCGTTTTGATTGTTACCGCTGGACTTGCACCATCAGTCAAGAAAATATCATTTGGATCAGCAGGGAAACCATCACGTGCTTCGATTCCAGCTGCAATTACATCACGTAAACCCTTGATACCCTGAGGCAGAACAAAAAATGAAACATTCAGCAACATAAGAACCATCTCAAGAAAGGGTTTAGGACTTTTAACTAGACTCTAATAACAAACCTGGCTATGACTGTAAGCCCCAGTTGCTCTTCCGGGAATATGGTCCAAAATCCTCCATGCTCGGTCAATTGAATCGGTACTGATAGCAGAGTAGAAATCAAATGTTAAGCAATCTTAAACCGTGAGCATACATGTCCTAAAGCTGAAATATAGCAAGGAAAACCTCACCTGAACAAACCATGGGTTTCAGACTCATCCAAAAGACTTGCGTGGTCACACAATGCGAGAACCTGAGGCATATAGATGATAGACGTTATATCTCTGTGGCTGATATGACAACCAAACTAGTACCAAAAACATTCACTTACCTCACGGAAGAACTTTATAGGCAGCTGACCAAGAGATTGAGGATTCCCAATGTTGCAATAGATTATCTGCCAAAAGTAATGAAGAATTCTAAGTTCCTTGCACAAAGAGTTTGAGAACAGGTAACATCAACACTAAACTAATCATAAATCCGTCAAAACTGCCGATAAAGAAAGAGATTTTACCTCATCAAAGGGATAAGCATCCTTATTAGTCTTCAAGTCTTCTTGTAACTTCTGTAAGATGGAAGCAAAAAGCAAACAAAAATCAATTAGCATTAAAAACAATTTTACAGATTTTGTTCTTGGTTTTACAAGACAAAGCACATGCATCTCTGACCTGAGCAATGTTGACAATTTCTCCTCGAACAGCATACTCACATTTCAGAACCTGTTCCCCGGAAAAGAAAAAAAACTCTTAGTTAACAATAAAACCAACTTCTCTGTAATATAAAGTACAAAGAAGTTATGCAAAGCTTGTCGATTTCATCGTTGGGAATCACAACGAGAAGCAAAGGATAAACCTTTGGCGTTAAATCAGACAACCACAGTAAAAAATTGAAACTTTTTTACTAAATTAGAAACAAATCCAGATCAACCCTGAAACCCACAATTCAAAAACGCAATAAACCAGCTAGAGAATTAGAAACCGACCTTGGGATTGATGGAGTCAAGAGTAACGGGAAGAGAAGAAGTGGAATCAGAAGCAGACATCTCCGAAGTAGAAGAGAAGAAACGAGACAGAGCAGGAGGAGAAGAAGCAAGGGGACGAGGTTGAGGAGAGAGAAAGCTTGGACTTTTGTGGTGATGTTGACGACGAGAATGGTCGACGAGACCTTTAGCTTGGTTAATCAAGAATCTCCGCATCTGTGAATCAGCTTTATACTAGGAACGTGCTCTTTAAGCCCTAGGATTGAAAATTCTCTCACGAGGAAACAAGGGTCCCAATATCCAGTGCCTTGCACACCGAATTTTGCCTTGTCCTCCACGCTCAGAAATTGCTTTTTCGTTTTTTCTTTTCGAAAATCTAATTGATGAAGATATTTGTAGGGGTTTTTTTTAGGCGGCTAATTTTGTTGATTTATCTGTTAAACACACGACTAATCCCAAAAAAAGACATGTCTTTTATCAAAAAAAGATGTCTGAAGTCTATCTTCCGTTGACTTAATTATCCAAAAGGACCAAAATTGAATAATCCAATCACAGTCGTAATCTAATTTGGGGATAAATAGATACTTATAAAACCTACAGCTAATTTGAAAGTTATAAATTTTTAGAAATCTCTAAATTTAAATAAATCACAACAACATGTAGCAGCACATTGCTAACGATGAGGTTTTTTTTGGGCTACATAATTGGGCCCTAAAAAGGTCGGTAAAATCGTGATTTAAAGCCCATTATTTGTTTATATCCACGTCAACAAAACGATATCGTATTAGGTTGGACGAGAATAAAACCCTAGGAATTAGAAAATTTGTACAACGTCAAAACATCGAAGATTTTGATCCAACGTATACCAAGAGTTTCGGAGACGACGTCGTTTTGTCTCTGCGCCGCGTTCTTAGTCTGAGCTCACGCTTGTTCGTTTCTCCTCTAACGTCAACTGTGTTTTTGCATCCTCAAAGGTTTGTGATACACCTTATTGTTTCTGTTCTTTTGTACAAGCTTCACATGGATTAGTGTAAAGTCTTAGAATTGGGACTCGGAATTTATTGTTATGTTTTAGGTTATTCAACCCAGTTATGGTATCGTTTTGAAGTAGAGGTAGAAACCCTAATTTTTGGGGTCTGTAAATTTGGAGAAAAAATTGAACCTTTCCCTTTTTTGTTATATTGTGTAATTTGGGACTAATAGTTCTTCGAAGCTGAGTTTTTTTGTGTGTAAATTTTGTAGGGTTTAACATAGTTGGGGCTAGGAATTTTCATGGTTTCTGTTGGTTCTAAATCATTGCCATCTAGGAGGCACAGGACCATTGAGGAAGATAGCTTGATGGGTGAACGAGGAAAGTCTAGTAACAATCACAGTGAAAGGAATAAGGGAATGCGTAGGAAGGACCATAAGGGTAACCGTGGATTTGATGTAGATAGCAGCAAGAAGAACCAATCCGGTGGTGCCCCCAATGTAAAGCCAGCATCAAAGAAACACTCCGAATTCGAACATCAGAATCAATTTGTCAGGTAAAGGAGATTTTTAACCAAGGGCCTTTGCTCTAATTTATAGTCGAAATTTTGTTGTTGTGAGAAGTGGTAGTGATTTGGGTGTATCTTTTTCAGGAAAGAGATTGATCCAGAGACTTCAAAGTATTTCTCTGAGATTGCCAATCTCTTTGATAGTAATGAAGTTGAATTAGAGGAACGTTCAGTAATATGTGGAAATGCCCTTGAAGAAACAAGAGGGAGGGAGTATGAAATTGCTACAGACTATATCATAAGTCATGTCTTGCAAACTCTACTTGAGGGATGTGAACTTGACCAACTCTGCAGTTTCATACGAAATTCTGCTAGTGTGTTCCCAGCCATTGCAATGGATAGATCTGGTTCTCATGTCGCAGAGTCTGCTCTCAAATCCTTGGCCACACATCTAGAAAATCCAGACGCCTATTCTGTTATTGAGGAGGCTTTGCATTCTATATGCAAGGTACTTTATACAATTTTTACTGGCTTTGACAATCATATTAAGGTATCCAGATTATTGCTTCTAGTCTAGTAATTGACCTCAATTTTGATGGTGAAATATTTCCCCTGGTCAGGTGATTGTGGATAATCCTCTTGATATGATGTGCAACTGCTATGGTTCGCATGTACTACGAAGGCTTCTTTGTCTTTGCAAAGGAGTCTCTTTAGATTCCCCTGAGCTTTATGGCGCAAAATCATCAAAAGCTCTGGCCAAACGTTTGAATCTGAAGATGTCTCAGCTAGATGACAATAATTTAGAAATCCCTCATCAAGGGTTTCCAGGTATGCTCACGTACCTTTTATCTGGGCTATTAAGTTGTAGCAGAGAGGACATGAAGTATCTTCAAGTCGATCAGTATAGCAGTTTGGTCTTACAGGTAGGTTTTATGTCCCTGTCTAATCGTTTATGTCATTTTCAAGCAATTTCTTTAGTATTGACTGTTATTTAGTCTCTCTCCCTGATTCACGGTGATTCTAACTAATCTTCTCTTGACAGACGGCTCTCAGACTAATGCTGAAACAAGATGAGCAGTTGCTTGAAATCATTCCGCTTATTCTGCGCTGCAACTCTACTAATAAAAAAGTAGAAGGGTTTCATATAGAGACTAATGTTGCCAAAGAAATTTTAGAGTCGATGAAGGATAATTCATTCAGTCATCTGGTGGAGGTAACTGAGTCTAACCTCTGGCTGCTCTGACTGAGTTGTTTATACCAAGATTCTGTACCTTGCATAAAACAATTGATGATGGACGTATTGCCTGCTTTAGACCATGCAAAATATTATCTATAAGGATTGCTAGTTCTCTGTTTGATTCCATGCTGTAATTGGAGTGTTAATTTTCTTAGTCATCTCTTTAAATGCGTTTGCATGCCATTTTCAGGTTATTTTGGAAGTGGCCCCTGAAAGTTTGTATAACGAAATGTTCAACAAAGTTTTCAAGAATTCTTTATTTGAGCTTTCAGTTGATCGGTGTGCAAATTTTGTTATTCAAGCATTAATCTCCCATGCAAGAGACCAAGAGCAGGTATCTTTATCATACACTTCATCTTTTTCTGTGACATCAAAATTTCATTCCAGGTCTTCTTAACTTCGAATTTATTTGTGCTATTTCCGTGAAGCCAGTAAACTTACGTTCAATTGATTTTGTTTACAAGATGGGTATTATGTGGGAAGAATTAGCTCCAAGATTCAAGGATCTTCTTGAGCAAGGGAAGTCAGGTGTTGTGGCTTCTCTGATAGCAGTTAGCCAAAGGCTTCAAAGTCATGAAAATAAGGTTTCTATGTTTTCTAAATTTAGATGAAAATTTATTTCTTTTCTAGTTTCAAAATTGTGTTCTTATACAGCTGATTTTTACTGATTTGACAGTGTTGTGAGGCCCTTGTTGGTGCAGTATGCTCCACAAATGAATCCCGTATCTCCATTCTTCCACGGTTGCTGTTTCTTGATTACTACTTTGGTTGTCGAGATAAGTCTACATGGGAGTGGGCACCTGGTGCAAAGATGCATGTCATGGGTTGTTTGATACTTCAGGGGATTTTTAAGTTTTCTAGTGTATGTTTCCTTCTCTTCTTGTGTTGACAAAAATAGCTTCAGTGCTTTTAACTTCCAAATTTTTGGCTTTTCATGTGCATTCACAGTAACTCCCAACTTTTTCTCAATTTCACAGGATCATATACAGCCATACATAACAAGCTTAACTTCTATGAAAGCTGAGTATATCACTGAAACGGCAAAAGATTCCAGTGGAGCACGTGTCATCGAGGCCTTTCTTGCCTCAGATGCTGCTACAAAACAGAAACGTAGACTAATTATAAAGTATGCACTGCTTCTTGATTTTATATGGGGATATGTTTATCTCAAGACCGATAGATTCCACAGTAGCTTGTTTATATGATTTCCTTCATTCTGTTTTTTCTTCATTCAGTCTCTTAGGCTGCTTGTCAGTTTTTTTTTTCAAGCAATTCTTCATATTTTGATGATGTTTCTTTTCACCAATGATTTCGTCACAGATTACGTGGACATTTTGGCGAGCTCTCATTACACACGTCTGGTTCATTTACAGTTGAGAAGTGCTTCGATGCATGTAATTTGACACTAAGGGAAGCCATAGCATCTGAACTGTTGGATGTGAAAGTTGATCTCTCGAAAACAAAGCAAGGGCCTTATCTGCTTAGGAAACTTGATATCGATGGGTAAGATCTTATTCACAAACTTACCTTGCTTTGTTTGACGGAAGCTGTAACACATCAGAAAGACTGGTATCACTAACATATTCGTCCTGTGAGATGGAAAAAAAGAGTAAAATTTCTTAGAGAAAAAGTCTAGGAGATTAAGTGACCATAGTGCCACTGAAAGGTGGCATAACTGTAGCATTGATGGCATGCATGTATTCTCTTGCATCTTTTACCTCCTTATTCATGATTTGATATGATATGGAATCATTTATTTGTTGCAGTTATGCCAGCAGACCTGATCAGTGGAAATCAAGACAAGAAGCTAAGCAATCAACATATAACGAATTTTGCTCTGCATTTGGGTCCAACAAATCAAATTTTCCAAAGAACACCTTTGTCTCTGACGCATCTGAGGATGCAGCTCAGGAAATAGAAGTAAAGAATACAAGGAAAGAGATTGACCATCATCCTACTTCCGGGTTTAAGCGTCACCGAGAAAAACATGCAAAGGATAAGGATGAACCTTTTGCAGGTGAAAAAAGATCGAAACAGAAGAAGAATAAAACTAGTGAAGCAACAGATAAACCAAAACTAGCTGGCAGCAAAAGACCTTTCCTTTCTGGTGAGATGACTGGAAAGAATCGGCATTCAAATAAAATGAGAATTTGAAGGTTAGACTCCTTACTCTTGTCATATCTAGTCAAGCTGTATTTTCCTCATCTCTGTGACACAGTTCTTTTTTCCTCATCTCTGTGACACATTTACAAGAATGCTAATAAAAAGTCTTTTCATATAACACTACAAAAGAACTTATAGAGGTCTAAGCACACTCTAGGAACTGTTAACAGTAGCAAAGCTTACAGCATCCAGAAATAAGTGCAAAGACGCTATACTACCCAAAAAAAAAA
>Ga0041059_1002945_pt1 | contig 12154 bp, 16 predicted proteins | sample AraColnosormetaG_FD_56232 | JGI IMG/M metagenome (GOLD analysis project Ga0041059, IMG submission 56232) | Arabidopsis roots microbial communities from North Carolina, USA - Col MF nosort | ecosystem: Host-associated > Plants > Roots > Unclassified | place: USA: North Carolina | collected... | reverse complement strand
TTCATATAATGTGTGCCTATGTAAATAATATTAAGCTCTCTACTCTTTGGATGATATTGGTCCATGTAAATAAACTTATACCCAGGAAAAAAAGAAAAAAAATTCCATGTAAATAAAATGGTAAACATATGTTAACTACTATTTATAATCATTACAAAGCTTTCATTTGTTGTCAACTAATATGAAAGCTTTCTACAATTTCTTATTTCATTTTCCAAATCAAATTTAAGAACTCTCAGACAAAAATAATATATATAGCAACACGATGTCGTTTTCACTAAAAAAAACTTAACAACACGTCGCCGTTTGGTAATGACCCAATCGGCGAAATCTGAGAAGACTAAAACCCTAAGGTAAACCTGAGAGAACAAGCCAGAGCTAATCTCTTGTCGGAAGGAAGAAGGATCAAAAATGCCGCTCTACGACTGTATGCTTCTGTTCAAGCCTATAATCAGGAAGGAGGGCCTCATCGACCTCGTTGCGCGCATTGGTAAACACGTTTACAGCAGAAATGGCGTCCTCACCGAGATCAAATCCTTTGGCAAGGTCGAATTGGGTTACGGTATTAGAAAGCTCGACGGAAGACACTATCAGGTATTCAATTTCGTTAGTTTTCTTACTGAATCGATGGTTTATGAGTCCGTAGAGTTTGTTTGATCAGGATTTTCTCCAGGCCGATTCAATGGTATTAGCATTTTAGTTTAGGTTTGTGTTAGCTTTGTCTTTTTCATCTTTCTGATCGATTCTTATGGTTAGATAGCTAGATTTTGGGAATTTATACAGTCATTTTACTCAAATGCTTGCTACGACCATGGACTGATACTTCTTTCGCCCAGATTACTTACGCTTAGTTTAACTTTCAGTTGGATTCTTGAAGCAAAATCATCATATTGTTACTAGTAAAGGTTGTTTTTGCGTGATTTTGTCTACCCGATTTATAAAATCCTGATGAGGATAACAGAACAGTAGGATTCTAGAATGGTTCCTATCTTAGTCAATTGTTCAAAGAGCTTGATTTTGCTTTGGATCTTCAGTGTGGAGTTTGATTATTAGTTTGATGCTATAACCGTAGATAGATAAGCAATCTTATTATTAGCATTATGTTTTAGGTTGGCCTTTCGAAAAAGCTTTGTGTCTTGTAACTTTCTGATTGATTCTTATGGTTAAATAGCTGGACTTGGGGGAAATTATGCGGTCTTGTACACAAATACTGGCTACGATCCTGAAGTGATACTTGTTTTGTGATTTCTTACTAGTCACAAACGTTGCGTTTAGTCTATGGTATTTTGTAGATTTTCATTTCCTCGACAGTGTTTCCTTTCGAACTTAAGATTCCAGAAAATCCTGATGAGGGTAATACAACAGCTAGGATTCTAGATAAGTTCTTATCTACTGAATTGTCCAAAGAATTTGATTGTGCTTTGGATCTTCAGTTTGAAATTTGATTACTTGTAAGATAACCTGGTACAAATAATCGCAGCTTTCGCTTATACATTTTCTTCAAACTGTTTCTGTTATTAGACAATTTGGCTATATAGGAACAGAAGGAGAATATATAATTCATACATACCTAGGAAGTAACGGGATACATTTGTTTCGATCAACTATAGATGTAGGATTATCATATGTTTTGAGAGTATCAGTACAAAAGCTTTAAACATCAATCTCCTATGTATTTTTGATAGAATCTGCAGAGAGTGAAAATTGAACATCCACTTTTATTAGCTTTCCTCTCTTACTAATCTGCAGAGTCATGCGTTTGCTAAGTGTTTTCTGCCTTCATATCGGGTGAATGTTTTGCAGGGACAATTGATGCAGATAACAATGATGACAACTCCAAACATGAACAAGGAGCTTCACTACCTGAACAAGGAAGACAAACTGCTGCGCTGGCTCTTAGTTAAACACCGTGACATCAAGATTGGACAGTCGGAAAAGGAAGATAGTCTGACTGTGCCTAACAGACTCACTAGTGGGAGCTTATATGATGGATCCTCCTCGGACGAAGATGACAACAACATTTTAGGGTTATCACGATGAGGAAATCAATTTCTTTGAAATGTTTACTCAGACAATTTCTTCATGGGAGTCCCCTTCAATGGTTATGAATGTTTTTGGTTACATGAAGTGGTGGTATGCGTTTTGCGTAGACAATGAAATAAATTAATTTTATGTAATAATAATTTTTAGGTAAATTGAACTAAATTTCATGTGTTTTATTGTTTTCGCTATTTTCCTAGTGGATATTCAACGTCATCAATTGGGTTGACAACCCCGAATTAAATGCCACGTGTATTGACACGTCATATTTGCATGGGGAGAGCGTTTCTCTGTTTTTAGGACTTGGAAAAATTATCATTTCTAAAAATTAATATTGGGAAAAAAGAAGGAAATTAAAATAGAGGTGGTGGTTCGTAAATGAGCTAAGAACAAACACTTGTTATAATTTCCCGTGTCGCTGCATCTTCTTCTTCATCCATCGATTTCTCTCAATTAGGGTTCTGATTTTTCTTCCCATTGTTGTTCTCCTTCTCCGTTTCGTCTCAATTACAGAACAAAGCTTCGTTTCTCCAGGTATAATCGAAACGTCAGAATCTTATTAATACAAATTTACGCGATTCTGTTGCCTTATACCGTTTTTTTTTTTGAGAGAGAAAATCTTTTAATCGTGTGTTTTCTATGTTCATATGAATGTATGCATTGATGTGAATGTATATGAATGTATACTCATGTATGCATTTTTTTTTTCTCCTCTCAAAATTATGAAATAGTTCATGTCAATTGTTTATACCTGTGTCGAATGTGGATATTTTGACAGAATATAATCTGAGAAGAAGAGTATTGGATTGTTTTTTATAAAAATTATGTCACGATCCTAAATTTTGACGAGCTTTACTTTAATTTTGTTTTTGTTCTGTTTTGTCTTTGTTGTTGATATGAGCTGGATAGTAATCGAAGGTTAAAAAGTTTCACAAAAAATTGGATTTAGAGTTGAATTAGCGTGTGAGTATCTTGTTGTCCTTGAAATTCTTTTTATTTCAAGGTGTTGCACCCAAAAGAATCTAAAGGGTTTCTATGATCGTTCTGTGTTTTTATGGATTTGTTTTCTGTTGTCAACTTTTGCAAGGTTTAAGAAAGAATGGAAGGTACAGATGATGCTTCTGCACTTCAAGAGCCTCCTGACCCCGAAGTGCTCGAAGTTGATCCAACTTTTCGATATATACGGGTATGAAGAGGCTCTTTGGAAATTGGAATGCTATCTTTTTTCTATTTGTTAAGTGTTTTACCATTCAATTGGTCGATACTATGAAACCAAGTTCCACCTCCCTTTGGCTTGTTTTACTTCTTAATGTTAAGGTTTGAGTAAATATTGTGAGGTGATTTAGATCTCTGATGTTCTTAACCAATCAATTGTGGACCTTTCAGTATAAAGAGGTCATTGGAAAAGGGGCATTCAAGACTGTGTATCCTTTTCGGTTTGTTTTCATATTTATTTCGGAGATTTAGAGTATTCTTGATATCAGAAGCTTCCTAGAAATGTACTCATATCATTTTAGTGATTTTGTTTTTCGAAACTCTTTTACGAGAATGAATTAATATCTTTCTCCTATATTCTGCATCTTTTTTGGTTTGTACCTTAACTCAAGGAAATCAGTTATAAGGCATTTGATGAAGTAGATGGAATTGAAGTCGCATGGAACCAAGTACGGATAGATGATGTTTTGCAGTCACCGAATTGCCTGGAGAGGCTCTATTCTGAAGTGCGTCTGTTGAAATCATTGAAGCACAATAATATTATTAGGTTCTATAATTCATGGATCGATGATAAGAACAAGACTGTTAACATAATAACTGAGCTATTCACTTCAGGGAGCCTCCGGCAGTATGTATCTCTCTTCTTTTTTTTTTCTTTCCCTTTCTTCTTATTGAGGAGATCACTGTTATGGAGTTTAAGAAATCTTTGGTTTCAGCTACCGCAAGAAACACAGGAAGGTGAACATGAAGGCCGTCAAGAATTGGGCGAGGCAGATTTTAATGGGTTTGAGATATCTTCACGGTCAAGAGCCACCAATTATACATCGGGATCTCAAATGCGACAACATTTTTATCAATGGAAACCATGGAGAAGTGAAAATAGGAGATCTTGGTCTAGCCACTGTCATGGAGCAAGCTAATGCCAAAAGTGTGATTGGTATAGTTTCTATTTCCCGCTTGTTGGTGTTACTTACATATTCACTTTTTCTGGTTTAATCCAAGAAGACCGGATACAGTTGTAGCCATGCTATATTCTTTGTCTGTCACATTTGAATTTCTCTTCTTTTGGGGTCAAATTGTATGTTGCCAACAGGAACCCCGGAGTTTATGGCACCCGAGCTTTACGACGAGAACTACAACGAATTGGCTGATATTTATTCATTTGGGATGTGTATGTTGGAGATGGTGACATTTGATTATCCCTACTGTGAATGCAAAAACTCTGCTCAGATATACAAGAAGGTTTCATCGGTGAGTTAGCAACAAAGACATATATGCCACATAATCCCTGTCAATAGTTTACGGACAAGATTTTAACCGATTCTTCTTCTTGGTGATTTCAAGGGAATAAAACCTGCTTCACTCTCCAGGGTTAAAGACCCAGAAGTAAAACAGTTTATTGAGAAATGCTTACTTCCTGCATCCGAAAGGCTGTCAGCAAAAGAGCTTTTATTGGACCCTTTTCTGCAACTAAATGGTTTAACAATGAACAATCCTTTGCCGCTTCCTGACATTGTAATGCCCAAAGAAGGCGCATTTGGAGACCGTTGCCTTATGTCTGAAGGTCCTCCTACAACACGGCCTAGTAAAACCTTGTCGATAGATCTTGATGAAGACAGTAACCTGCCTATTGTTACTTTTAGCGACAATTCAGGATCCAGGTGTATTGAGGTTAGACGCGCAAAGAGAGGGAATTTCTTTGTCCTCAAGGGTGAAGAAAACGATGAGCAGTCTGTGTCCTTAATTCTTCGTATAGTAGATGAGAATGGTCAGTTCTTTATTCTGCTCCAGCTAAGATTCATTACTTTCTTCGATATTTTTGCATTCTGAAACTTAATATAACTGTGTCTTGTTGCACAGGGCGTGTGAGGAACATTCATTTCCTGTTCTATCAAGAAGGGGACACTGCTTCTAAGGTGTCGAGTGAGATGGTTGAGCAACTCGAGTTAACTGACCAGAACGTCACGTTTATAGCCGAGCTGATTGATATACTACTTGTCAACATGATACCCACCTGGAAAACCGATGTCACAGTCGATCATCTCATCCATTCGCAACTGAATCAGAACTCAAGAAGTCATCATAACGAAGCAAAGCCACAGAAACAAGAGGAGACTGTTTTTCATGATACTTGTGAGTTGGTTAGTCACTCGTGTAACTCAGATTGCCCACGATCAGATGAGGAAGATAAGCAATGCGTCGATGCCACCAAAGGAGAAGACAAGAGCTCCATTCAAGAAGTAGAAGAAGCAACCGAACCAGTAAGTTTGGAGGAAGAAGAAAGGTTAAGACAAGAGCTGGAGGAGATAGAAGCTAAGTATCAGGAAGATATGAAAGAGATAGCAACGAAAAGAGAAGAGGCCATTATGGAGACGAAGAAAAAGTTGTCTCTGATGAAGTTAAAGTAATAGCCAAAAAAGCTCAAAGAAAACGTTGATACTGATGAAGAGCTTTTGTGTTTTTAATCTCTTTTGTTTAATTTGTTGGTTGGAGGAGAAGTGTAGAAAGATGAAGGGTTTCTATTTGATTAATTGAGATTTAATTTGGTTGGTTGTTACAAGTTAGAACATAAAAAATGGTTCCTGTTAAAATGTTCTAAGAGATTGTCCATTATATATGATTTTGTATAAATTGAACATGTAATTAGTTAATAGCCAACTATTGTAATAAAAGTAATCAAGCCTTTTCGTGTAAGGAATCAATCAACAGAGACGAAAATGTAGTAATTAATTATAACCATTAAGAGGAAGTCGGGAAACCAAAGAAATCTAACATTAAGTCTTTGAAGAACACAAAGCATAATCAAGCATAGAGAACAACATGGCAAAATCATCAAAATCAGAATCACTGATCTCCAGGAAGTGTCTTGATGATGTCGGAATCACCAGGATCAACGATGCTGAGGCAAGAAACTCGGAAGTATTTACCACAAGCAGTACCCAAATCAACATTGTTGCCATTGTAGCGATGAACTCCAACTTTAGCAAGCATCGCATAGTATTCAATCTCTGACCTTCTCAACGGTGGGCAATTGCTAGATATCAATATCAGCTTACCTAAACCCCCCAACAATATCCAACAATTATTCAACTAAATTACGAGGAAGACGAACACTATAATCAATCGATGAAGAGGGATTTTAAATTTTTACCTTTGGAGCTGCGAAGGGATTTGAGAACAGACTTGTATCCAAGAGTGTACTTTCCACTCTTCATCACAAGAGCTAATCTGCTGTTGATTCCTTCATGGGACTTCTTCGCCTTCTTCTCCGCAACCATTTTTCACCGCCGGGAAGATTCAGATCGCAGGTTTACAAGAGAGAGTTCTTCTTCGGGTTCGGGCGGCGCAAAATGATAGTTTATATAGCGAGTGCCTTAGAACCCTTAGGGTTTTTTTGTTTTCTTGTCAGGAGACAGGAGGATATAAGAAGCCCAAAATAAACTCGACCCAAGGCCCAAACTAAAAGGCCTATAACTTCAGGATTTAGGGTATGAAAATTTCTAATTTACCCTTGAATTTTGGCGGGATAGTTTGGGATGGGACCAAAAATTTGGCGACTGGAGAAAATGAGAAAATCAAAATCACTGAGAAAGAAATTTCGAGAAATCTGAAAATCGGAAGGAAGAAAACAAAAACCTTTCAATTGAAGAACGGAGAAATCATCATCCGATGGGTCGATTAGATGTAGCTGCGGCGAAGAGAGCGTACCGGAAAGCAGAAGAAGTGGGTGACCGGAGAGAACAGGCGAGGTGGGCTAACAATGTCGGCGATATCCTTAAGAATCATGGAGAGTACGTTGATGCTCTCAAGTGGTTTAGGATTGATTACGATATCTCCGTCAAGTATTTACCTGGGAAAGATTTGTTACCTACTTGTCAGTCTCTTGGCGAGATCTATCTCCGCCTCGAAAATTTCGAAGAAGCCTTGATTTATCAGGTAAGCCCTCTTGAATCAATTGCTTTTTCCTACTTGGTTATTGTTGGCTTCCTGAATTTTCCGTGAATAATTTTGGTGTTTGAGTTTTTCATTTTGAATTTGTGTTTTTTTCTGGTGGTTGCAGAAGAAGCATTTACAGCTAGCTGAAGAAGCTAATGACACTGTGGAGAAGCAAAGAGCATGTACTCAACTTGGACGTACTTACCATGAAATGTTCTTGAAGTCTGAGGATGATTGTGAAGCCATTCAGAGTGCTAAAAAGTACTTTAAGAAAGCCATGGAACTTGCACAGATTCTCAAGGAGAAACCACCTCCTGGAGAATCTAGCGGATTCCTTGAGGAGTATATTAACGCACATAACAACATCGGTATGCTTGACCTTGATCTTGATAATCCTGAAGCAGCCCGTACTATTCTTAAGAAAGGGCTGCAGATTTGCGATGAAGAGGAGGTGAGAGAGTATGATGCTGCTCGGAGTAGGCTTCATCATAACCTTGGAAACGTTTTTATGGCGCTGAGAAGTTGGGATGAAGCAAAGAAACACATTGAGATGGATATTAATATCTGTCATAAGATTAATCATGTCCAAGGAGAAGCGAAGGGGTATATCAATCTCGCTGAATTACACAACAAGACCCAAAAGTACATTGATGCTCTTTTATGTTATGGTAAAGCTTCTAGTCTAGCGAAATCTATGCAAGACGAGAGTGCATTGGTTGAACAGATAGAGCATAATACCAAGATAGTCAAGAAATCCATGAAAGTTATGGAAGAATTGAGAGAAGAAGAGCTTATGCTTAAGAAGTTGTCTGCAGAAATGACTGATGCCAAAGGCACTTCGGAGGAACGAAAGTCTATGCTCCAAGTAAATGCTTGTCTTGGAAGTCTTATTGATAAATCTAGCATGGTATTCGCATGGCTGAAGGTGAGTTTTATAACTTAAACACTCCTTCCTTTTTAGTCCTATCACTCCACCCCATGTTCGCATTTATTTGAAAAGTTTCCAGAAGTTAAAGTTGTCCATCGTAGGGGTTTTTAATGATGAATAAGCATTGTGAGATTTCATCAGGTAGTATGGAGTAGGAAAAATATGCTATTTTCTTAGATTTGATTTAAGTTTTGTGAACTTCTGCTATTGACACTGTCTTTTCAGATCAGTCAGGAAGACTATATTATCAAAGAATTACATGATTCTTGTTCTCTCAAGAAAACCTATCTTTTGAATGCTGGGATAATATCTTTGTTCTGAACTTGCAAAGTAAAGTTATTATGTGGCAAAACGATGATTATTCTGTATCATACGGATACTGAGTGATCCAAGTCTCTGCATCACTGTTTCAATGACTTGTGATATAGTTTTGAAAGTTAAGTAGGAGGCTGCCATTTGAAGTTTGCATGCAACTAAAGGGTTGCTATTTCTTCTTTGAATGTCTTAGCATCTTCAATATTCAAAAAGGAAGAAGAAAATATCAGATGAACTCTGTGACAAGGAAAAGCTGAGTGATGCCTTCATGATTGTTGGAGAATCTTACCAAAATCTCAGAAATTTCAGAAAGTCCCTGAAGTGGTTCATAAGAAGTTATGAGGGACATGAAGCAATTGGTAATCTGGAGGTGAGATTTGTTTGCTTGCACGATTAATTATAAAAACCTATGTTCACTACTGTCATCAGAATTTGATTCACAAAACCAGAAATAATTCATTAGGCCTCTACTGAACATTTTCTGTGGAAAACTGATTATACCTTTTCTTGGATTTGTCAATATTATAGCTATTCTTCTTTCCTGATTCTAATATTCACTTATGGTGGTCTCTTGTAGGGTCAAGCACTAGCGAAGATTAATATTGGTAATGGTTTGGACTGTATTGGGGAATGGACAGGAGCACTTCAGGCATATGAAGAGGGGTACAGGTAGATCCAATTATAAGTAATCTTTATCAAACTGCGCATTTGAGCTATTATTTGGTTATGTTTGTGATTCAGTCCTAGTAAATCTACTTATTAATTTTCCTTGAGAGAACTGATAATTCCATTGAACAATATGACGGCGATGAAACTCATTTTTTTCTTAAAATGGAAAGAACACTTGAAGCAGAGCAAATGTGAATGTGCTATAAAGTACTTAACTGCTTGTTGGTTGTCCCTTTCGACTAAGTTCACGAATTACTGCACTATGGCTTCTGAATAAATAATACAATGTACTTTGAATCAGTACTTCTCATGATAGTGGATAATTATAGCACATTTTGCATTTTCAATCACTTAAAATATTTTTTCTGTGACTTTCTTCTGCTATATTCAAACACATCGCATATACATTTACGTGAATTTATACACACATACTGCATGCTAATAAATTAACTATTGGTCTTTCTGGATTTATTTTCATTTGATCCTGCAGAATTGCTTTGAAAGCTAATCTTCCTTCAATCCAGCTTTCTGCACTGGAAGATATACACTATATCCATATGATGAGATTTGGGAATGCTCAAAAAGCCAGGTAACAATTACTGTTTTGTCACTGGACGGAATATGGATAGACACCAAATCTGGTGTAAGGTTTGCAGTTTCAAGTATTTCATTTTACTCATATATTATTTCTACTGTCTAGTGAATTGAAGGAAACAATACAAAATCTGAAGGAGTCAGAACATGCTGAGAAAGCCGAATGTAGTACACAAGATGAATGCTCTGAAACTGACTCAGAAGGGCATGCGAATGTATCGAATGATAGGCCAAATGCATGTAGCTCACCGCAAACACCAAATTCACTTAGATCAGAACGGTTAGCAGATCTGGATGAAGCAAATGATGATGTGCCACTAATTTCATTTCTCCAGCCTGGAAAACGTCTGTTCAAAAGGAAACAAGTTTCAGGAAAACAAGATGCTGACACTGATCAGACGAAGAAAGATTTCTCTGTAGTAGCAGACTCTCAGCAGACAGTTGCTGGTCGAAAGCGTATTCGAGTAATCCTCTCTGATGATGAAAGTGAGACCGAATATGAGCTGGGATGCCCTAAAGACAGTTCTCACAAAGTTCTAAGGCAGAATGAAGAGGTTTCTGAGGAAAGTATGTATTTTGATGGTGCTATTAATTATACGGATAATCGTGCCATCCAAGATAATGTAGAAGAAGGTTCTTGCTCGTATACGCCTCTCCATCCTATTAAGGTGGCTCCAAATGTCAGCAATTGTAGATCTTTGAGTAATAATATAGCTGTTGAAACAACTGGTCGTCGTAAAAAAGGATCTCAATGTGATGTTGGCGACTCCAACGGCACGTCCTGCAAAACTGGAGCTGCTCTCGTGAACTTCCACGCTTACTCAAAAACTGAGGATGTGAGCAACTGTGATCTGGTTTTTGAGTTATCATTGACCATTCTTGGGATTGGATTTCATTTATTTTTCTACTTCGTCCAATCTTCTTCATGATAACTATATGTTTTACTTGTTGCAGCGAAAAATAAAAATTGAAATTGAAAATGAACACATAGCTTTAGACTCCTGTTCTCACGATGATGAGTCTGTGAAGGTGGAACTTACTTGCCTATACTATTTACAGCTTCCTGACGATGAGAAATCTAAAGGTATGTGCTTTTGTTTTCTTAGCAAAACTTTAGGATGATCCCAGTTCGGATCAGTCTCTATAATGCATGATCCCAGTTCGGATCAGTCCTATAATTCTCATCTCACGCTTAATAACATTTCTTTTGCTTTTTGATATCATTCCCCTTGTTTCCTAGCACGTTTTAAGTTTTGCTCTAAAAGTTTGAATCTTTGAACATTCAATTTGCGTTAGGTCTGTTGCCGATCATTCATCATTTGGAATATGGTGGAAGAGTTCTGAAACCATTGGAACTATATGCGATTCTCAGGGACTCTTCTGAAAATGTTGTTATTGAAGCTTCCGTTGATGGTAAGTATTTCCTTGATAGAATTGGAATCTACTCATGATATTTGGATGTATGATTGTCAAGCTGATCATTCTATAAATTTGTTTTCATCACAAATTGTTCTCTCACTTTTTACATGATTGTGCTGAACCGCTGTATTGGCTTTTAAGATTATGGTCATTGATTCTTCCCTCTTATTTATACACCACGGCTGAATCAGCATGAAATTAATTTGTTTTCAGGCTGGGTTCACAAGCGCCTGATGAAACTATACATGGACTGTTGCCAGTCGTTGTCAGAGAAACCCAGTATGAAATTGCTTAAGAAATTATATATTTCGGAGGTGAGAGTATTACCCCAAATTTTAGCGGTTAATGTATGAAATATTTTCTTCTCTTTGTTTGCTTTTCAACCTACTTAAAGCTAGCTAGTTACAAATTCTTACTTTATTTGATGTATAATCTGAATGGTTATTTCGTTGTATGTTTATCAGGTAGAAGATGATATCAATGTGTCAGAATGTGAACTGCAAGACATATCAGCTGCTCCATTATTGTGTGCCCTCCATGTCCACAATATTGCTATGTTGGATCTCTCCCACAATATGCTAGGTGAAAGTTGCCTCTGACGTCTTACTTAATTTAATGAGCTGACCTAAGTGAGTTAGTTGGTTATGCATAGGGAACTACTAGGAAATTCAGAAGTGTTAATTTCCATCGTCTCATTGGTTGTTAGGGAATGGAACAATGGAGAAATTGAAACAACTTTTTGCCTCATCAAGCCAGATGTATGGTGCTTTAACTTTGGATTTGCACTGCAATCGATTTGGTCCAACTGCTTTGTTTCAGGTACACTACTAGGCCCAAAGCTAGAAAATTTCACATATTCATGTTATTTTCGTATTATTTAATATACTCCTCTTTACCAGATCTGTGAATGCCCTGTTCTGTTCACTCGACTTGAAGTCCTCAATGTGTCCAGGAATCGACTTACAGATGCTTGTGGATCATACCTCTCAACTATAGTGAAAAATTGCCGGGGTATAGATTTTTTTTTTTTTTTTTTTA
>Ga0041059_1002944_pt1 | contig 12155 bp, 7 predicted proteins | sample AraColnosormetaG_FD_56232 | JGI IMG/M metagenome (GOLD analysis project Ga0041059, IMG submission 56232) | Arabidopsis roots microbial communities from North Carolina, USA - Col MF nosort | ecosystem: Host-associated > Plants > Roots > Unclassified | place: USA: North Carolina | collected 2013-09-02 | reverse complement strand
AAATCTGTGCGTGAACTCCTCCACGTCTTCTTCGGTGTCTTCTTTTGATCACCATAACGTCTCCATGACGTCTTGTGCGTGAATCTTCTTCACGTCGTCTTCGGTTTACTCTTCAACCGTTTTACGCACCATTTTTCTCCGAGGTAAGCATCCTCTTGTGCTCCATTTTTCTCCGAGGTAAGCAGCCTCTTATGGTGTACTCTTTTGATCACCATCACGTCTCGATGACGTCTCATCAGTTCCCTTGAACCTTTTTGCTGAGTAGCCTTGCATTGTTCTCCCAACAGAAGCTTACTCGGTGTTTCAGTGTTCTTCATAACTCAACAACACTTTTGATACTAAGCCTTGCCATGTTTCTTACAACAGGCGGCTTTCTTCGTCTTGTTTTACCAAGACCTTGTTGAACAAAGTTTCAGAATTTTCCTTCCACAACTCCTTCTCCACATCCATTGTCTCCATATTGCTTTTTGAGAAGATTTCCTATCTCCTTCATCCCTTTGAAGTCTTCATCTTGAAGATTCTGTTTATGAATGTTTGTGAAGGTTGATGATGCTCTCTCTTGTCACCATCTCTTTTCTTCCTTTTCTATGTCTTGTTCTTCTTTCTCTTCTTCTCTCCATATATTTGTTGTCGCCATCTCTCTTTTTCTTGCAGCGGACTTCTTCTTATTTTTGTTTTGCTTGGATAGGCTCCAAAACCAAATAAGCTCTGATACCATGTTGGATTATCAAGAGAAAGAAGAAAAACAGAGTAAGAGACATTTGTCTCTTCTCTTATAAAGAAGACAAGAACAAAACAGAAAACGTTTAATGGAACTGAAACTTGTTATTATTGAAAATCTGAATTGTGTGTTACAAACAAAGACATCGTCCTTTTATAGACGTGAGATAGACCTTGACTGAAATGACACATCTATAAGTGTTGTAACTCTTCACTTATGCCTATCAACATAACTACCTTTAAGGCAAGACACATCTCTTAATGTATAAACTAAACACATATAGTTAATTGTATAAAACAACGACCAAACTCAATTAAACTCTAACAGTCTCATCATTCACGTTTGATGATGATCTTTCTTCAACGTGACCTTCATTGTCACTCTCTTCGTTTGTTTCTTCTAGGCTTAGGTTCGCTCTCTCGGCCTTCCTAACCTTGTAGTTCTTCACCACGTGCCATGGCTTGTTACGCACAAAGCACCTTACACCCGTAGGCAAGCTAACATCCCTGTGTTGCTTTTTCCAACAATCACTCTCAAAGTAATCGTCACACGTACAAAAGTCACACCATTTCTCGGCCTTCTTTTGACTTTTGTTGCCCCCTTTGTTTCTTCCTTTTGAAACAAACTTTTCTCCACGCCTTTGTGTTGTAGTCTTCTTCACAACTCAACTCAACGTTTTGATAATAAGCCTTGCTCTGTTTGTTACAACAGGCCGCTTTCCCGTCTTACGCTTCACCAAGACGTTGTTGAACAAAGTTTCAGAATTCTCCTTCCACAGCTCCAAATCCACATCCGTTTTCTCCATTGCCTCTAGAGAAGATTTCCTATCTTCTTCATCGTTGTTGGAGCCTTCTTCTTGTGAATATGTTTGTGAAAGTTGATGGTACTCTCTCTTGTCACCACCTCTTAGTTCTTCTTCTTCTTCCTCTTCTTCTCACCATAGATTTGTTGTCTAAATCTCTCTTTTTCTTTTCGCAGCGGAACTCATCTTATTTTTGTAGAGACAACCAAAGACAACCATTGGCTCTGATACCATGTTGGATTATCGAGAGAAAGAAGAAAAACAGAGTAAGAGACATTTGTCTCTTCTCTTGTAAAGAAGACAAGAACAAAAAGAACTCTTTATTGAACTGAAACTTGTTGATATTTACATGACGATACAAGGGGTTTATATAGAAAACAAATAGACACAACAACCCAATTAGTTGTGTCTCTTCATACTTCTGTCTCTTTCTACTTGTGTCTCTTAAGTGAAACAGCACAAACTTGCAACCGTTATCTGAAAACTCAATTACCGACCAACAACCCTAGCAACGATGTCTTGAAGACGCTTCTTTCACTTTCATATTTAAATTCGAATTAAAAGAATCTCCATGTTTCTTGTAATGCTTGTCAAATTGGAAAACATGTTAAACATCTGTTTTATTCTTCCACTTCCAAAGTCAATTCTCCTTTTGAAATAATACATTCTGATTTGTGGACTTCTCCTGTCTCAAGTTTATCTGGAATACGATATTATGTTCTATTCCTTGATCAGTTTTCTCATTTCTTATGGGTTTATCCTCTGCGCAATAAAATTGATGTGTTCTCAAAATTTCTTCAATGTCATACTTATGTAAATACACAATTCGGGAAACACATTCAATCACTGCAATGTGATAATGTTGTAGAGTATAACAACTCTCAGTTTCATGACTTCTTTGCTAAACACGGGATTCGTTTTTGTTTTTCTTGCCCATACACTTCTCAGCAAAATGGCAGATCAGAACGCATGATACGAACCATAAACAATGCGGTTCGCACTATGCTCCTTCAAGCTCATCTTCCAAACACATTTTGGGTAGAAGCTCTAAATAATGTTGTCCACATCCTCAATCTTCATCCATCCACCTTAATCAACAATCGGATTCCGTTCTCAGTCTTGTTCAACAAAACACCATCATATAATCATCTTCGTGTCTTTGGCTCACTATGTTATCCTCACACAAACACCCAAAATAAGTTAGAGCCGAGGTCTGCACCATCAGCTTTCTTAGGCTATCCTCTTCTTCACCCTGGCTATAGGTGTTTTGATATGAAAACACGAAAAATTATGATTTCAAGACATGTCACATTTCAAGAGGATATCTTGCCTTTACAAGCAACTCACACTAAAATCGATTCTGCTTATGAATTTCTCGAAGCAGAAACACAGCTTACACAAATTCAAAAATGTCTCCTTCTCACTCCATCAATTCCAACAGTGACGGCAACGCCTCCTGTTCAACCTGCAGCACCTGCTTCGATACTACAACCTCCACAACAGATGGTAATTAGATCACAACAAGGCATACATAAACCAAAGCAAATTCTTTCACTTAATGCTTAAACACTTTCCCAACTTCCAAAAAGTTATAAGCAAGCGTTAATGGATCCAAATTAGAATCCTTCAATGACAGAAGAGTATGATGCTTTGATTAAGACTAAGACTTGGAGTTTAGTGCCTAAACCTGCAGGTACAAACATTATCAATTCGATTTGGCTTTATAAACACAAGTACAATGCTGATGGTTCTTTGTCAAGATACAAATCGAGACTCGTTGCTAATGGAAAATCACAAGAACACGGAGTAGATTTTTATGAGACGTTCAGTCCGGTTGTAAAGCCTGCAACAATCCGTGCGGTTCTAAACTTTGCGGTGGAACGCGACTCGTCGGTACATCAATTAGATGTTCAAAACGCGTTTCTTCATGGCAAGCTAGAAGAAACTGTTTACATGTATGAGCCACCTGGATTTGTCGATAACAAGAATCCAGGATATGTTTGCAAGCTGAATAAGGCGTTGTATGGTTTTAAACAAGCACCACGTGCTTGGAATGCTCGATTTGCAAGCTATGTCAAAATGATGGGTTTCAAACAGAGTAAGTGTGATGCTTCACTTTTCGTATACAAGCAAGGGAATGACATGGCTTACTTGCTGCTCTACGTTGATGACATTATGCTAACTGCTTCTTCCCCAAGGTTCTCGACTCTATCGTGACAAAACTCAAAAAATTTCCGATGTTAGACATGGGTAAATTAAGCTTCTTTCTTGGTATCTCTCAGCAACGTTTGATCATAATGGTGTGTTCTTGAGTCAAGAAAAATATGCGAAGAATATTATTAACATAGTTGAGATGCAAAACTGGAAGCCTAGTCTCACATCGGTTGATCTTGCGTGTAAGCTTGAAGAAAGTGTTGGTCCAAAAATACAAGACCTGACGTTATATCGAAGTTTGGTTGGGGCACTTCAGTACTTAACAATAACGAGACCGAACATATCTTATGCAGTTCAACAAGTGTGCTTGTTTATGCATGACCCATGAGAGAGTCACTACTTACATGCTCTCTGTCATATCATTCGCTATCTGAAAGGGTTGACATCACAGGGTCTCAGTATTACAAAGTCCCCATCAACCAAACTAGTTGCCGACTCGGACGCAGACTGGGTTGGGTGTCCGAATACTAGAAGATCGACTTCGGGGTATTGTGTTTTTCTTAGGGATACACTCATCTCATGGTCGTCTAAGCGACAAGGTTCAGTGTCACGTTCAAGCGCAGAGGCTGAGTACAAAGCCGTAGCAAATGCAGTGGTAGAAACGTGTTGGTTAAGAAATCTGTTTTTGGAGTAACATTGTCTGATCACTCAAGCAACGTTGGTTTTTTGCAACAATGTCAGTGCAGTTTATCTCTCCACTAATCCGGTCAAATATTAACGTACTAAACATGTCGAGATTGACATTCACTTTGTCCGAGAGAAGGTAGCAACATGCGAAGTTCGAGTCATTCATATCCCTGCTTCTCATCAATATGCTGACATTTTCACAAAGGGTCTTACTACTTCACTGTTCAATCGATTCAAGTCCAGTCTTGGCGTCATTCAACGACCGACGAAAAGACTGCGGGAAGGTATTAGGAGATATGTTTAGATATTATGCGATTGTATCTAGAATATAGGAGATCTCTCAATTGTTGTAACTGAAATGTGTATATATTGAATCGAATGCAAAGCTACTCCTCAAGGGAGATTTTCACAATCTTACAGGTGATTTGTTGTTCAACAGAAAAGATGAGATTCGTACGTTCGAGGTTGTCTCTCGTTATGGTCACGGTCCTAAGCTTCTTGGCCGGTTTTCTGGCGGTCGAATCGAGGAGTTTATTAATGCCCGGGTATGTTTGGTTTGGTTTCTTGTGTAATAATAAAATTATTAATTAACCATACCCATTTGATTAGATTCATTATGTTGTGACTACGAAATGATAGTGTTGGGTCTAAATTTGACTATGAGAACTGAGAAGATACTTCAACAACCTTTGATTTGTTTTTGTGATTGATGTTGAACCGGGAATTACCAATTGAGTGATTACCGGTTTTGTTGTGTATCAATTGAGTAACAAGAAACGTTTAGATGCTTTTGTTGGACTTCATTACCATGACTTGGGTGTGTCTACCTATAAGGACCTTTGAATGTGGTTTGTTTAGGAGTTTTTGGTTTTGGTATCCGGGAAATACCAAAAGAGGTATGCCCGGTTTAGCTGTAAACCGATTGAGTAATTCTTGAATCTTGATGGACAATGTTTTCACTTTATTCATCATCATTAATCAAGTGCATTTTATGACTTTTGATCAGACGTTATCAGCAGCAAATCTACGTGACGCGGAAGTACCTACTCGTGTTGCGGCTAAGCTAAGAGAGTTTCATGGTATCAACATCCCTGGTGATAGAAATGTGCTCATTTGGGATAGGATGAGGTGAGTAATCTTTCTCTGTTATTGTGAAGCAAGAAGTGGTTTAATCAACAACAACAGAATCTTGAAAACATGTGAACAGGAATTGGCTTAGACAAGCCAAAAGTCTGTGTACACCTGAAGATTTAGCAGAGTTTGGTCTAGACAAGATTGAAGATGAGATATACTTGCTGGAACATGAGCTGCAGGATAAGTGTAAGCAGCAGGAGATAGGGTTTTGTCACAATGATTTGCAATATGGTAACATTATGATTGATGAAGATACCAATGCCATTACTATCATTGTAAGTTTCCCATTACCCTTAAGATTAACATATCATCACACATAGACCAATATGAGATTCTCTAAAAACAGGACTACGAGTACGCTAGTTATAACCCAGTTGCATACGACATTGCAAATCACTTCTGCGAAATGGCAGCAAATTACAAGTAGAAAAGTGACAAATACATTCGTATTTGAGTGGTTCTGACTGATTGGTTTGAGAGTTGCAGGAGAAGAGGAACGAAGGAGGTTCATCCATAACTACCTCAGCTCTTCAGGTCAGTTTCTCAAAGAAACATAGTTCCTTCTTCTTCTAGCCGTAACAACGTCTCATGGACTAATATACGCCTTCTTTTGTTAGGCGAAGAACCAAAAGAAGATGACATAAAACAGCTCTTGAAGGATGCTGAGAAGTACACATTAGCAAGCCATCTGTTTTGGGGCTTATGGGGAATCATCTCTGTAAGACTCTTCCTTTCTCCAATCCAAACATAATCTCATCAAGAAAGTATCTGAAACTTGAATTGTGAGTCTGCAGGGATATGTAAACAAGATCGACTTCGATTACGCCGAGTACTCAAGACAGAGATTCAAACAATACTGGCTTCGAAAACCCGAGCTCTTACTCTTCTCCCAAATGTATATTTCAAACACCAAATGATGTAATGCAAAGTTGTAACCAATTCTAATTGATTCCAAAGAGCTCAAATGTTTCCAAGTTCAACTAACAATGATACTTTATGTACAAGAAATCAAAACCACTCAACCAAATTTGACCTAAAAAAAAAAAACAAGAACAAGAAACACAAGCACCATAGGTTATGAAGAAGAAGGCTTGATAAGAGGCTGAGATGTTTTACCCCATTCTTCAGGACTACACTTAACCTCCATTAACAACGTCACAACTTCCTTCATCGTTGGTCTCTCCACAGGCGACGGATTCACACAGAACATGGCGATTCCTAATGTCTGAAGCATCTCTTGAACTATCTGATCTGGTAATCCCTGAAGCTTCACGTCAAGTACTGATAAAGCTGGTTCAAAGGTTCCCATCTTCTTCTTCACCCATTCCACTATGTGAAGCCCGTCGCCGATTTGTGGCTCCACGGCGCTCCGGCCACTTAGAATCTCTAATAAAACGACGCCGTAGCTGTACACGTCACTCTTCTCTGTTATATTCATCGTGTATCCGTATTCTGCAATAATTACACAAAAAACCTCTTATTAATTACGTTATCAGAAAGCAAGCCCCAGTATTTTGTTTTTATGTATTAAACCATGATTTTGAACAAACACATTAACAAACCTCACAATTGTTTTTGTAATAATGCAAATAAAACCCTGATATTAACAAAGTATTAAAAAAAAAACTATATTTTGTAAAGATGAATAAAACCCTGCTTTTAACAAATTTATTAATTCACTACCAAAAAAACACACAATCTTTTGTAATAATGCAAGTGAAACCTTAAATTTCAAATAAAAACAACTACTATTTTATAATAATGCACAAGTAACACTTTTTAAAACAAATTCATTCCAAATTTCCCCCAATTTCTTGTAGTAATGAAAATCAAGCTCTGATTTTAACAAATTCACTATATATAAAAAAAAAAACAATCTTTTGCCAATAATGCAAATGAAACCTCAAATTTTAACAAATTCATTATTAAAAAAAAATCCTAATATTTTGTAATGATGCACAAGAAACCCTTTTGTTTTTTTAACAAATTCATTCAAAATTTCTCTCAATCTCTTGTAATAATGGATATGAAGCTCTGAATTTTAATAAATACACTAAAACCCCCTATCTCTTATAATAATGCAAATGAAACCTTGAGCTTTATCAAATTTATCAAAAAGGCCCTCCCGTTAAAAAAGAGAGAAACTTGCCTGGTGCGATGTATCCATAAGAACCAGCAACACGAGACATGGCGTTATGATAATTCGGCGAATTCATCATCAGCTTCGCAAGTCCAAAATCAGCAAGAATCGCTTCATATTTCGAATCCAGAAGAATATTATTACACTTGACATCTCTATGCAAAATCGCCGGAACACAATCATGATGAAGATAAGCCAAACCCTGAGCAGCTCCAATCGCAATCTTGTAACGTGTTTCCCAATCCAAGTTTCGATTTCCTTGCAACAACTGTTGTAGATTCCCGTTAGGGAAGTAATTGTATAGAAGCAGCTTCACTGATTTGTTCGAACAGTAACCTAATAGCTTCACTATGTTTCTGTGTCTGATGTTACCGAGAATCTGAATCTCTGCAGCGAATGAATCTATTGTTGATTCTCCTTCTTCGTTGTTGTCTTTAGTTTTCCAGAGTTTCTTCACTGCTACGATGTCTCCGTTGGGGATTTCGGCTTTGTATACGATTCCTGAACATCCTTTTCCGATTACGTTTTCGTCGGTTAAGGAAGTGACGATGTTGTTGACGGTGATACCGAGTTTTTGGAATGGTATGAATGTCCACGGGTATGAGAAATCTTCTGCTGTTGATGGAGAGGAAGAGGAGTTTTGAGATGTTTTGTAGAGGTGGTTGTTTCGTAAGATGAGAAGCCAGGCTGCGAGGATTGCGATTGTGATTGATGCGAGGATTACTGCGGTTAAAGCTACGATCTTTGGGGATTTTACTCCGTTGTTTTGTCCGGTGTGTGATGAGCAAGTGATGCCGTCTAGTGAATGGCAGAGGTTTGTGTTTTGGAGGTATGATGTTGTGGAGATTGTTTTGAAGAATGGTGTTGATGGGATTGGACCTGAGAAGTTGTTGCAGGAGATGTTTAGTGAAGCTAGGCTTGTGAGTGAACCGAGGACTTTGATGTCGCCGTGTAGCGAGTTGCTTGAGAGGTCGAGTGATTGTAGCTGTGTGAGGTCGGAGAAGGTTTCCGGGATGTTTCCAGTGAAGGTGTTGTAGCTTAAGTCGAGGTTTATAGTTAAGCTTGTGACTTGACCGAGTTCTTGTGGGATTTCACCGGATAAGCTGTTGTAGCTAAGATCAAGAAGTGTAAGCTTTTGTAGATTCTTGATAGATTTTGGGATTTGACCAGTGAGGAGATTGTTGTTGAGGATCAGCTTGTTTAAGTAGCTTAGGTTCCCAAAACTCAGCGGTATGTTTCCTGTGAAGCTGTTTCTGCTCAAATCAAGCTGCTCTAGATTCACAAGGTTCCCCAACTGAGCAGGAATATCTCCGGTGATGTAGTTGTTGTGGACATCTAAGAGCTCAAGGACAGTGATGTTAGAGATCTCGTAAGGAAGCCCACCGGAGAAATGGTTCATGTAGAGATCAAGAAACACCAGGTTCTGTAACTCGCCTATCTCTTTAGGGATTTGACCTGAGAGTTGGTTCTCTCCGACTCTTAGCCTCACAAGCGACTGGCATTTTGCTACGCTCTTTGGTAATCCACCGGATAAGGAGTTCCCTAGAAGGAGAAGTTTGCTGAGCCTCTTTAAACTGAAGAGCTCTTCTGGTATTCTTCCTGTTAGCTTGTTCCTAGAGAGGTCCAGGGCCACTAGGTCTGTGCAGTTGCCAAAAGAAGACGGAATTGTTCCTGAAATTGAGTTCTCCCACAAGAAAAAGCTCTGCAGAGACTTGAGGTTTCCAATTTGTGAGGGTATGGAGCCTGATAACTTGTTCTTGTCCAGCTGAAGAGCAATGAGGCTGGAACAGTTGCTTAACTCCCAAGGAATCTGACCGGTAAACATATTATCAGACAACTGAAGCTGCTCCAACCAAACAAGCTTCCCCAAATCTCCAGGAATATCGCCAGTTAGATCGTTAGCTGAAACATCAAACACCACGAGGGAAGAACAGTTGGAAATCTCTGGTGGGATGACCCCAGATAAAGAATTCCCCCATAGAAGCAAGCTAGTGATCTTCTGGAGCTTACCCAGTTCCTTTGGGATTGATCCAGTGAGCTTGTTCATGTGCAAATACAAGTTCCTGAGCTCTGAGCACAAACCCAGTTGAGGAGGAATGGTACCAGAGATCTCAGTGTCATACAGAGCCAAAGTTTGCAAATTTACCAAATTCCCAAATGTGGAAGGGATTGAACCTGACAAACCACTTGCTGCAAACCCTAGAGTTGTCAAATTTTTCAGAAACCCTAGCTGAGCAGGGATAGGACCTCCGAGATTAGTGTTACCACCAAGTCTGAACTGCTGAAGAGAGACCAAAGAGCCAAAACTTGAAGGAATCGAACCATTCAACAGATTGTCTTGAAGACAAAGCACTTGCAAGGCAAATAGATTCGAAATCTGTGAAGGGATTGAACCTGAGAGCTTGTTGGCGTTCAATATAAGGAACTGGAGAGTAGAGAGGCGACCAAGCTCTGATGGGATTGGACCAGAGAGAGAGTTTGAAGAAAGGTCGAGAAGCCTTAGGTGGGTAAGTTTTCCAAATGAAGGAGGGATTGGGCCAGAGAGGTTGGTGGAGGAGAGGTTTAGGAACTGTAGAGAGGAGAGAGAAGAGAGGTCAGGGATTGAAGACAGGTTAAGGAAAGTGTCGGGGATAGAGACAGAGATGACTCTGTTGTCTGCAGAACATGTAATGCCATACCATGAACATGGTGTCTGGTCTTGTGGGTCCCAAGAAGAGAAGAGTGATGGTGATGGTCTCTTGAGAGAGAGAAGAGCTTGGCCATCTGATGAAAGAGAAAGAGTGGGTTGGGCCATGGAGACCCATGAACAAAACAAGAACAAGAAGAAAAAATTACTTCGTTCTCTCTCCATGGAATCTCTGTGAAGAAGACGAAGGTGATAGGTTTATGAAAATGTTGTTGAAATGATTGGTGGGTGGTGGGTAATGGAGGATGAGGAAGAAGAGAAGCAAAGTGTAGTCTTATCTTTTTTTGTTGAACCTTGAGGAGACAAGAAGCATGTGTAAGGACTCTGTGATTGCTTAAGGTTTACACTAAACCATTGCAGAACAAGAACATCAAGAGCGATAACTGTAGATAACCATGTGAAGCTAAGAGTGAGGTCTTTACATTCTCTTCCGTGGAGAAACTCGCTGGCTGGAAGAAACTTTATCCGGTGGTGGTGACGGTGGCCGGAGCGTTAGAGGTTGAAGAAGGTGACCTTGGACTTTGGGTTTTGCTTTATCTCTCTCTGTCTCTTTCTTCTCGTTTGGTGTTGTTGCCTTCTTGGGAAGACTAATAATAAGATTGAAATTACTTTGCTTATTTTATATGATTATAAGTTTTGTTTCGGATTATTATATACTGCAGTGATTTGGGCGCCACCGGATTTTCTTCCGTTTTTTCGTGGATGTGTGTGCTATTATTATAAATTAGTAATTCTTACTTATGAAAATATTCAAACTTTTAACATTTCGACAATAGACAAAACTGTATTTTCTCTCAAAACCCAAGGTATTTTAACTAAGTCTTCCTTCCAAAAATCAAGGTTAGTTTTATGCTTTGCTTCTTATGAAGTTATTCACGGACCAATGATTTTTTGAAGAAATTTTAGTTAATTTGTATCAAAATATTGTGTCTTGACATTAGTTTCAATAACCATTAAAAGGATTGGAATATATCTTTTTTAATATTAAAGCAAGCAGCTTCATCACTTCGCAGAGTCTTAAAGTTAATAACCATATCACTCAAATGTTCAATTTCCTACTTAACGTCTATTTATAAGATTAATCAAGAAAAATGGGTACATGTGTATAATATTGAATAGTGAAGAACACATCTCCATTATTGCTCAATCTCGTTTTAAACTTTTTAGGTTTAAAGTTTAAACTTAACGTCTCTTATTAAGATTCGTAATCGGTTGATCTCCCAAAAAAATGGAAGAGAGGACATCGAGTCATAGTTGTTAAAGAATCTCAGGTGTAACGTATAAGCAAAAGTTATTATATTGTATACATAATGTTACACCCACACATATTTTAGTGGTTTAGGGTGTGATAAAATCAAACCACGAAGCAATGTAGCTAGCAAACTAACAATACATGTTATTGCTCTTTGTCTTCTTCTCCCATTTTCTTCTCCTTTTGTCGGCCACTCCCAACCCTTGGATCTTCTTGTTTGGTCTCTCTTTTTACTCTTTATACATTAGATGAACCCAAACAATACGACAACGTTCAAGATAATCAAGACTGATGATACACTAATTGGTTGCACCATAGTGGGGTTGTCTCTAATGATATATATGGCAAACTGATCTATTTTTACATAGACACCATCAACTTATAAGTAATTATATATATATATATAAATTATTCTACTTTTCAAAAATCTCTTGTGACAAAAATAATATTTTCATTTTCCATATGGTTATATTAATTAAATAAATATAAAGTAACATATATAAAATCAAAAATATTAATTTTCAATAAATTATTTAGTTTTTTTTTTTTTGTCAACCTGTAATATGGATATTTGATTAA
>Ga0041059_1002943_pt1 | contig 12156 bp, 7 predicted proteins | sample AraColnosormetaG_FD_56232 | JGI IMG/M metagenome (GOLD analysis project Ga0041059, IMG submission 56232) | Arabidopsis roots microbial communities from North Carolina, USA - Col MF nosort | ecosystem: Host-associated > Plants > Roots > Unclassified | place: USA: North Carolina | collected 2013-09-02 | reverse complement strand
GTTTTTTTTTTTTTTTTTTCCTCAATCTTTGTTATAGCTTAAGGAAAATTTTGAATTTCACTTCTCTTCCATCTCCCAATTTGTTGAATCTTGAATCTCTTCTGGTTTTAATTTCAGGATGATTTGACAACCTTTGCTGATATGAAGAGTGTCTGGCTATCTAGAAAGTTTTCTCATATATATGAAGCTAGTCCTAACAGCAACCTAGCCTTTTTCATGCAGTCACTATATGTTCATACCATTGGTACGTTGAGGTCTAATTCCTGTTTTGTTGGATTTCCGTTGCTGTTTGCATTCACTTTGTACTTGTTCCTAGCTAAACACACAAGCCAACCTTATGTTCTACAGGTCACATGGTTAGTATTGATTCTTTTTCACGGAGACTTGGAGGTCTTTACTGTCTCTATTGCCTTCATGAGATCCAACCCTTTAAACCCAAGTTCAGAATCTATATCTCACTTCGTAAGTGTTTCACCTTTTGTCGTGGTTGTTGTAACCTTTTTATAATGTATATGTCACAAGTTTGATCTATCTATCATTTGTCACTATTTGTTTTTTCAAGCCTGAAACGTGAAAGCTGCTGTGATGTGACTCATTCTTTGGGTTTTTGCTGATTTCAACTATTTTTTTTTTCTATTCGTTTGAAGCTCTCCGTATCTTGAGTATCATACTAAACTTGTACAGTTCTCATCTTGCAGAAGAGCTTGGGAAATTTAGGGATCTTGTAGTTGAGGCAAAAGATAAAGGTGTAGAGATAGCTGCTGCTGTGGCAAAAAAAATGCTTGATGAGAACATGTTAATATTTGGAGCTGTGGATGAGACATCTGCAACCAAGACAATTCATCAATTAACCGAGCTACAGAACGCACGTGTGCGGTTTGCCTATGAGAAGTATGTGATTTTGACCCTTGAGTTTTTCGGAGGACTAAATTTTGAAATAACATTTTTAGTGATATGATTTTCATCTTGACTTGCCAGGTTAATCTGTGACACTAGTATTAACCAATTTATTCATTTGGATATGGTAAGAACGAGATATTGAAGTATTTACATTCCCAGGATTTGCATAATTGTATATCTCTAGGGCTCTTTCCCCAAGATAAAGGATATATATGTCCAACAGTTTTGATTTTATTCTTTACTAAAGTATCTTATATTGCACCATTCTTGCTGCTGCTTTTGTGCTTATCAGGGTAAGGAAGTTGATCTGAATTCCCTAGATAAAATGTCTATAGAATATGCAGAGGCCAAGAAGCGTGCAGTCGAAGGTATGCTACTTTATATGAACTGTTTAGGCGCAATTTTTTTTATTTCTCTAAGTTTTACTATTGGTGCTGTTTCCCTCCCATCCCATCTCTGAAAGAGCAAAATTACAAAGTTTATTTGATTTTGAGCTCTGTGAGATTTTAAGCATGTGTGTAGTAATGTTTGGTGTGGTATAATCATGTTTATCCCTTGTTTTCTTAATCTTATAAGGTGCAGGAGAAATAATGGAGATTGATGACATAAAGCATATATCAGAAGAGAAAGAGTTGATGGGAGAGAGAATGGAGAAATTGAAAGAGGAATGGGATTCACAAAGACTTTACTTTTATGAACAAACCAAGCTTGATGGTTTTACTACGACACCAAAACAGTTGACAAATGTGGAACATGATGAAGATGATGGGTTTGATGAGCTTGATCGCTTACTTTCTCAAAGCTAGTGTTGCCATTGCAATCACTGATCGATATCAGAGTCAGGTTTGTAGGAGAGAGCTACACACACACTCTCACAAAATCAAGAGAGCATGTTTGATTAGGAGAATATATTGGTTAGTAAATTCTGTATCTAACAAGGAGATTAAGAAAATTTTAATTACGGTTTTTCTTACGATTGGAAATTATGTAGTTTGTCATATTCTCAGAGTATATGTGATTTGATAATCTTAAGACATCCATCAAGATTAGTGAGTTTTTTACGAGCTTACATATATTTTATAGACCTGCTATATTTATCATATAACACAAAGAAAAATCACTGATTATAATTGTTGACACACAAAAGATATTGATTAGCAAATGGTGTTGTGCTAAAACTATCAAGAACTTGATGTTGTTTTCAAAGACGTCATAAAGCTATTGGAGATTCGGAGGTATGCATTTATCTACTAGTACTGTATTATAAAGAAGAGGAAGTTTTATATATGTGGCTGATTTGGACAAATGACGTTTGATGATTGTAAAATTTGAGATAATGTGGGACATGTGAAAGGATACTAAAGGGGTTGGTGAGACGAGTGGTGCCTGATCGATCTTTGCCACTGTGGTTGGTGGTCCTCTAGCTATTTTTTCACGGCTCACGTAATTTCATATATACTTGAGTGCTTTTTTATTTTTCTTGGCTTAGTCAGCATTTTAGGTTCGACGAAGCTAATGCGTTAAGAGTCTTGAAGAGTGGATAACAGATATTATATGCATAAGGGATAGTTATTTTTTGATTCTTTATAATATTTGTTTTTTTATATATTAACAAAAGAATTTATTATAAAGAATTAAAAATTCCTTAGGCATCTATTATTTTTCAAAAAAAAAAAATTATAAAAAGAAATAGTTGGCAAGTTCGGAACATCTAGTTGGTAAGTTTGTTGTCACCAAGTGTGTAAGGGGTTTGCGTTCCAAAACATAGGTTCAATTTTTTCTTTTCGAGGGGTTTTTATTGCACCGGAAAGATGTATGAGCTCCGTCCACAACTCATCAATTAACCCCAAAAAAATTGTTGTTGGATTGATTTTTAAGGTTTGTATGTTGAGAAAAATAAACAAGTTATTCAGCCGTATTTATAATTTTTTTTGAAAAAATATTGAAGAAAATATTAAACTTAAGTGATGATGTAGGAAGAAAACATCAGTTGATTGATGGTTTAATAATCTGCCTCGTGATACATGGTGTTATCTTAAAATGGTCTCTCAATTAGTCTTTGTATTTGTATAAAATAAGGCCTAAAAATATCATCAATGGGGTCCTGTTAAAAACAAAAACAGATACACCTTTCACTAATAAAAAAAAACTGTTACCGACAAGTCAAACAATATCTGCGGACAAAAAAATGAAGAATGTTTAGTAAGAAATAGAAGATGTGGTAAAGAGCCATACACACATGCAAGTGTTTTTCAATGAACCCATCTTACCAACCCACTACTTCTTTGAGCCATAATTGTTTGGTTCGGAGACCCTTTACATTTCCGTCTCAGCTTTATTTGTTTACGCATTGATTTGTCTTAAATTATGTTAGATATTGTTTTTTGGCTATTTATTAGCAGCAATCAAGTTAAAAGAGTGGTTCGATATCACCATCGAACTCTCCTTTAGATATTTTCTATATAAAACCAAACAAAAACAAAAAAATTGGTCCGATCATCTAATATACAAGTTAGACGATTTCACGTTATGTTATTACAACCTACAACAAAATAGACTATGATCGAAATCATATTGAATCTTTTACCTTTCAACGTAATACAAATCTGGCTTTACAAAGCAATAATTCATGTTTGTTTGTCTAATTTAAATTTCCCTGTTTTTTTTCCCCTCTTTCTGTTTCCCATTTGAAAGTAAAAGATCATTTAAGCACCTAACTCAATTTTATTTTATTTTAAACACCTAATGTCATGCTCCTTGGCTCCTTGTAATTAGTTGATCGTTTCAATTTAGACCAGCAAAACATTTTAGTATGTTCGTAAATATTGCGTACATGCCATTTCGTTTGTCATGCAAACGGTGTGTGTTTCTTTACTTAGCTTCTAGTTGGTGTATATTGCGTCGCATTAATATCGGTTTACCTTCCTCCTGTCTACGTAATGATATATTCTCCACCACAAATTTAAATTCTTATTGAAATTTCCTAATTTTTTAGGTAGCTCAAGGTCTCAAGTATACTACGTACCCTATTTTTTTGAATATCTATCTATATTATAACAAGAGTTTTTCTGAGCTAGTTAATGAGATGACAATATTCTACATAAATAAATGACCCTCGAAAGTTTCAAGTACTTTAGGATCTGACCAAATCGGGGTAAAACATTTTGAAACTAATTACGTTCACATCTACCATCGATGATTGACAAGCTTATTGTCACCTTTTATGTTAAAGTGACATGGTCTTGACGTTAATTTGCATGTTATTCTACATCTATAGTCCAAAGATAGCAAACCAAAGAAAAAAATTGTCACAGAGGGTTCAATGTTACTTAGATAGAAATGGTTCTTTACAATAATAAATTTATGTTCCATTCTTCATGGACCGATGGTATATATATGACTATATATATGTTACAAGAAAAACAAAAACTTATATTTTCTAAATATGTCTTCATCCATGTCACTAGCTCATTGTGTATACATTTACTTGCTTCTTTTTGTTCTATTTCATTTCCTCTAACAAATTATTCCTTATATTTTGTGATGTACTGAATTATTATGAAAAAAAACCTTTACACTTGATAGAGAAGCATATTTGGAAACGTATATAATTTGTTTAATTGGAGTCACCAAAATTATACAAATCTTGTAATATCATTAACATAATAGCAAACTAATTAAATATATGTTTTGAGGTCAAATGTTCGGTTTAGTGTTGAAACTGAAAAAAATTATTGGTTAATAAAATTTCAAATAAAAGGACAGGTCTTTCTCACCAAAACAAATTTCAAGTATAGATAAGAAAAATATAATAAGATAAACAATTCATGCTGGTTTGGTTCGACTTCAACTAGTTAGTTGTATAAGAATATATTTTTTTAATACATTTTTTTAGCAACTTTTGTTTTTGATACATATAAACAAATATTCACAATAAAACCAAACTACAAATAGCAACTAAAATAATTTTTTGAAAACGAAATTAGTGGGGACGACCTTGAATTGACTGAACTACATTCCTACGTTCCACAACTACTCCCATTTCATTCCCAAACCATAATCAATCACTCGTATAAACATTTTTGTCTCCAAAAAGTCTCACCAACCGCAAAACGCTTATTAGTTATTACCTTCTCAATTCCTCAGCCACCAGCCACGACTACCTTTTCGATGCTTGAGGTTGATATTTGACGGAACACACAAATTTAACCAAACCAAACCAAAACCAAACGCGTTTTAAATCTAAAAACTAATTGACAAACTCTTTTTGCGACTCAAACCAAATTCACGTTTTCCATTATCCACCATTAGATCACCAATCTTCATCCAACGGTCATCATTAAACTCTCACCCACCCCTCATACTTCACTTTTTTTCTCCAAAAAATCAAAACTTGTGTTCTCTCTTCTCTCTTCTCTTGTCCTTACCTAACAACAACACTAACATTGTCCTTCTTATTTAAACGTCTCTTCTCTCTTCTTCCTCCTCAGAAAACCAAAAACCACCAACAATTCAAACTCTCTCTTTCTCCTTTCACCAAACAATACAAGAGATCTGATCTCATTCACCTAAACACAACTTCTTGAAAACCAATGGATCAAATCGAAGCAATGTTGTGCGGCGGAGGAGAGAAGACAAAAGTGGCGGTTACTACGAAGACTTTGGCAGATCCATTGAATTGGGGTTTAGCAGCGGATCAAATGAAAGGAAGTCATTTAGATGAAGTGAAGAAGATGGTCGAAGAGTATCGTAGACCAGTCGTGAATCTTGGCGGAGAAACACTGACGATCGGACAAGTTGCTGCCATCTCCACCGTAGGAGGCAGCGTTAAGGTTGAGTTAGCGGAGACTTCAAGAGCCGGTGTGAAAGCTAGCAGTGATTGGGTTATGGAGAGCATGAACAAAGGTACTGACAGTTACGGAGTCACCACCGGCTTTGGTGCTACTTCTCACCGGAGAACCAAAAACGGCACCGCATTACAAACAGAACTCATTAGGTAATTAATTAAATCCTATACCTTATATTATATAACTAATTAATAATTAGAGAACTCATTAGGAATGTGATCAGAGAAATAAATAAATTAGTGGCTTAAGTGGATAACGCATACTCACGAGTATACAATTTGCATGGGAGATATACCGGGTCGGTGATACCGGTCGGGTCGGGTCTATTTTAATTAATTAAAGTTTATTTCCGATTTCAGATTTTTGAACGCCGGAATATTCGGAAACACGAAGGAGACATGTCACACACTGCCGCAATCCGCCACAAGAGCCGCCATGCTCGTCAGAGTCAACACTCTTCTCCAAGGATACTCCGGGATCCGATTCGAGATCCTCGAAGCGATTACAAGTCTCCTCAACCACAACATCTCTCCGTCACTACCTCTCCGTGGAACCATTACCGCCTCCGGCGATCTCGTTCCTCTCTCTTACATCGCCGGACTTCTCACCGGCCGTCCTAATTCCAAAGCCACCGGTCCCGACGGTGAATCGCTAACCGCGAAAGAAGCTTTTGAGAAAGCCGGAATCAGTACTGGATTCTTCGATTTACAACCTAAGGAAGGTTTAGCTCTCGTTAATGGCACGGCGGTTGGATCTGGAATGGCGTCGATGGTTCTATTCGAAGCGAATGTCCAAGCGGTGTTAGCGGAGGTTTTATCAGCGATCTTCGCGGAGGTTATGAGCGGGAAACCTGAGTTTACCGATCATCTGACTCATCGTTTAAAACATCATCCCGGACAAATCGAAGCGGCGGCGATAATGGAGCACATACTCGACGGAAGCTCATACATGAAATTAGCTCAAAAGGTTCACGAGATGGATCCATTGCAGAAACCAAAACAAGATCGTTACGCTCTTCGTACATCTCCTCAATGGCTAGGTCCTCAAATTGAAGTAATCCGTCAAGCTACGAAATCGATAGAGCGTGAAATCAACTCCGTTAACGATAATCCGTTGATCGATGTTTCGAGGAACAAGGCGATTCACGGTGGTAACTTCCAAGGAACACCAATCGGAGTTTCTATGGATAACACGAGATTGGCGATTGCTGCGATTGGGAAGCTAATGTTTGCTCAATTCTCTGAGCTTGTTAATGATTTCTACAACAATGGACTTCCTTCGAATCTAACTGCTTCGAGTAATCCAAGTTTGGATTATGGATTCAAAGGAGCAGAGATTGCTATGGCTTCTTATTGTTCTGAGCTTCAATACTTGGCTAATCCAGTCACAAGCCATGTTCAATCAGCTGAGCAACATAATCAAGATGTGAACTCTCTTGGTTTGATCTCGTCTCGTAAAACATCTGAAGCTGTGGATATTCTTAAGCTAATGTCAACAACGTTCCTTGTGGGGATATGTCAAGCTGTTGATTTGAGACATTTGGAGGAGAATCTGAGACAAACTGTGAAGAACACAGTTTCTCAAGTTGCTAAGAAAGTGTTAACCACTGGAATCAACGGTGAGTTACATCCGTCAAGGTTTTGCGAGAAGGACTTGCTTAAGGTTGTTGATCGTGAGCAAGTGTTCACGTATGTGGATGATCCTTGTAGCGCTACGTACCCGTTGATGCAGAGACTAAGACAAGTTATTGTTGATCACGCTTTGTCCAACGGTGAGACTGAGAAGAATGCAGTGACTTCGATCTTTCAAAAGATTGGAGCTTTTGAAGAGGAGCTTAAGGCTGTGCTTCCAAAGGAAGTTGAAGCGGCTAGAGCGGCTTATGGGAATGGAACTGCGCCGATTCCTAACCGGATTAAGGAATGTAGGTCGTATCCGTTGTATAGGTTCGTGAGGGAAGAGCTTGGAACGAAGTTGTTGACTGGAGAAAAGGTTGTGTCTCCGGGAGAGGAGTTTGATAAGGTCTTCACTGCTATGTGTGAAGGTAAACTTATTGATCCGTTGATGGATTGTCTCAAGGAATGGAACGGAGCTCCGATTCCGATTTGCTAAGAGAGCATTCCTCTGTTTCTGTTCTGTGTTTTTGTGTTTTGTTTCAATTTTAATTTTGCTGTGTTAATGTTTGAATTGAGTTTTTGATTGTAATGTGAATGGTGTCACACCTTGTATGATATATATGATATAAAAACTTACGTGTAAAACTCGTTGTTAACTTGTTACTTTTTATGTTGGTAAATGTGGATTTGACACCGTTGACAAAAGACTTTATGATTTATTTGTGTTTGGCTTCAAATGTATGTTTCTGGCCTTTCTCTAAACATTTCGAATCCTTTTATGTGAGTTTCTCTTTTTAGATATTAGACTAATATCTATCCTATGCATCTCATGGCCATTTCTTGGAGCCTATCGTGCAATAACAAACACATTATATCTTCTTTGTCATAATCTTTCATTTGCGAGTAACAAAAAAATCTTACTTCTTGACATTCATCCATTTTAATGATGTAGAATAATACAGATACAATTGATAGAAACTGGAAGTTGTGTCTGTTCTCTGACAATATCTGCATCAGAAAAGAGTTCAAGTTTGCTCTAAACTCGAATAAGATAGCTGCAAACTCATTCCCTTTGGCTAGTCAAGACAATTGCTAGAAACTGAAAGTTGTTTGATTTTCTGACAATATCTACATCAGAGAAGTTCAAGTTTTTTTCTATGACACAGAACAGAAGCATGATCAGATAATGTTGGAAGTTTTGCTATTTGTCTTCAGATATTTGTCATAGTCTTAATGTTTCAGTTTATTTGGAAACATTTGAAAATGTAACATGTTTAGTGAACACTCACTTATATAATACGATAGATGATTACTTATATTACGAAAACTCTTACTTAATTAGTGTACAAGATTATCTAAATCAATCCTCAACATTAATTCTCTCTAGAAACATAGAACCGGATGATGAATCAAAACCAAATGAATATGTCTTTTGAATCCCTCCCTTCTTAACATTACATGCCAATGCAGTTTCTCTGATGCTGAGGAGCGCCACTGCAACGAACAACATCGAGAAAAGTGTTCTCATCACATGGAATCCATAGTCTTGATGAATTATAAGCATCTTGCGCTTGATCAAGCAATGCTTTAAAGATTGGATGAGTAAGCAAACTCATCTTTATCACAAACCTCTTGTAATCATCACCAACATACACTACCAAATGTCCTCTCGGAACATCTTTAGGTATTGCTTCATTTTCCTTCTTGAATCCCCAAGAAACCTTGTCGCAGCAACTCTCGCATGAAGATGTACAACAAGGTAGAACTATGGATTTGCTCTTCATGATTCTGAATTTGTTTTCGCATGATTTTATGAACTTGTTCTTCATTTTGAGTATAGAATGAGAGGTTTCGAATATGAATGATGAATAAAAGAGAGATAGAGATGGTTTTGTGATGAGAAGTACAATGGTGAAGTACATGTATATATATAGATGATTGATTTACAGAGCTTAGATAGAAATGAAAAAAATCTTAGGTCCATAGTGATATTAAATGTAATGTTTTTTTGAGTATGAGATGGGCAAGATTTTTTTATATAAATGGTAAGATACATCACGAGGGCTTTAAATTATGAGAATTGTTTGCCATTTTTTTTTCACTCGTGCGGTTCCGTTATTTTCCCTCATAAAACTGAAACTGTACGAACATGCATTGCATTATTACAATTGCAAATAAGAAATGTTATTTTCATCTTCTCGACTGTAACTGAAATCATGGGAGCTAAGACTTGTAAGACCCCACAAAAGAAAGAATTGAGAGATAGAGAGAAGATAAGGGAAATGAAGAAGAGTGATGGGTTTTAAATCTTCTTGGACAAAGTGTGATCTCGATTTATGATTCATGGATTTTATGATTCTAAAATGTACTCTCTTTTCTTTTGGTGATTTCTTGAAGATCAAGGCTTTAGTTGAAGTGACTTCTTGAATTAGCCTAATTTGTCTATAAAAATCCAATGTTCATTTAAAAAAAAAAAAAAATCTCAAGCTGATTAGCATGTGAAGATTGATTAGGATCATTCTTGTCTAATGGTTCTATGAATAGATATATGATAATAATATATCTAAATAGGTCTGCTTTTTATTTTGTTTTGTGATTTTTCTTTATGCATGGATTGCAAGTGTAGACTGATAAAGAAGTGTCAGCTTTTGCAGGGTCCAATATGATTGGGAAGCAGCACAGAACAGAGCAGATCAACTATTCATTAGGATTCAGATTCATCCCCCCGAAATAGCTGAGTATGAGAAGAGCAATCATTCTTTCTTACACATTACTTATGCAGATGAGCCTATGGTATGTTCTGTTTTTTTCATCCCAATAGGTGTCAACTAGGACCTAATCTAAAATTAAGCTTGTTTAATGTAGAACAAAAGAAAGTTTGAGCTGGTTTTAGTGAAAATATAATATGGTTTTATCTTTTTTGGGTTATGTGGGATTGGATTTGGAAATCAGATTATCTTTTGGGAGACATTTTCTATTTGGTTTCAGATTTTTTTGTTTTGTTAACAACATGCATTGTACAGAATTGAATTTGGATGGTGACACATCAATGACACTAATACAAACGATTATGCTTCATGTTATGCGGTTATTTGGTTTTAGTCTTTCAGATTTATTCTCTAAGTTTTTTTACCATCTGTATTATTTTGTTTGTTTATAATCATTTTCTAATGTTTTGTCATGATTTTGATTTCGAAACTATTTCAATCAAAATTTGAGCCTGACAAACTAAACATATAATCATCAGCTTCAAATTTTTTTAATATATATTTGTTTTTATAACTCTTTTTTTATACTTTTTGTTAACAAAATAAAAATTTGAATCTATTAAAAGTTTTAAACTAGCCTTTGGACCAGACAGAACTGATGTATCATCAGACCCGGGACGGTCAAGCTGGTTTGAGATAAGAAGGAGGGCCATTTCTAAAAAAGTAGGCTGGCTTCGTCTGCATGAAATTTATTGTGGGAACGTGAGGCTTTTATGATGTTTGTCTTTTGAGTCTCATAATTCTTACAAATAACCTCATTCGATAACCAGGAATTATTTAAACTTTAATTAACGAAATTACCAACCTTTGATTTAGGATCAACAATACCCTAAATTTTAATTGTGAAATGAATTTTATAGCCAGCCAGCCCTTTGGAGTAGGTTTTCTTTCATAAACGTCAAACATAACAAATACTAGTCAAAATATAACAAATCTAATTTTCACGAGCACTAATGCTTTCGTTTGCCCTTGTCTATGGGCTTATGAACTCAGTTGCTCGTATATTCTTCAATATTTTTGGTTTATCAAAAAATAATGAGTAGTTGAGTTATCGATATGTTCAATAGATATTTTAGTTAGTAAGGAAACGGTGTTGTAACTTTTTTTTGTTATAAACTTGTAATGAACGTGTACTTAAACATTACATCATAAGATCGGGTCACGATGGAGTAATGTACTTATTTCATACTCGGATCATCGATCGATTAGCGACTCTTGGGATCAAACCCTATTTTGACTTTGATTATTTTGAAAGAAAATAGAAAAAAGAAGGGCCTAGATGAGGTAGCCATACCCTTATTACACCCACAATTATTTGATTTGACTTTCCCATGTGTCTTTCCACAGATTAGTAGCTGTCATTCTTTTTTCATTATTATATCAGTATTGAGTGCCAAAAAATAAAAAAATTGGAACCTCAGTATAAGAAATAGTGATTTACACTATAAAAAAAAAACATTTAGGTTTGAAAAAGGATAACAAGACACTTTGTAATAATCATTTTGACTTAAAAGGTCTAGACTCTAGAGATTCGGTGATTTCGGCCAAAATACGAGGAATACTTAGATAGTTAGATTTAAACTAAGTTGTTCAAAGAGTATGAATATCAGACTAGTTTAATTTTGTTCAAAGTATATATATGAACTAGATTTTAACCCGCGGTACACCGCGGGAACAATTTAGTTTGTAAAGTTAGTATACATAAAAGTTTGCAAATTGTATCTATCTATAAAATATTTTATTTCATAGTTTACAATTGTTATTAAGTAACGTCCTGCCAAACCCGTCCCGCCAACCCGTACCGTAATAAAACTATTTATTTTATTAATGTTGATCTTATTTATGATATGTTTATGAATTATTGTCTAAATATTTTGTAATTTTGTAATAATTAAATGCTATCAAATATCTCTGCGGTTTGATACAAATATCTCTGCGGTTTGATGATTATAATCGAATTGTTATAGTCATGGAGAAAAGCAATATCAAAAATGATAATTTTGTAGTAATTAAATGATATTAAATATT
>Ga0041059_1002942_pt1 | contig 12158 bp, 13 predicted proteins | sample AraColnosormetaG_FD_56232 | JGI IMG/M metagenome (GOLD analysis project Ga0041059, IMG submission 56232) | Arabidopsis roots microbial communities from North Carolina, USA - Col MF nosort | ecosystem: Host-associated > Plants > Roots > Unclassified | place: USA: North Carolina | collected... | reverse complement strand
TTTTTTTTTTTTTTTTTTTTTTCCCCCATGTTATAGATTCTTCCCCAAATTTTGAAGAAAGGAGAGAACTAAAGAGTCCTTTTTGAGATTCTTTTGCTGCTTCCCTTGCTTGATTAGATCATTTTTGTGATTCTGGATTTTGTGGGGGTTTCGTGAAGCTTATTGGGATCTTATCTGATTCAGGATTTTCTCAAGGTAAAGGGACGATCTTTAGCTTCTTTGCAGCTGCAATTACTTGATAATTCCATGTCTGGATTCTAATTTCATGGTTTTTTGAAAAAAAAAACAAAAAACAAATCCGTTTGGAACTCGTTTGCTTAATGGTGACAGGTTTTAGGGTTGTTTAGTTATTGTTGTTAGATTCAAAGTGCTATTGTTCTGTGGCTTTTGATGTTTGGAAGTGAAACAAGTTTGTTTTGGGTTTTTGCTAATCAGAGATGATTCGACGATTTTGCAGGCTGCATTGCCGTATGAGCAGATAGTTTTATTTAGGCATTATGGGTTGGTTTAACAAGATCTTTAAAGGCTCTAACCAAAGGCTCCGGGTTGGGAATAATAAGCACAATCACAATGTTTATTACGATAATTATCCGACTGCTTCACATGATGATGAGCCTAGTGCGGCGGATACAGATGCTGATAATGATGAACCTCATCATACTCAGGAACCATCTACATCTGAGGTGAGTTTGGGGATCATGAAGTAGTGAAAAGAACCACATATATAGTTGACGGTTTATCATAGCTCTGGTCTGTACTGTTATTTCAACTTTTGTGGTTTTTCTTTACTAGGATAATACATCGAATGACCAGGAAAATGAAGACATAGACCGTGCAATTGCATTGTCGCTTTTAGAAGAGAATCAAGAACAGACAAGTATAAGCGGTGAGTTCATTTTCAGGATTGTTTTAGCCAAAACAGATATATGAAGACATGGTTTTGTTATCGGATTCGGTTTGCTACAATTCCTTTAAAAAAAGTAATGGACACAGGGAAATACTCGATGCCGGTGGATGAAGATGAGCAACTTGCTAGAGCCCTACAAGAAAGTATGGTAGTTGGGAATTCACCCCGTCACAAAAGTGGAAGTACATATGATAATGGGAATGCATATGGAGCTGGAGATTTATATGGGAATGGACATATGTATGGAGGAGGAAATGTATATGCAAATGGAGATATTTATTATCCAAGACCTATTACTTTTCAAATGGATTTCAGGTATTTAGATAGCCAATCATATTTAGCTGGCTTAATTTGGTCGATGTGTTAGTTTAGTGTCCAGCAGCCAAATAACTTGTCAACAACTTGTCTGCATAGGATTTGTGCTGGCTGTAATATGGAGATTGGCCATGGAAGATTTCTGAATTGCCTTAATTCACTATGGCATCCAGAATGTTTTCGATGTTATGGCTGCAGTCAGCCGATTTCTGAGTACGAGGTGAAACCAAGCTCTCTTCCATATCCTCTTCATTTGCTTTCTGGTTCTACTTAACCTTTAGATTTTCTTTTGTAATGTGTTTCCCTTTTTTCCTATAGTTTTCAACATCAGGGAACTACCCTTTTCACAAGGCTTGTTACAGGGAGAGATATCATCCTAAATGTGATGTCTGCAGCCACTTTGTACGTAAACCTCTTTCCTTTTCTATCATTTTAGCCCATAAATATATTCATGTGTTGTTGTTTTGTTCCGGATCTTACACTTATCGTCTGTTGCTTTGTTTTTCTCCCGAATGTAAATTCTTTGAACAGATACCAACAAATCATGCTGGTCTTATTGAATATAGGGCACATCCTTTTTGGGTTCAGAAGTATTGTCCTTCTCACGAACACGATGCTACCCCGAGATGTTGCAGTTGTGAAAGAATGGAGGTGGGTTTTCTTCTCCTCTAATATGTCCCCAAACATACATCATCTACTCAAAAGTGAAAACATTTTTTAGCCGGTAATTGACAACTTAGCTATACTTTGTAGCCACGGAATACGAGATATGTTGAACTTAACGATGGACGGAAACTTTGCCTTGAGTGTTTGGACTCGGCGGTCATGGACACCATGCAATGCCAACCTCTGTACTTGCAAATACAAAATTTCTATGAAGGACTCAACATGAAGGTAGAGCAGGAAGTTCCACTCCTCTTGGTTGAGAGACAAGCACTTAACGAAGCCAGAGAAGGTGAAAAGAATGTAAGTAAAGAAAAGACAATTATCCAGTACTAAGCTAATACTTGAAATTATTATCACATTCTGTTTCTAAAGTATTAAACCTTTTCATTTTGCTTCTTAGGGTCACTATCACATGCCAGAAACAAGAGGACTCTGCCTTTCAGAAGAACAAACTGTTAGTACTGTAAGAAAGCGATCAAAGCATGGCACAGGAAAATGGGCCGGGAATATTACAGAACCTTACAAGTTAACACGGCAATGTGAAGTTACCGCCATTCTCATCTTATTCGGGCTCCCTAGGTAAAAAAGACTCTTTTTGCTTCCATTGAATTGATCTTATGTCACAGTTCAAGCATTGATGGTTTTGCTGAATTTTGTTCAGGTTACTTACTGGTTCGATTCTAGCTCATGAGATGATGCATGCGTGGATGAGGCTCAAAGGTGAATTTCTTACTACTCCTCTTAACGTCTTATATTACTGCTTCTTTCTGTTGATCACATTGTTGAAACCTTGTTTCGTTTTGGTCTTAAAAAGGATTCCGAACACTGAGCCAAGATGTTGAAGAAGGTATATGTCAAGTGATGGCTCATAAATGGTTAGATGCTGAGTTAGCTGCTGGTTCAACAAATAGCAATGCTGCATCATCATCCTCCTCTTCTCAAGGACTGAAAAAGGGACCGAGATCTCAGTACGAGAGAAAGCTTGGTGAGTTTTTCAAGCACCAAATCGAGTCTGATGCTTCTCCGGTTTATGGAGACGGGTTCAGAGCTGGGAGGTTAGCTGTTCACAAGTACGGTTTGCGAAAAACACTTGAGCATATACAGATGACCGGTAGATTCCCGGTTTAAGAACCCAAATGGACAAGGTCTTCTACTTTATTTATAGGATCCTTGGTAGATTATTATTATATGCTCTAATTCTTTTGGTGGAAAATGTACTCTCGACCATATTCTTATGTGTAGTCTCATTCGATGATTCTTTGTATTCCTCTGTTAAAATCCATCAGAATCAGATTCAGTGTTTTCTTTGTTATTGCTCTCCAAATTCAATCGAACCAAACCGAGCCAAACCAAACCAACCGAACCAAATTCCAATTTAAAGGTTTCTTCTTTACACACTCTCACTCTTCGTCGCCGACGTAGTCGTCGTCAATCGTCGACTAAAACCTTAGACACATTCCAAAGTACGGAACTTTGAGGTCCCAAGTTTAATGGGTTCCAGCGTTAATCATCCGACAACAAAATTCTCCTGATGCTCCGACGGTCTCCGGCACGCGTTGTTGCCTATCAGTTGCTTCCGTTTCTCTATACTCGTAGCTTCTCCGAAGCCTCGAGAACCTTACGCCGCGAGCTTCGAGGAGGAAACGGGCGAATTCGACCCGAATTACTCGAGCGGGTCTCACGTTTGCTCGTACTTGGCAGGTACGAAGCTTTACATGATCTATCACTCGATTTCTCAGATGAACTTCTCAACTCCATCCTGCGTAGATTGAGGCTTAACCCAGAGGCATGTCTGGAGATTTTCAATTTGGCTTCAAAGCAACAAAAGTTCCGGCCTGATTACAAGGCTTACTGTAAAATGGTTCACATCTTGTCCAGGGCTAGAAATTACCAACAGACAAAATCGTATTTATGTGAACTGGTTGCTCTTAATCACTCGGGCTTCGTTGTCTGGGGAGAGCTCGTTCGGGTTTTCAAGGAATTTTCCTTCTCTCCTACAGTCTTTGACATGATACTGAAAGTTTATGCAGAGAAGGGTTTGGTTAAGAATGCTTTACATGTGTTTGACAACATGGGAAACTATGGAAGAATTCCTAGTTTGTTGTCTTGTAATAGCTTGTTGAGCAATTTGGTCAGGAAAGGGGAAAACTTTGTGGCTTTACATGTTTATGATCAGATGATTAGCTTTGAGGTTTCTCCGGATGTGTTTACTTGCAGTATTGTTGTTAATGCTTATTGTAGAAGTGGGAATGTGGATAAAGCCATGGTATTTGCGAAAGAAACGGAGAGTTCATTGGGTTTGGAGCTGAATGTGGTAACTTACAATAGTTTGATCAATGGGTATGCTATGATCGGAGATGTTGAGGGAATGACAAGAGTGTTGCGGTTGATGTCTGAGAGAGGGGTTTCTAGGAACGTTGTTACGTATACTTCGTTGATTAAGGGTTACTGCAAAAAGGGTTTGATGGAAGAAGCGGAACATGTGTTTGAATTGCTAAAGGAAAAGAAACTTGTTGCGGATCAGCATATGTACGGTGTGTTGATGGATGGATATTGTCGTACTGGTCAAATCCGTGATGCTGTTAGGGTTCATGATAATATGATTGAGATAGGCGTAAGAACAAATACTACCATTTGTAACTCCTTGATCAATGGGTACTGCAAATCTGGTCAATTAGTTGAAGCGGAACAAATATTTTCTCGGATGAACGATTGGAGCTTGAAACCAGATCATCACACGTACAATACCCTTGTGGATGGGTATTGCAGGGCTGGTTATGTTGACGAGGCTTTAAAGCTTTGTGATCAAATGTGCCAAAAAGAAGTTGTACCAACAGTTATGACTTACAATATTCTGCTTAAAGGTTATAGTAGGATTGGTGCTTTTCATGATGTTTTGAGCCTTTGGAAGATGATGCTTAAAAGAGGCGTAAACGCCGATGAGATTAGTTGTAGCACCCTACTCGAAGCATTGTTCAAGCTTGGCGATTTTAATGAAGCTATGAAGCTGTGGGAGAATGTCTTAGCAAGAGGTCTATTGACTGATACGATAACATTAAATGTAATGATCAGTGGGCTGTGTAAAATGGAGAAGGTCAATGAAGCCAAAGAGATTCTAGATAATGTGAACATTTTCAGATGTAAGCCAGCTGTGCAAACATATCAAGCGTTGAGCCATGGGTATTATAAAGTCGGAAATTTGAAAGAAGCCTTTGCGGTTAAAGAGTATATGGAAAGGAAAGGAATCTTCCCCACCATAGAGATGTATAACACTCTGATATCTGGTGCTTTCAAATATAGACACTTGAATAAAGTAGCGGATCTTGTGATCGAGCTACGCGCAAGAGGATTAACTCCTACTGTTGCTACATATGGTGCTCTCATCACCGGCTGGTGCAATATTGGAATGATAGATAAAGCCTACGCTACATGTTTCGAAATGATAGAGAAAGGGATTACCTTAAATGTGAATATTTGCAGCAAGATTGCAAATAGTTTGTTTCGTCTTGATAAGATTGATGAGGCTTGTTTGCTATTGCAGAAGATTGTGGATTTTGATCTGCTTCTTCCCGGTTACCAGAGCTTGAAAGAGTTTCTTGAGGCCAGTGCTACGACGTGTCTTAAAACACAAAAAATCGCTGAGTCTGTCGAGAATAGCACCCCTAAGAAGCTCTTAGTTCCCAATAACATTGTTTACAATGTTGCTATCGCAGGTCTCTGTAAAGCTGGGAAACTCGAGGATGCTCGAAAACTCTTCTCGGATTTACTATCAAGTGATAGGTTTATTCCAGACGAATACACATACACGATCCTAATTCACGGATGTGCTATTGCTGGTGATATAAACAAAGCCTTTACCCTGAGGGATGAGATGGCTCTAAAAGGTATTATCCCGAACATTGTTACATACAACGCTTTGATAAAAGGCTTGTGCAAGTTGGGTAATGTAGATCGTGCTCAGAGGCTTTTACATAAGCTTCCACAGAAGGGCATAACTCCTAATGCTATTACCTATAACACATTAATTGATGGACTAGTTAAAAGTGGTAATGTTGCTGAAGCTATGCGTTTAAAAGAAAAAATGATTGAGAAAGGCTTGGTTAGAGGGTCCGATAAACAGGGGGATGTTGACATACCAAAGGAGGTGGTTTTGGATCCGGAAGTTAAATTGGGGAGCACAGGAGTGATCGAAATGAACTCAAATGAGCTTTATGATGTTAGGAGAGTTTCTGAAGCAGTAGTATGATGACGAATAACAAATCCTGACCTCTTGTAGAACTCTTTGAAAGATCACTTTGAGTCTTCAATGTTGCTATGATTGATGGGTAACATGAAAGGAGGCTACAACGAATCTCCTCCATTGATGTGGTATGATTGTATACTTCAAAGAAAACAGTGCCATTGTCTCAAGATCATTTGGAAATTGTGATCCTTCTACCAAACAATCCATCACTTGGCTTCAAATTTATCGGCCTTCTCTTCTGATCCTTGATGTTTTAAAGATACGAGACATCACATTCATGGAGCCTGAAATTTCGAGCGGCCTCAGGTAAGCACACATTACACTTGTTCATGCTCCTCTTAGTTCAATCAAGTTTGACAAACTATAGTTTTTAGGATATAAGACAAAACTAAGAATGATAATTGTCTTTTGTCAGGTTTATATAGTAAAGGCCAAACGATCGATATTAGTCACTGGTCTTTTTGATAAGCTGATCAACCGATCAAACCAGTAAGCTCCCCATCTCACGGTTGTTCTTGTACCTTCCAAAGCCAGATAAGACTCTGTGATCAGATATGTACCATATATAATGTTCAATGTAATAAATGAGATCTTGATTAAATAAGTAAAGTTGCTTCAGATCAACACAAGCTATTGATTTAAATTGACGAGCCACCTCTTTTTCCTTTTTAGAATGTGAACAACCAAACCTACCTTTGATTGTGTGTGCTATCTGCCGAACCGGAGAGCTTATTCCGGTCTGTCTCGGTTTCATTGTACTTACTTCGGTTTGTTTGAGACACGGTGGGTCCATTGTCGATACCATTGTCACATGCGCAGAAAGCTCAGAAGTCACTCAGCTTGAGAAAAATATTCAAAACTAAAATTATTAAAGCTAACAAATTTTGCATTTTGATTTATTTATATAAAAGAAAAATTTAAGAATAAAGTTAACAAATGAATATGTAGTGTATATAGAAAAATTATTTACACAACACTCCACTTGTTCCTAAATATCCAAGTTTTAGAAAGAAAGAAAATGTTTCAAAAAGATACATTTTGCTAGGTTTTCTAAGCATTGGTAGTTAGTTATGGATGATAAATTGTAGACTACAAGACAAACAATAGAATGGTTTAGAGTTTTAAAAAATTGTTTATCACAAAAAAAAATGGATGTATTTAATATCAACCTGTTACAAATTGGATTAATCTGGAATAGAGTGAGTATATATTACTTTTGATAGAGAACAATATTGTTAAATGGTAACACTTGTAGAAAACTTAGCATAATCTGCCACTTAGTGGAATATCTTTTACCATCAAAATGCGAAAGATATTTACTCCTAATTTTTCTTTATACTACATATATCCTAGTGGATTTGGAGGAAAATTAATTTTTTAAGAGATTACGAGGAGGTGAAAAAGAAATGTAGAGTGAATTGTTTCTTTAAAAAGGTAACAAAAAAATATAATGAAAAATGAAAAGAGTCTCAAAGGTCAAAACTGTAGTGACTGTACATAAATGTTTGATGGGACATTGCTCGTGCTTTTCCTTTCTTTCGCTCGGACCACCGACACTCTGTCTCCAATTATTTCCTAAAACTTTAATCTAATGACTTAATTTCGTCGACTTTCTAATTAATCAATTAACATTATGGATCTAATATGATTCAAACAAGCACGTCGCTGGTGACTCTGAATTTCTTTGTTACTTGGTTTATTGCTATTTCTTCAAGCATATATGTTTTCTCACAACGTTACGAATTACTTGTAATATGTTTTTCTGCAAGAACATGTCTTTCCTCGAGATATTTTACGTTACTATTTGCAAAATTATTTGCTACTATCCACGGATCCACCCATAAGAGTGATCTCATGGAAATATACGTGGAAAGGAGCTTTTATTATGGTTTGGTACTTTGGTTTTCTATGAGTTCGGTATCTTCATAAGACCAAAAAATGAAATAGCGAAAGTTAAGACACGTGATGTTGTTGTAAAGAGGGATGATGGAAATTAGAAAATGAGGCAACACATGTGCTCTTCAACCTACGAACCATCTACACATAGCTAGAATCCGACAATGGACATAATGTACCTTCATTCACAATTATAGATTCTTATGTTTGGCAATTTAAATTCGGTTTCTAAAGTTCCATTTGTTCCATTCCCCATATGCACAACGCAAATGCAGCGTTTCCAGCTCTAAATGCAAGATAATTCCCATTTAATAGTATTTGATAAAATTACACTTTTATAGAAAATGTTAAAAATTTAGCCATTTTGATCATTCTTTTGGTCACTTGAGAGTATTTTTTTTTTTGTATATTCTCTTCTATACTCCAAAACAAAACCAATGAAAACAACAACGAACAAAAGCAAAAAGCAAAATGTTTTTTTTCTTCTTCGGTTGTATGATTTACGAATCGATGTACAGTAAAAACAAAAATTCACCTGTATATTGTATATATGTATGTACCGGTATTAATAATAAGTAAACCGATCGAGACTGGTCAAGAATCCAACGCGAACGGCGTTTGAAGAAGATCATACGGAGCCCAAAGCGCGTCTAAAGGACAAGGCCGACCAGCATCAAGCCTAGCCCATGGCTTACCTTTCCCACTCCAATGCAACAGACTCACCGGACCAGGATGGAGATCTCTACACAGTCCTCTGAAATTATCACCTCCTAAACCGTGTTGGTTCCACCGATGATTAACCGGTTTAATCAAACCGGCAAAAACCAATAAAAACGGTGGTAACGAACCAAGCTCGTAAATTCTCATTCTCTTTTGCATCGCCATCCACTCTTCGATGCGTGACGTGTACGCGCCTTCGCGCCACCGGGAAAGATCGATCACCATGACTCCAGTGTTGAAGTAGCATGCTTTCCGATCGGCGAAGGTTAAAGAGAGAGTCGGATTAGACCAGAAGGTTGATGTGAAGTATGAAGTGAAATTGGCGTTGCAGTATTCCGGCGCGGCGAGGACTGAATCACGGCCGAGATCTGTGGCGGCGAGTTTTGCTATGTCGTCGACGAGGATCAGATCGGAGTCTAGGTAGACGACGCGGCGGACGCAGGGAGGGAGGAGATCGGCGAGGTAGCTTCTTGCGTAGTTTAAAGGACAGTCTAGTGCGGAGCGGATAGAGGAGGAGATAAGGCGAGAGACGGAGGAGACGTTGAAGACGTAGACGGTGAAATCAAGGTAAGGGAAAGAGGAGGATATGGTGGCTCGTAAGGAAGAAGCGTCGGCGGAAGCAGAGGCGACGAAGTGGAAAACAATGTTTTCAGGACAAGAAGAGTGTTGGAGGACGGAGAGAACAGCGGCGACTGAGCCACGAATGTAGGCGGCGTCGAGTGTCATCGCCACGTGGACAGCTCGACGTGAGCAGAAGATTGGTTTGGCGACCACGTCATCGTCGGACTCGGAGTCATCGATTAAGGGGCAATCTGCAGAATTGTAAAACTGTGGGGCTTCTTTGAATTTTTGAATAATTGTAGTGGCGGAAATGGGTTTATGAAGAAGAAGTAGCGAGAGGAGAATGAGAAGAAGAAGATGTTGGGACATGGTTTCTTTCTTCTTCGTCGACTCTCTGGTTGTATTGGAAGGTTTTGTTTCTCTCAAACTGAGAACAAGAAGAGAAGAGCTGTCTCTAAACACTTTTTATCATGTGTGTGTGTAAGAGAGAGGAAAATTAAAAAAATGGTTTTGCTTAGATTTTGGGTTTCTCTCATTAAAAAATATTTATATATTGATTAGATTCCAAGCCCTTTTCATGATTTTTAAATTTAAATCTTGAAAACTGAAAATCATATTATTGCGTCAGGTAACAAAAAAATGGTCAAATTATTTACTGAATTTTTCGACTTAAATGTGTTGTTTTATCGAATGCAGAAATGTGGGAATTTATTGTATCCACATGATTACCGAAAATCAGTGTAGATCCACGTTATAGGCTATATAATGTATATTAAATGGGTGATTACATTATTTATTAATGAGATTTGAGTTTTTATAATTTCCGTTTGTATTTTTTTCTTACTAAAAATGCACAAAATTAAAAGAGACATGGAAGTTGATATATGAGATTGATAAGTACTTATCAAAAACAAATTCACACACGTAATATCGCTATGTTTGTCTGTGCATACAGTACAAACAAATAGTTTTTAGAATTCGAATTTCTCGGATAGATATATCTCGAGAAATTATTGAAAATTATGTGGCTAGTACTTAGTACGATTCACAGTTGCAGAAGAATAGGGGGGAAGATATAGAAACGTGAAATGAATGTTTTGAGAATAATTTAACGAGCTGTTCAAAAGAATGAAATATAATTATATACATGACTTGGTCAATAATTCTTATGGTTGAGATGTTATGTTTAGCTTCAAGCTTTATAGTAAATCTATTCATTTTTGCTATAAGTTTTTTAGTTTTTTCTTTGAAGTTTCTATTATGGTCCTTTGTCACTTTCCATGACTACGAAATTTATTGGTGAAATGAAATACAATAAATAAATAAATTGGATCCATTTGAAAATTCGTATTATAACGCCTATTTGCATTTTACATATTTCTGCCACACTTGTTTTTTTTTTTGGCTTATTGGTTATAGTCTTTTTATTTTATTTTTAAATGTTAGTCTTTTATTTTCAATGATTGAATTTTCTTTTCTTTTTTCCTAAGAAACTTTTTTTGGATCATGGGGAATGGGCACATCAGCACATGGTCAGGAAGTGGGTTTCCCTTTTTCTTTTGCTGACGAATTTCTAATTACCTAATAATTGTAATAATTTGAAACGAAAATGTATACCTATCATATATATTTATTAGAGAGATTTAATTTTGGTTTTGACCGACCACAACTTACAATTATGAACTACCATCGTTTAAATAAAAAAACGTTGGCTGTAAAAAAAAAAAAAGTTGAAGAATGTAGCAATTTTCATCTCATGAACTTGTTCAGAGTTTCAATGTTTCAGAAATTTTACTTTTAGTGTCTCATTGCGGAAGAAGTTCTTTCATTTCCAATTAGGAGTACAAATAAGCAAGCCCTTTCCAAAGAATGCATTTTGAGTTCATAGTATTAAGCACATTTGCTCGTTTTGTTAGTACTGATGGTTATTATGTTGAATAATCAAAACTAAAAACTAAACTAATAAAAATTAAAATATTAGAAAAGTTTTCCATTATACAATAGTACTAATAAACACTCATAAAGATAAACGTAGAAAAGCAAGACGCGTGGGCCAAACGTGAAATGGAATAATATCTCAAATCCTAATGGTACGACTTTTCTTTCATCACCAAATGTGAATTCGTGAGTACTTTTGTGTTAAAGTCTTGTAGAATTTATACCATGTCATTTTTGTTTTTGTTTTTTTGCATACTTTTTTTTATAATTTTGTTAGTTTTCTTTTTACTTCAAATAATTTCCTTTCATTATGTAAAACACCCGCGATTAAGACAACTCCTTGCAATACACCATATAAAGATACTCCAAAAAGAAATACATACAAAGATATATACCATATAGAGTTTTTCAAGAAAAAATATCCACATATCGGAAAATGTTAAACCAATTATGTTCATGGCCATAATAAAACATAATATACGTAAAAATAAAAGGTTCAACGTAATTTTATGATTAGCCTCCACTTTACATATATTCATCAATAGTCATACAAATCCTCAAATTAAACAACCGCTAAACAATAGGTCAATAAAACCATTGTGCAAGGATCTATCTTGAATTTCAGCCCTCCAACCATTACTTAGGTAACCGGTTAGAACGTTTTATTTAATTGGTAACCAAGTAACGGTTACAAGAACCTACATTTATATTCACCAACTTACCAATCAAATCTTACTTGCACAATGTTTTTCATATGTTGCATACTTGCATTGAGTAAAAATTTAGAAATATACAGTTACCAGAAAAATATTAAGTTAAGAAGCCAACTTGATTTGTTGGGCCATCGTTTTATCTTGAAAACCCCTTCACTTATATCCTAAGGGAATTGGGTGCTCACAAAAAAAAAAAAAA
>Ga0041059_1002941_pt1 | contig 12159 bp, 11 predicted proteins | sample AraColnosormetaG_FD_56232 | JGI IMG/M metagenome (GOLD analysis project Ga0041059, IMG submission 56232) | Arabidopsis roots microbial communities from North Carolina, USA - Col MF nosort | ecosystem: Host-associated > Plants > Roots > Unclassified | place: USA: North Carolina | collected... | reverse complement strand
TTAGCGATTGTCGCTGTAATTGGTCGCTGAGTCCAGCGACAGACAAACGAACAATGTATGTTGTCGCTGGTTGCTGTCGCTGGTTGCTGTCGCTGGTCGCTGGATCCTGCGACAAGAAAACGAACAGGGCCTAAAAAACATTCTGTTGGATAGTTCTATGACTAATTATTCTCTTATAATAATTTGAATCTTGAGATTGCATCTTACACGCTAAGTGACTAAAGTCTTATGGACGAGAGGGATATCCCAAAAATGAGAAATCTATTTAAGAAGAAGGCTTCCATTATTTCTCACATCAAACAAAACCTTTGAAATATTTCAATCTTATATATATGGCTCCACTCTTGCGTAGGATTTCTAATTCTGGTTATGGTAAGCGTGCAATCGTACGCTTCGGTGATGACACGACGTATGATATCAAGGATGGAGAGTCTAGGGCAATTGATGAAGTGATTAATTGTGGTCCTTTTAAGATTTATAGAGACTTTTCAGATGAAGATCAAGGGTATTTGCTGAATTACAACTTTTATAATCTCTACCTTAATGATAATCGTGGTAAGAATAAAGGTCTTCAAGATTATCGTTTACTTATATGGAACCCGTACGACATTATTAATATAGATATATTTTATGATGAAATGAAGATATGGTGCAAAACTAATGATTTAGGGATATATCAATCGGATGGACATCTGAAATATTATAAGTCTGTTATTGCACGTCATCGTGAAGAAGGAGGTATTAGCGTTATAGGTTTTGAAACAGCCGAAGGAGCGACTACTGCAGCTGTTAAAAAGGAAGAAGATGAAAATGAAGAAGCATTGGCTAAGGTGAACGAAGCAAATGCATAAGACGGCCCAACCCAAAGTAGCATCAAGACTAAGTCACATTTGACGAAGTATCTCCTTTTTCTTTTTAAGAAAGCTTTGCAAATAACATTTTGGATTTGTGTTCCTCTCTTTGAGGACAAAACCATGTTTCCTTTCTTTTGCTTTGTGCTTCCAAGTTTGTAGGAGTTGATAATCCATTATACATTGTAAACAAAACAATGAATAAAGACATTAATTTGCTTGCTGAAAGAGTTTGAAACATGTTACCAAAGAACGCTTATTAGGTTCATCGGATCAAAATCGTTGGTCAAAGGCATTGTGTGGGTAGAAGGAGAAGAAGAAGTTTTGATGGAGTTGAATTAGAGGGGTAATTAGTCAATTTCTTTCACATAAAATGCCTTTCTTTGTAAACCCTTTTAAAAAATGCTCAATTCTTAATTTTTGGGCCATTAAGTACCTTGCCCTGTAAAAGCCCCATATTTTCTTTATTAAAAATTAATAGACTTTCTAGAGAAATATTAACAGACTTTCAGAGAAAATATTATTAATATAGAATTTTTGGAGGAAGTATTATTAACATAGACTCTCTCGATGAAGTATCTACATGATAGATTTTTTGGCCAAAACTTTCTATACTATTTACTAATAACATACAAGCCCTTACAAATTTTATCTAACTAAATATTTAATAACTACGAACTTATAATTCGTTAACTTGCATTAATTACTTGAATTAACTCTTTTTTATTACATATTTAGTGCCTGCAAAATCTATCTAAAAATAAATATTTGTCTAAATTTATATCTTTAATTAAATCTTATCTTTATTGAACTACATTCAATTAATTACTAGTTTCCTAATATCTCTTTATCTACATTAAATATAAATATATGATTTTTCTTTCACTTTAATATTTGTTCTTATATTTAATTAATTTGATTTTATATAAAATACATAGAGTTAATAGAATATTAGATTTTTCTACATATGATGGAATTAAATCTTTTTAAAACAGACATATAGTACTCAATCGATGAAAAAAGAGAGTGTAAAAGGTCTCATATTGCTTAAGAAACTGGGCAATGATTTAGAATTTTACTATAAAAAAAACCAAAATGATTTTGAATACGAATGAGCCGAAAGCTTGATTTATTAGACATCCAAAGCTTTAAATAGATTAAAATTATGTGTTAAGAATATATTATTCATATATAAATATTAATTTTTATTAAAAAAATAGGTATAACTTTTCAATGAACATATCCACCCGCGATGTACCGCGGGTCAATCTCTAGAATGTCATCTTGAAGGTGAAAAAGATTTAGGAATGAATTTACAACCTGCGATCTAACGAAAATATCAACTCGCGATGTTCTATGTGTCAATGAATTACTCAAGCTTTACATAGATTAAAGTTATGTGTCAAAAATATATTATTCATATTATTAAATTTTGTAAAAACAAATATCTATACTTTTCAATGAACATATTCACCCGCGGTATATTGCGGGTCAATATCTAATTATATATTAACATCTAGACCTCTTGGAGGAATTATTATTAACATAATTGTATGACTAATCATTAATTCTTTTATAATATGATTCGAATCTTAACCGTAGAATGTAATTGCATCTTACAAGCTAAGTGTCTAAAGTCTTTTGGACGAGGGGGATATCCCAAAAATGAGAAATCTATTTAAGAAGAAGAAGACTTCCTTCATTATTTTCTCACATCAAACAAAATCTTTGAAATATTTCAATCTTATATATATGGCTCCATTGTTACATAGGGTTTCCAACTATGGTTGTGGTAAGCGTGTAACTGTACGCTTCTGTGATGACAAGATCTATGATACCAAGGATGGAGAGTCTAGGACAATTAATGAAGAGATTAATAGTGGTCCATATACGAAGATTTATAGAGACTTTCCAGATGAAGATCAAGGTTATCTGCTGAATTATGACGGTTATAATCTCATGCTTAATGATAATCGTGGTAAGAATAAAGGTATCCAAGATTATCTTGTTCATATATGGACCGCGTACGACGATATTAATATAGATATAGTTTATGATGAAATGAAGATATGGTGCGAAATTGATGATTTAGGGATATATCAATCCGATGGAGATCTGAAATATTATAAGTCTGTTATTGCACGTCATCGTGAGGAAGGAGGTATTAGCGTTATAGGTTTTGAAACAGCTGAAGGAGCGACTACTGCATCTGCTAAAAAAGAAGAAGATGAAAATGACGAAGCATCGGCGAAGATGAATGAACCAAATGCATAAGACGGGCCAACCCAAAGTACCATCAAGACTAAGTCACATTTGACTAAGTATCACTTTTATTTTTAATAAAGCTTTGCAAATAACATTGTGGATTTGTGTTGAGGACAAAACAATGTTTCCTTTCTTTTGCTTCCAGCTTCCAAGTTTGTAGGAGTTAATACTCCAATATTACTCCAATATTATACATTGTGAACAAAACAAAAAAATGAATAAGTACATGTTTGCTTGTTGAAATCATTGTTCATGTGTTCGTATTGCATCCCTTTTGGTTTTGATCCCAAAATTATTATTTCATTTTATTTTGAATATCAAGAGTTTCTGAGCCAAATCATGTAATCCCTCCAAACTCAAAACCATAGTCATTATTAAAGTACGTATATTTGATTCTATAATTTTTTATTAGTTTTGAGACTAATAAGCAAATTCTTTGAGATGTGTTACCAAATAAATTGTTTATCTCAAAACATTTTCTCTTCAACCTGATCCAACAAATCCTATTTGCAAAGTATTCATACATAGTTACAAAACACTAGCGGGAATTGTCATTGTAAGTTCATTTTACATCTATGCCTCTTGAACTAGTTTGAAGGTTTAAAGTGTTAGTAAAACTATTTTAGTGGTTTATAGTGCTAGTGAAATTCTTTCGAGATTTAAACTGCTTACCCGATGACACTTTGAGGGTTAAAAATGTGATTTCCCAAATAATTAATGTAAGCTCTATATTAATATTCTAAAGGTTAATGATACATTAATTATTAATATTTATATTTAATTGTACCAATACAAATTTTATTTTACTATTATATGTTTTTTCAATAAAATTATTTTATTGGTTTTCTCATATTTGTCTTGGTTTCTTAGCTAATGTTTTTTAGTCTTAACTCACAGTATTCAATGATTTATACAAACAATTTTCTTGATTTTTTAAATAAAAGTTTCTCTTAACAAAACGTATAGCCAATCAATATTTACCTTAAACACCAGAGAAAAAGGAGTCTTTATTCATTGTTATTAGTTATTTCAATACAAACAATAGAAGGGGAGGAAGGATGTTGCTTAAGCTAATCTTGAAAAAGCATACGACCGCATAAGATGGAATTTCCTAGAGGAAACGTTAGAGGTAGCAGGATTGTTTGCCAACTGGAGGGGATGGATTATGACTTGTGTGACGGGACCATGAATGAGAGTATTGTGGAATGGGGAACAGACAGCCTGCGCCTAGGTGACCCTTTATCTCCATATCTGTTTATGCTGTGTTTTGAGCGGTTGTGTCACCAGATCGAAACTGCGGTAGGGAGGAAGGAATGGAAACCGATTAGTATCTCTCAAGGAGGTCCTAAGCTGTCGCATGTATGTTTCAAAAATGACCTTATCCTCTTTGCAGATTCTTCACTTGCTCAGGTGAGAGTCTTAGAAAAGTTTTGGAGAAGTTCTATTTGACGTGAAAAAGAAACAAAATTTGATTTCGTGGAAGAGAGTGTGTAAACCGAAATCAGAAGGAGGTTTGGGTTAAAGGACAACAAGAGTCATGAACCGAGCCTTAATATCAAAGGTAGGCTGGAGACTAATGAATAATGTGGATAGCCTACAAGCGAGAGTTCTCCGCATCAAGTATAAAGTGGGAAGAATACAAAATGGTACATGGTTGACCTTGAAAAGTACTTGGTCCTCGACGTGGAGGAGTATATGTGTTGGGTTAAGAGAGGTGGTCTCGACGTGGAGGAGTATATGTGTTGGGTTAAGAAGCCAAGCGAGAGCTGGGTCAAGCTTTCGACGGATGGAGCTTCACACGGCAACCCGGGCCAGCCACGTCGGGTGGTGTCTTACGGGTAATGATGGCTTGTGGTTGGGTGGTTTTGCATTGAGAATAGGCATATGGTTAGCTCCTCTAGCTGAATTATGAGGAGTCTATTATGGCCTAGTTATCGCATGGGAGAAGGGATATAGAAGTGGAGTTGGAAGTGGATTTTTATTAAGAGTTTTAAAAACTTTTGATTTTGACGTTTTAGCCAATAAAGAAATAAATATTTGAACGTGCAAATCTAACATCCATAATCATCAAGCCGATTTAAAACACAGCGTATATGATGTAACGACAGCGTATAAGAGCGGTCCATAGTGTCTTGTAAAATTTTGTGAATTTCAATTTTCTACCTAAATAATTATACTTCTCTCTTCTTTTATTCTGTGATACATTATTTTCTTCAAAAATTATATGATCCATTTTTTTTTTTTTGTCAACAAAAGATCCATTTTTTAGGCAAAGTTTTTTTAATTGTTACGTCATTTAAATCATTAGCCGCAAAAGCCCACAATTTCAAAAAATAATAATATTAAAATGTAATATAGAAAGAAGGGTTCGAAAAATCATTCTTTCCATATTATATATTTTCCTCGTAGTTCTAATACTCGAGCAGATTGTTTAGCTAAAAAAGCCCGGGTTCAAAATAGCATTTTTCCATATAAGCATATCGGTTCTTGAATGGCTTTCTTTAGCGCAGAGTCTTTTCCCGATAACTTAATATAAATAATAATTGTGGAAAAAAAAATAATAATATTAAAATGTTTTTTTCCAGCACATCAATAAAAATTAAGCCAATCAAAACAAAACAAATAATACACCTCATTTTCTTTTTTTCTTTTTTTTTTTCGTTTTTAATACACCTATTTTCAATTCGTTCATATTATTGTATGTTACTAGATATTTGTCGACGTCTTGTTAAATTTCGTCAATTTTCTACCTAAGTAACGAAATTTTTTCACTTTTTTAATAATGTGATATATTATCTTCTTCAAAAATTATATGATCCATTTTAAGCTGAAAGCTTTTAATTTTCACATCATTTAAATCATTTGCGGCAAAAGCAAACAACTTGAAATCATTTTATCCCAACTTAACATGACGAGCAACAAAATTTAAAAATATTAAGAAAAAGAATAAAAAATGAGGAAGCACACAATATTGTAAAGTATGGTTATTGGAATACACAAATCTTTGAGTCTAGCAAATTCTCCATCTTTCTTTATATGAAACGTTAAATTTATTAACTAAAATAAAGATGATTATGTACGAGTGATTAAGAATATTGTAAAATGAACAGTAGTCATCGAGTTCTTCATGCTAGAAACCATTTTCGGAGAAACTTTCTTAACTTGGAGAAATCTTGATACTGAAAAAAATCTATTCGTTGACGAATCACACAAGTACGGAGTTGTTTCTAGAAATAGATGAAAAATAAATTGTAAATGACAATTTTAGGATTACTCGAACATGGATTAGACCCATGTTTTTGTTTGTTTCTCTCCTGCCATATAAAATAAATTGTTGTTTAAAAAACTAAACGAAGTAAAATTTGATCATGTGTATATGATTGGATATGACAACTTTTTTTTTGTGTGAATATAACTAATTTACGGTATCATATAAATTAGTTTAAATGGTTAAGAAAGAGGATCTTGAGATAGTAATACCATAGAAAAAACAGGTAAAAGAAATTAGAATTGAGTTGTTATAATTACCAAATAAATAAGCTTTCTAGAGATGATTAAATTTTACCAAATAGATGTTAAAATTATTTCGGCAAAATATAATATAGAATGCATAGACTAATTAAATTTACTAGAATATTTTTTGGTTAATAATTCATAAATATAATATAAAATAATGTTAAAATAATCAAACAATAGTAATTTTTTAGTATTTGTGGAAAACTCAAAACGTTAACAAATAAGTATATAAGAAAAAATTAGTTTGGCCTTTTCGAGAGAGAAGCGTTAGGGTTGTTAGACTTCCGGATGAAGTATTATTGACATAGACTTTTGGAAGGAACTATTATTAACATAGACTTTGTGGAGAAAATAATATTAACATAGACTTTGTGGAGGAAGTATTATTTTATGACTAAAAATCATTCTGTTGGATAGTTCTTTGACTAATTATTCTCTTAATAATTTGAATCTTAACCGTAGGATGTAATTGCATTTTACACGCTAAGTGTCTAAAGTCTTTTGGACAAAGGCGATATCCCAAATGTGAGAAATCTATTTAAGAAGAAGAAGACTTCCTTCATTATTTCTCACATCAAACAAAATCTTTGAAACATTTCAATCTTATATATATGGCTCCATTGTTGCATCAGGTTTCTAATTATGGTTATGGTAAGTGTGTAACCGTACGCTTCTGTGATGGCAAGACGTATGATGCCAAGGATGGAGAGTCTAGGGCAATTAATAGAGATCTTAATGTTGGTGCTGTTAAGATTTATAGAGACTCTAAAGATGAAGATCAAGCGTATGTGCTGAATTACTTCCCTTATAATCTCGAGCTTAATGATAATCGTGGTAAGAATAAAGGTCTTCAAGGTTATCGTGTTCTTATATGGAAGCAGTACGGCACTATTAATCTAGATGTATTTTACGATGAAATGAAGATTTGGTGCAAAACTAATGATTTAGGGATATATACTTCCGATGGAGAACTGAAATATTATAAGTCTGTTATTGCACGTCATCGTGAGGAAGGAGGTATCAGCGTTATAGGTTTTGAAACAGCCGAAGGAGCGACTACTGCAGCTGCTAAAAAGGAAGAAGATGAAAATGAAGAAGCATCGGCGAAGGTGAAAGAAGCAAATGAAGAAGAATCGACTAATGCATAAGACGGCCCAACCCAAAATACCATCAAGACTAAGTCACATTTGACTAAGTATCTCGTTTTTCCTTTTAATAAAGCTTTGCAAATAACATTGTGGATTTGTGTTTTTCTCTTTGAGGACAGAAACCATGTTTCCTTTCTATTGCTTTGTGCTTCCAAGTTTGTAGGAGTTGATACTCCAATATTATACATTGTGAACAAAACAAAAAAAATGAATAAGTATGTGTTTGCTTTTTGAAAGCGTTGTTCTTGTGTTCGTATTGCATCACTTTTGGTTTTAATCCAAAATTTATTATTAAATTACGTACATTTGATTCTTTGTTTTTTTTTGTCTCAATATATAGTTTTGATACGTGTTACCAAATAAATTGCTTATCTCAAAACATTTCTTCTTCAACCCGATCCAACAAACCCTATTTGCGAAGTATTCATACATAGCTAGAATACACTAGCGTGAATTGTCATTGTGAGTTGATTTTTAAATCTATGCCTCTTGAGTTTTGAATCTGTCATGAGGCCCACTGGTAGGGCCGGTCGGGGTGTTACAAGTTGTTAATAGAGAGAAGACATGAGGCCCACTGGTAGGGCCAGTCGGGGTGTTACAAGTGGTATCAGAGCCAAACCCAAATGAGTGTGGAGTCAAGAAGGTTCGCACCATTGGGGGTTACGGTCTTGGTGTGCAACGAGGACGTTGCGATCTGTTAGTGGAGGTGAATTGTAACACCCCGATTTCAGGAATATGGTGGTGCATGCAGAGAGGTTTAAAAGAAATGATTTGACCACCTACGTGTGCACTTATCTTTTCGGTCAAACGTCCTAAGAGAACTCCACAGTTAAACATGCTTGGGCTGGAGTAGTTTCAGGATGGATGATATTCCCAGAAGTCATTGTCGGAACCATGCGAGTGACAAAGCATGGAAAAAGATCTTGTGGTGATTTGTAGGGTCGGTAAAAAGTCTTTAAAGCTTTTCGGACGCGGCGCACGGACTAGCGGACAAGGGTGGGCCCATAGGCCCGAGAGAAGACGTGAGGCCCACTGATAGGGGCGGTCGAGGTTTTACATCTACTATGCCTAAGATTCTTTTTCTGGTTGTCCTGTTCTCAAAAGCTTAACGTTGCATCTTGTCCGTTGCTATAACTTCAAGGTTCTTGATCTCAGCAAAACGTTGCGTTTGAGAACTTTAGAAATCTATAGCAATTGTTGGGTTTCAGGGCAGATATGTATTGTAGCACCACATCTACGTAGTCTGAGTTCGACTGTTCCTCCTTACTGGCCATGTAATTTAGTTGATGTCTCGTCTCTAACGGAAGCTAGACTAGACATTGAGTATAGCTTAGATGAAGCATTTGATGCTGATTTTCTTGATGAGTTTAATCAAAACATACTAGAGAAGCTGTAGAATGTAGACAAGCTTACTTTTGGGGAAAACTTTATCAAGATAACTTTGCTATTCTCTAATGGCCTGCTTACAAAGTGCATAATCATTTATTCTACTCATGTATAGAATCAGTTAGTTGCAATTGCAAAGTTTATGTGGATTAGTTTTCTTTAGGCTTTGGTTTTGATTGGTATGTCTATAAGTCCCGAATTATTTTCTTGGACCAAATAGTAGGTCCGACATAAAGCTGTGTACAAATAGTAGGTTTAAATGTTATGCGTTTGCTATATTGAAGATGTGTTTGTGTTTTTGTGAACATTGTTGTGTTTTCTTAGAGTTTGGATTTATTTGTAAATGAGGATTTGGGTTGGGATGAAAAAAGTCAATGCGTGGCTTTGACCATATGAATTTGCAACCAGGTTCTATTTGAAACATTAGAGCATTTCCAATTCTCTATAGCTTCTTCTTCCTCGGAGAAGAGAATAGCTTTTAGCTGTTTGATTTCAAAATTTGAGAGTGGAGTGAGTGAGTCACGTTGACTAATGACGACGACTAATTTATTTTAATTTAACCCCGCATAATCATAAAAGTTTGAACATTACACCAGAAACTTTGAAAAGTAGCTTATTGCTCCTCAAAAAAGGGACGTCAAAATTGCATTACAAAGTTTGAATTTTAAAACAAAGTAATGGAATTTTAGACAAAAAGAAAAACAAAGTAATGAAAGTTTCCATCTTATTCATATACTAAGAGTCTTGGATGGGAAAAAAATCCCATAATCCGAAGTTTAATAACACTAGACCAAATTAAACATTGTTAGGTTCTTGGTTGGTATTCGCGGTTTTCTCAGATCCGGTACGAGCGATCGCACTTGATAAACCGACGTAACCAGGTTGGTTTTCTCTTTCCGCCATTATTCTTTTGGTGGACTTATAGTAGGCACCATACAATATTAGTTGAGCTAGCCCAAATAAACATCCAATTCCATTTGGTATCTGCAAATACCCATTATAGAAAAACAACAGTTGTAAAATGTACAAATTGCTTAGATTTTTATTTCATGAAAATTCTTTACTCATGTACATATACATTTTTCTTTTTGTCACATAAGTAGTTAATATAGTTTTATAGGTGAAACATGAAATTATAATGAAAGAGAGTGTGAACAAAACTCACAGCCATGAATGGGTCGAAAGGCATGAGAGCATAAATTGTCCAAACGCCTGCGTTTAGAAATCCAGCTACCGATAACCAAAACGGCATGAACTCCACACTTTTTGTTTTTATTACCATTTTCTTTATATTTCATGCAAGGACAACAACAAAAAGATGAGAATGGTTAATGAAGTAGTGTTTGGTTCCTATCATCATTTAGTCAAACAAAAAATAATACATGAACCAACAAAAATAGGGAAAAGAGTTAAAGAGGAAACAATAACTTCTCTAAAAAGAACAAAAGCTTTTAAAATCTTAAACACAAAAACGAAACGTTACGTACCATAACAGACAATGGAGAAGCGTACATCATAACGTTGAAAACGCAACATACGATTCCAACACTCATAGTACGTTTTTCGGTAGTGTGTTGGAGAGTTAATACCAAAACCGCAAGAATAGCTATGAACGCGGTTTCAGCCGCTATAACAGCGGATATTATCAACCGCTGTTTTTGGCGGCCACAATAAACGAAAAAGATCGTAAGGAATACGATTTCGATCAAGATCCCTGTGCCGTTTATTGTAATGACCAATGTGCTGTCCGGATGCACCGTTGGTAGTCCGTAAAGAACCCAAACCAAACAGTTTATAAGAGTCGCTAAATACGGTATTGGTGAATATTCCTCCACTGACTTCTTTTTCACTATCCGAACAAATGTTGGCCTGATGTAATGAGACATTTATTAAAAGTATTAGTCATTTATTGATGATACATACTTTTAGTTTTTCTCTTGTTTTGGAAGAAACTCTATTACATAAATAAACTTTCTTAATTGTTATCAATTAGTATAATAGGAAAAAACATTATATTATGAGGAAAAAAGTATCAATTTTCACATTGTGATTATACTACACAAAGAAAATTTTGAAAGCTGCAGTGAGAATGAAAAACAAAAAATTTCAGATCTTTCAGTAGTCAGGATGAACCATGCATGTGTTAAATTCATGAAACAAGTTTGGTTTTCTTTAAGAAATACGATTTTCGTTTTTATGAATCTCTTTTTCACGTATCTTTCATTGTTTCTGGAATTTTATTTAAATCATAGATATAGCAAAATACTTACGTTGGTGACAAGAACAGACATAGAGCGATGAAGTTTCCTGCAAACAAGATCATCCAAAGTTAAGAAGAAGGGACAAAAAAATCATGATAGATATAATAACTTGTAGATGTCAAAATTCTGGACTAACCTATAATCCCCACAATCTTCCGAAGAAGGTTCAAATGTGCAAACACCATAATTTTGAGTGTAATTGGTGGTGATGAAGAAGAAGAAATTAATTAAATAATTTGAGAAAATAATCAGAGAAGAAGGTTGGTCGATTGGGTGGTGTTTATATAGAGCGAGATCATAGAGACCATGAATATATGACATGCATATAGGTGTGAATACAATGCATGCACCGTGTGAAAGCACCAATTCAGTAACTCTAGTTTTTTGAAATTATTTTTGGAGGTATTGAATTAAAACACACATTTATTAGACTTATATAAGGACAAATGTCTTAGTAATTATTTTATTTGTTTCTATTTAAAAGATGTTTGAAGTATTTACAGTAATTATAGATTAAGAAATCATTTAATTTAATTTGTTTGCTCTATTTAACTAAGAATAATTCAACTAATAATCAAACAAAATGTAGAATAGAAATGGTCACAACAAATACAAATAACTAATTTTGTATCAAAATTTGAATTTGTTATGTACTTTAGACATGAGTTTTTTTTTTTTTTGACAAACAGTCACTAAAGAATTATATTAGATTTTCTCACTACAATTTCAATG
>Ga0041059_1002940_pt1 | contig 12161 bp, 9 predicted proteins | sample AraColnosormetaG_FD_56232 | JGI IMG/M metagenome (GOLD analysis project Ga0041059, IMG submission 56232) | Arabidopsis roots microbial communities from North Carolina, USA - Col MF nosort | ecosystem: Host-associated > Plants > Roots > Unclassified | place: USA: North Carolina | collected 2013-09-02 | reverse complement strand
TTTTTTTTTTTTTTTGAAAAATAGAGTAAATGAACTTGAACCACATTTCTCTCTTTTAAATTTACTTTAACATGAGTTTCGAATCCGACTCTTAATAACAGATAGGTAAAACAGATATAAGATACTAGTTAAATTTAAAATTTTATAATATTTTTTTATAAACAACTTTATTATATTAATTTGTACAAGCCAATGCTAAGTAATATTGTTTACATAAGTGATTAATATGCATCTTTCCACAAAAGAAAAAAAGGTGATAAATATGCATTCGTTAAATAGAAATATTGTTTATATAGATGTCATTTTCACTCCAATATTCTGTGATGATGATTATAACAAAATTGAAGAAAAAAAATTATAATGTGACTTGTCTCAAAAATGGAAATAAAGAACCATTCAAGCAAGTCCATTGCCAAATGAAGAAGTTCTTACAACTATTCTCTTTCTTGCCTTGGCTTGCCTTGGGTTACCAGCTAAAATCTCATACAATCAAGTTTGCATGGGTTATATTCGTTTTGTATATAAATTCTTTTCATTTAGTTATTTAGGTAGAATTTTTCTTGCAAATTAAATATGACATAATTGTCCCTATACGAATAGAGAATCGGTAGCCTCTTTCCGCGAGATATATTGTCCCTATAAGAAAAAGACACAAAACATTTAAATCTTAGATATGTACCTATATATATACCTCTTTATCATATTTTTGAAAAAAGCAGTCGATAACAAAACTTTTACCATAATTTTTAAAACAGGAAAGAAGATCGTTGATAACTTTGGATTACGATAATTTTGAGAATATCATGATAATATACAAATTAGCAGGGTAAAGAAATGTTTACATATTACATTTGTTGATGGTGTATAAAGAAACTAGAGTCGATAAAGTAGGTGTTATCTGATAAAAAAGAAAAATGACTGCTAATCAAAAAATTATGTGTTGCAGGGCAGCAAGTAAGCAACGAGGAAAAAGTTTTTTTGGCGGTTGAAGATGGAAGGATGGGACTGATTTTTTGGACTAGGGGGTTTGAACGGATGGTTTCACTTTTGTTATGAACTAGATTTTAACCCGCGGTACACCGCGGGACTATTTTGTTCTTCTAAAAATAGAAGTTTAATTTGTTTACTCGATTAAAAATATATATGATTTAATGTTTTGTATATTTTAAATGTACAACTCTTATATTTCTATATTATTTAGTATATAATTACTATGTTTGAGTTTTACTGTTTTAAAATATAAGAACAATAACGTATAATTCATTAAGTTAAAATTAAGATTATAACTAAATAATTTAAATTTAAATTATATTTATTTTATTAATAATATTTATTTTGTTTAGTATTTAAGATAATATAATTGTATTTTGATTGTTATATCTAGGATTTCACCCTTAGTATACCGTCTCGTATTACTATCGATCCAAACCCGTCATACCATCTAATCCCGTTAAGTGAAACTAAACATATCTAATGGATTTCACCCGTGATATACCGTCTCGTATTACTGTCGACCCAAACCCGTCCTGCCATCTAACCCCGTTCAGTAAATTAAACATTTTGGTTTTGTTATTTTGTTTTAATAATATTTTAATTTCAAAGATATATAATTCAAATTAAATTTAAAATTTTCTTTCAAGTAGTTATTTAATTGTTATAAAATCCATACATTATAATATTTTAAACCCGTCCTACCATCTAATTCAGTTCGGTAAAATTATACATTATTGTTTCTTTTTTTGTTCTAATAATATTTTTATTAAAAGATTTATAATTTAAATCAATTTCAAAGTTTTTTTTTGAAATGGTTATTTAATTTTATAGATTTCATATATTATATATATTCTAAACGTTTTTTCGTTAAATATTCTAAACATCTTTAATCAAGTATAATATAACTAAAGTCTTAAGATTTCTCTTTTTTAAAAATAATTAGAATTGATGGAGATATATTAGATAAGGAAATGCTAATAATTAGGAATATTAATTAATTGATAATAATTAATGTCAATGACATTCCTTGTAAATAAGTTCCAACTCGATGATTTATTTGCTAAAATGACTGCAAAAATGTATATGTAGATTAGAGTTAGCACCTAATATAAATGTTACGTTAACTTTTTGTTAACGGCTAATATCTGTTTACGGGGGTGATTGGAAGAGGCTTTCAAAGCTTTATTTTTTATTTAAAGTCGTTAAAGTCATTTTTTAACCAATCACACTTTCAAAACTTTATTAGTTTTTTTAGGGGTTGATTGGCAAAGGGCTGTCAAGGCTTCAAATGGATTATAAAGTCTTAACAGTATTTTTTTTTGGCAATCAGACTTTTTTCACTTTAATTTTTTGGAAGTTTTTAAAGCTTTTTTTTTTNTNTTNTTNCTTTGCCTTCCTTTTTGAAAGTCACGTAAATGACGATGTAAATATGGCTTTCAAACAAATATTATTAAATTCTTTTCTTTTTTTTCTCCAAACATAATTAAAAACTCTCTACAAATTACATATTTTTTTTTCAAAACATTTTTGATAAATTAATTATTATTAATTTTTTATCTTTCTTTTAAGATCCATTTCACTAAAAATAATTTTATTTTTCATCATCACCACTAATAAGAGTTAGATGTCATTTCATTATTATTAATAAATTTGTTGATTTTTTGATAAGTCAAAAAATCATTGAAAACAGTTTTGAGAAAAAACTTTAGCCATAAAAATCATTCAAGATAAGTATTTTAATTATTCAAATCTTTTAATTTACTTTTCTTATATTTATTTGGTTTGTTAGCAAAATTTTATGTTGACTAGTTTACCAAAATAATTATTTTAAAATATATTTTAAATACTTAAAGATCAAAATACTTACAAATTACTATTTTTAGAAGATCACTTAAACCATTATAAATACAGTGACAAAGTGTGTTATCTTGAAACTTGCAAATCCAACAGACTACATCCATATTTCTACAAAATCTGGGTATGGAAAAACAAAATCAAAGTAGTACAGTTGGAAGATTAAGTGCTATTCACAAAGAAACATTGTTCAGAAATTTAACGATCAACTCAGAACTAATTTGGAGTGAAAACTTCTAAAAAACCGTTTAGATTATTTCATTACAAGATATATTCTAATGATCCTCAAGCTCCACGCCTTCATCCAAGTTTTATTAAGTTTATCCCACTTCTTACTAATGTGTTTGGATATTAAGTTTCACCATGATACAATAAATATAATAATGCAATGTTTGGTTTTTTAAAAATAAATGAATAATATATATTTTTAAAAATTACTACTAAAGTTTTTTGTTTTGGTAAATAAAATCATTACTAAAGTTTTATTGTTACATAAATTTATTTCTAAATTTATTTTATTTATTTTATATATAATAATAATAATAAAAAATAACATTTACACCTTTTACAGTTTTGTTCTACTAATCAGATTTTAACAGTCAAAGTCTTTACATCCAAATTCTCTGCAGCTCAAATTTTTAAAATCAAAGCTTCTAAAACCAAAACTAACAGTGACTACCAATCGCCCCTGACTCTTCTTTTTGTTTTTTTTCTAAAGTCTCATAAACGAGACTTTCACTTTGAGAGAGAATAATAAAACAAAACAAATATATTTTTTCTTTACCCATACAATTTCAAAACTCTTTTAAAAAATATTCATATTTTACTATCATAAAAAAATCTATTGATTAATTCTAGTTTTATTTTTTCTAGTTTTTTGAGATCCAATTTGAATATTTAAAATAGTGAATTTGTAAAATGAAATTTTATATTTATGAATTTATCTATGAATTTTTTGTATTTTTCTTAAATAAATTTATTTTAGTCACTATATTACCAAATAAATTGATTTTTAGCATAAATAATATTTATAAAAAATATTTAATAATAATAAAAATAATTGTGACAGTTTCTAAAGTTTCTTTTGTACCAATCAATTTTAACAGTGCAAGTCTCTAGAGTCAAAGTCTCTGTAGCCAAAGTTTTTACAGTTAATGTCGTAACAGCCGAAGTCTTTACGGTTTAAATTAACCGCCGTTACCAATCGACCCCTACATATAGTGATAATACCCTCATAAGTTTTGCATCAGAGTTACCACTTTATACAAACTGGTATGTTAATACTTGTGTTGCCGGCTAATATCATAAGTTCCTCGTGATTTCAGATAGTTTCACTTTTGTTATGAATTAGAGTTAGCACCTAATACAAATGTTACGTTAACGTTTTGTTAACGGCTAATATATGTTTATATATAGTGAAAATACCCTTAGAGGTATTAAAATTTGAATTCATAAGTTTTGCATCAAAGTTACCACCTAATACAAATTGGTATGTTAATACTTGGGTTACCAGCTAATATCATAGGGGTGTCAAAATGGGTAACCCAACTCAACTCAACTCACAATCAAATGAGTTTAGGATTAAATGAGTTATTGGTTGACCCAACTCATTTTGTTAAATGGGTTGGGTCAACTCATAACTCATTTAATTTGATGGGTTGAGTTGTTAAATGGGTTAACCCATTTAAGTAATAATTTAATTAATTATTATTATAAAACAATAATAAATAATTATTATTATTAATAATTATTAATTCATTATCATCAAACTTAAGATATTTACAGATTCCACTTTTTACGGGTTTACGTTTTTGGCGGAAAAAATGACAGGTTTACGTTTTTGGCGGGAAAATAACAGGTTTACGTTTTTTGCGGGAAAAACATGGGTTTACGTTTTTGGCGGGAAAATCATGGGTTTACGTTTTTTGGCAGAAAAATTACGGGTTTACTTTTTTGGCTAGAAAATTACGGGTTTACGTTTTTGGCGGGAAAATCACGCGTTTACGTTTTTGGCGGAAAATCACGGGTTTTCGTTTTTGGCGGGAAAATCACGGGTTTTTGTTTTTGGCGGAAAAATTACGGGTTTACGTTTTTGGCGGGAAAATCACGGGTTTACGTTTTTGACGGAAAAATCACGGGTTTACGTTTTTGGCGGGAAAATCATGGGTTTATGTTTTTGGCGGGAAAATCACGGTTTTATGTTTTTAGGTGGAAAAATTACGAGTTTACCTTTTTCAATTTCATCGCTTGTATATTTAAGAAATTTGGAAAATATTGATTTTATTAAATTGGTTTAGATGTGTTGGTTAAACTTAAATTGACATTTCTTTAGAGATTTTAGTTGGTTTAATTCAATTTTATAATACTTGATGGGTTAATTGGGTAAATCATTTAAACCATTAGCCATTACAATCCAACTCATTTTACTCATCAAACCAATTGACAGAATAACTCATTTGACCCGTCAACTCATTTGAGTCGAAATTTTCAACTCATTAGAGTTCATGGGTTGAGTTGAGTTGAGTTGACCTATGAATTTTGACCCATTTTGAAACCCCTAACTTTCTATATAGGAACAGAAATGATGATGACGATTGGTTTCCCAAAAATCAATAAATAAATAACAAAAAAGAACCACATGCGAAGAACAATTATGATCTGATACAATATATTCATATAGTATAAAAAGATCTTCCTAGGGGGTCATGCCAATTTCTACATACACAGTACCAGCAATAGTGGCTTTTTTGTACACTTAAATAACAACTCTTCCAAGTATAAATTGTGTACTTTCCCTAGTTAATATATTTAAAATCTTCCAAAAATAAATAATTAAGCATAAAGTATTCTGGCCTGTAAATTGACCTTTATGAGTTTCTAAAATATCTTTTATACGAAAGTGGTATGTACCATATTAAAAGAGAATTTGTTTATTAAAATTTAAATAAAACTTGTGGGAATTTTATTTTTATCTGTAAGATTTTGATTTGCTTTATTAATAGAGAGTAGTTATAAACATAAATGTTGATAGCTTGAAAATAAGTGGTAAGATATATTAAGGTTATTTATTTTAATAAATAAATTTGAATCCGAAATAATTTAACAATATTATAATTATTATAGTATTTTAATTATTATAATAATAATACTTTTATTATATAGTTGTATCAGTATTTTTAAACGTTTAATCTGACATTTAAAAAAACAAAAACAATCATACATATATTGCATCAACAAACACAACTATATAGATTATGGTAAAACAAATTAAAAAATAAAAGCATCAATTAAAAATGAAGAATTCTAAGATAACCTAGCAAAGGGGGTTCTATTAAACCATATGAATCTCTAATGAGAAACTCTATTCTTAACAAGCAAACTACTCATACATATTGATTGAAACAAGCAACATAATTAAGTAAGAAAGCATAAACACAGCAAATAAGATTAGAGTATGAAAGGATCGCTTCACTGTATTGAAAACTGAATGAATCTCTGAAAACAGAAGATGAATAGCTTATGTCTCTCTCAAAACTTGGTAGAAAAGAACTTAGGGCTAAACAATGACCTCTAAAACTATATCTATGCCCTATAAATTGTTTAGAGACTAATAATGCAAATAGAGAAGTCTTTTGGGGCAAATTTAATTTCCACTTCTGTAAACTTGAAAGCATCATGGACTCTTCTGGGCCGAAACTGGTGTCGGTCGACAAAAAGAGTGTGTCGATCGACACTCTCACTGAATCTGGAACTGAAATCGTCCTTAGCTTCCTTTTCCTTAGTTTTTGCTCCAAAATGTCTCATCATCTCCATTATTGTTCCACCGTATAGAATACCTGAAAAGACTTTAAAAAGACTCGAGAAATAACAAAAAGACACAAAATCTTAAATCTAAAACATAGATAAAATCAGTAAAAACAGGGTTATATCATAAACCTTCAAAAAAACTTAACCTCACTACATGCAGAGATAGAAGCATTAGTTTCAGCGATGAAATATATGATCAACCACGAGAAGCGAGAAGTAGATTTCTTTACAGATTACTCAGATCAGATTTGGTGAATATAGTGTCTTTCCGACAAGAGTGGCAATTTTGTTTTACATATTTTGGGGCGATTCAGAGTGACAAGGAATATTTTGATTTTTTTTTTCTTTGGTCTCTTGAGATGCGAATGTCAAGACAGATTACCTAGCACGAAAAGTTTGTACCAAAACATATATTATCACTTATGTAAACAATCTTACTCAACATTGATTTACTTGAGTCAATCTAATATACTTGTTGACCCAAAATAAAATTGCTAAATAATTTAAAAACATTATACTGAAACCGTAGAATACAATTTGTTTTTTAAATTTCAACATTTTGCTTATCTCCATTGATCATTCAATTTATATAATTATTTTAACAAATATTTTATATTAAATAAATGGTCTAAAATATATAAATAAATTATAATTTAGTGTTGGATATGTTAACAACTTAACATATATCTTCTATCACCCAAATTGTATATAGTTTTATTGATATATATTAAATTGAAATCCATTATTATAGTTAATTCTAAATTAATGTCTGATATGAGAATGTAAAACTTAATGTGATACTATATACAAAAAATATATTTAATTATGTTATTTTATAATAAAAATTAATATACAAATTCAAAGAAAAATTTGGAAGAACTTTGTATTGGGATGTTATCTCCCATTTAATAAAATATATTTACCAAACAAAAGTAATGTATTAGAAAAAGAAGATAACTAAAATGTAAGAAAATTTTAATATATAATTTGAATAGAAACTTAAAAACAATTTCTATTATGAAACGGAAGGAGTATTTTTAAAATGTAAGAAAATAGAAATAATTCATGTTGCAAAAATAATAATGATTTTATATAAGATATATATATTAGAAAAAGAGCGAGAACGAATCAGAGACATCAAAACGTTTAGTGGACTTTTACCAACAAAAAAACTTTTGTTGGAAAAATATTTTGTTGAAAAAGTCAAAATCATAGAAAGAATAATTGTCAACCATTGAATATTTGGTTTAAAATTTAGAAGATTTTGGAATATCAGTTGTGATATTGTATATATTTGTTCTCCATTTTTTTAAAGCCATGCCAATCCAGTAAGATTAAAGAAATAATATGACTTTTTTCCCTTCAATGGTAGACTTTCTTCCATAAACCATTTGTTACAAGGCCAAGTACAGCCCCAACACGCATAAACAAATTTCGAAAAAAGCATGCCTAAGAAGAGCCCAATAATGCACCGTTTACAGAAGAAGATTGGATCAAGATAGATCACCAAAAGACATGTGTAAGATGAGCAAAAGAAAAATTCCCAAAGACAAATTTAGAGATACGGTTTTTCGGTGAAGAAACCACCGTTGTAACTAAATCATCGGTAGAGCATCTGTTTTTTATCAGCAATAACAAAATCGCACCATGGAGATACATCATAATAATTAAACTCAATAATAAAATAAAATCTAATTATTCTAAAAATTGTGGATTAAAACCAATCGAATTTCTAAAATAATTGACAGCTAAATGCAATTGAAATATGTTCACGAAATTGCTTCATATCTTCAACTGAAATCACAAAGTGCATAGAATTTTTGTACGCACAAGCTAAAAGGATGAGCTAGAAAAGAAACACTGTTGAGAGAAATCTGCTACCACCATAAAAGATCCGAAGAGAAAAACAGAAAACAAACAATATCAAACAACACCAAGGTTAGGTCTGTTGAAGAGAAAACTATCTTGATCTATCAATCACACAACCCCGAAAATTTTCAACATCGAGTCTTTGAAACAACAAAAGAACACGGCAATAGAGAGCCATGTTAACGGCAAGCACATGACAACGGAAAAGCCGTGGTCTTTGAAACAACAAAAGAACACGGCAAAAGAAAGCCATGTTAACGGCAAGCACATGACAACGGAAAAGCCGTATTAACGACAAGAACACGACAACGGAAAAGTTGTGTTGACAGCAAAACCGGACCTCATTCAAGCACAAAAGCCGAAAATATAAGTCGGACAGCGATCAAAGATAAGAAGTTATCTCTCTGAAAGATATGTTAGAGAGAAGAAAAAGAGCTCTTGACATGATAAGAAATAATATGATCAACATCCAATTTCTGAGTAAATAATTTATTTAATTAGTCTCTATTTGTATACATATATAGTCAAACTTTTCAACAAATTTTCATATAAGGATAGTTCATAGTTCATTGTGACTCAAATATAAGTGCAACAGCCTGGCTCGTTGGAGGAAAAAAATGACACGAGTCTTTTCGGAGAAAAGAGTTTTCCCGCTCTTAGTTGGATTTTGTTTTAACTGTTGGATTATTATTTGCTTTTCTAATTTCATGTAAAACTCATAAATTTTTCAATTGAAGGTTAACTTAGATCAATCAATTCTATCAAAGATCCTAAGAAGGAATACCATATGGCAAATTAAATACAGTCAAGGGACCAAGATCTAAGCTAAACTTGTCAAAGCAGAAAATCTTAATGATTACGACACAAAAGCTTAACCATAGACCAGTGAATGTAGGATTTGAGAAGGGATCATTGCCACAACTAAATTTAGTTTGTTAATATTGGGATATGGAGAACTGGAGATCGCTGGTGGATATGATAAGGCTAAGATATGACAGAAGGATAGTGTTAATATTGAAGTTTAAGAAGTTTAACATTATGTCTAAATTATATTATTTACATTTCAAATTATTTTAGATTAGGAAACCTCATCTTTATATAATAGAATGTAGTTTATAACTTTATTTTTATGAGAGATAGCATTGTGATCATTGCTAACATGATGAGCATCATAATAACAACATTGACAATCATGCTATTAGGTTCTGACAATTTAGGCTACCAGGGTATCAAAATTATTTACATAGGCAAAACAAATGTTACCTCCACAAAATTGATATGATATCATTGTTATCTACATAATATAGCGGTTAAATAAAATATTTCAAAAACTTTTCTTAGTTTTAATAACGATTTTACTATATTTTTCAGACAAACCAATATATGTAATCAATATTTCATATCCACGCATGCAAAAGAAGTAGGAGTAAAAGTGTCAAAATTGGGGGTCCAGTATTTGTTAATCAACACTCAACAATATCGATTTGTGTGGTTAATTTCAGAGTCTTCTATGGGTACTTCTTCTAGATACCTTTTTCAAAATATGATATATTAATTTTAAAAATAAACCGTGGAACTCGTGGTCGACAAATCAAATCAAACATTAAATAGACACTGAATTTTTTAAATAATATTAACCTTATTTGGTTGTATTGGTAAATTTTGAGAATAAAAGAATTAGAGTAAATGTATATTAGTAATTAGAAGGAAGGGCAAAAAAAACTAAAGTAAATGAGAATAAACTAAATAATTTTAAATAATTCTATTAATTATATTTGTTTATCTACATGAAAGGGAAAGAAAAAAAAATTTGTTTCTTTTTTTACTTCCCTTGACTAAAGGAAAAATAGAGTAAATGACAAGAACCACTTTTCTCTCTTTTAAATCTACTCTAACATGAGTTTCAAATCAGACTCTTAATAACAGAAAGGTAAAACAGATACACGATACTAGTTAAGTTTAAAATTTTATCATATTTTTTTATAAACAACTCTATTGTATCAATGCCAAAATTGAAGAAAAAAGATTATAATGTGACTTAGATTATAATGTCTCAAAAATGGGAATAAAGAACCCTTCAAGCAAGTCCATTGCCAAATGAAGAAGTTCTTACAACTATTCTCTGTCTTGCCTTGGCAGCCTGCAAATTCAAGATGTAAGCAACCTCAGTACGGAAAACAAAGAGTCATAAATATTTCAGATTGATATTAACCTGCTCGTTCCAACTCATGCAAGCAGTGACTATAGCTAGTATGATTCCTTGCGCCGTAGACCCAACCACCACACCGATCCATAGCCCTTTACCATTCATGTGACACCAAAATCCTAAGAAAAGTCCAACCGGAGCTCCTAGGAGATAGTAAGCCACCACATTTGCCCAAGCTCCAATATGTTGCCATCCACTTCCCCTAGCAACCCCTTTTCAAAAAGTCATAACAAACAAAACACATTTTGAGTCGCGTAGATCGATTCTTTTATTTGATTTGCTAGTTAATGGGTTTGATTTTATTACCACCAAGCACTGCAGAAAATCCATCAACCAAAAATGAGATACAAAGCAAAGGAGATAGCTCTGTGACATAGTCCACAACTTCTTTGCTATTGCTAAAGGCGTAGCCGAAGATATCTCTACAAATGAAGAGAAGTGTGCTACAAATGGTAGCCTCTAGGAACCAAAGGAATATACCGGCAAACACTGCCAGCCTCGCAACCTCGGGATTACCCGCTCCCAATTCGTTTGAAACCCGTATACTGCCAAGGGTAAATAGTATGACTAATCTGACCATTTCCAAACAAAAATTGAATAAGTTTTAACTGAATCACATATACCTTCCAGCCGCCCCAATACCCATTGGAATGACATAGTGGAGAGATGAGGTTGTAAGACTACATGAACACAACAACAACAACCAACACAGGATTACATCACTAAATTAGATAATAAAGGGAAGAGTAAAAATTGGTTTATGTGACATTTACTCATTAGACCAATATATATATGACAAGTCCTCATGATACTAGATATGTTTAAAGGAAAATAGAGATCCAGAGAGAAACATAGATTACCAAATGGAAAGAACAGAGGTCTCGAGTTTCGGGTTTGGGAGGAGTCCTGAAGATAATATAAGGAACTCAAACAATGACCACTCTATGCTGCATATAGAAACCAAAAACAAATCAAGCCAAGAAAGAAAAGAATGCACCAACGATGAAGAAGATGAATGTTTTTACGTTGTCATTGCTGCCGAAGGTATTCCATACTGAAAAAACTGCTTGACACTCAACACGAAATCATCAGACACAAAGCCGCGAGTCTTCTCGCAAGAACTTGAAAATCTCACATATAAAGCAAGAATCAAGACGTTAAACCAGTAAGACAAACCAATAGCCAAGGCGGCTCCATTGCTTCCAAGACCAAACGCGTAAACCAGAATCAAACAAACTGGTATATGGAACAAAAGGGTGGTTATGGCACAGTAGAGAAGAGGAAGAACCAAACCCTGAGTCTGGAGAAACCGAGTCAAAGGTTGTTGCACCGCTTGAGCTAACAATGCCGGTATAAGACAAACCGCGTAAGAACCAGCTACCTTGGAGATGTCAGGATCTTGTCCAAGTGAAACAAAGAGTTTGTCCATGTA
>Ga0041059_1002939_pt1 | contig 12166 bp, 13 predicted proteins | sample AraColnosormetaG_FD_56232 | JGI IMG/M metagenome (GOLD analysis project Ga0041059, IMG submission 56232) | Arabidopsis roots microbial communities from North Carolina, USA - Col MF nosort | ecosystem: Host-associated > Plants > Roots > Unclassified | place: USA: North Carolina | collected... | reverse complement strand
TTTGAATGACACATGTAAACATCTGATCGTTTGACTTGACACGTGGCACGATCTTAAGAGTTAGTAACTTGTAAACATCTGATCGTTTGACTTGACACGTGCCACGATCTTAAGAGTTAGTAACTTTGAAAACCATACTTTATATAATAAGATACCTTGCACTAGGCACAGCTTTTGTATCAAAGCTCATGCTTATTTCAAAGGAACTATGAGAGTATGTGACTTAATTCTTACCTTTCATCGAGAGTTTTAGTAGTAAGACACTCTTTTAGTTCGATAACAACTTGGGACATACTTGATCTTTTTCTGAAGAAAGGTTTGGACAGAACGAGAGTTGTAAGCACCGTGGAGGTTAGGATCCATGATCCTGGTAATATTTCCGCTATTAAGCATGACTGTTGTCCATTCTGCTATGAGGGGCTTTTCGCGGGTTTGATTGGCTTGTGATAATAATCCCAAAACTATAGCAATCACTTGTTTACGCCATCCGACATGTTCTGTAATATCTTCTTTTTTATGAATGCAAAATTATATTCACCAAAAAAAGACTGTTTTACAATAAAATGCATCTTAAAAACCAAAATTTCTATAACCTTTTAGAAAGAGAATTACAGCATTGGAAAGGGAACTAGAGACTGTGAGTTTGGAACCAGAAATACATTCCCTCTTCATAAGAGCTCGTCAATGCCAAGGTACTCAACCGATTGCGGACACTTTTATCAACTATTCTCGTAAGCGTATGGCCCGGTGTTGATGTCTCTCCATGACGGCGACCATTTCGCTCCCGCCAGAGACTGTAAATGGTGATCTGAAAAACATACCTCAATGTGAAAGTGTCTAGATGGGTAGTGGACTTTGCCGAGATTAGAGGAATTATGGACCTCCAGCTTGTAGTAAACCTATGATCAAGGATGCCATGAGCTAGGGCTGATCACGGATGCCATGTTCTGTAATATCTAGCATGGCAAAAGAAAAGGAATAAGAAATATGCGTATTAAGTTAACAGATGAATATGAATGTGAAGACAAATTTCATGATCCGAGATTAGACTAATAATACTTACTCCAGGCTTTAGATGATTGCACCTTGGAGATTTAGAAAAGAAAAAGACCCAAAGCTATGTGGGTTCTAAGTTGTTGATGAAAGAATAAATTAGGTCTACAATTGATCTCCTTCAGTCATCTTTATCCATATTAATCTTTTCTTTGATTAACAGGTTATTAGATTATCCTACCATCTTGTGTGGTCACTCTTGTTCATCATGCACAAAAGCATCAATGGACAAGTTTCAAGTGGCAATTGTCTTATAATTGCTTCTATGGCCATATATTCATTAGTGGATCTGCTTTTCATTCTCAAGAAGAATTATCCTACCAATATGGCAAGTTACTACGCACAGTTTCAAACCACAAAATATCATACAAGGTAGAACACAAGATTAAAAGAGTGTTACAATTTTCCTCTCATGTTTAGTTGTCTCAAACAAAAATTAAAGCACTTATCTTACCAAAGAAGAATACCACACTCAGAAATTGATCGACGCAGTAAGACTTCTTTGCCAATACTACCTTGCACTAGGGACAGCTTTGGTATCAAAACTCATGCTTTGTTCAAAGGAACTATGAGAATCCATGCCTTGAGTTTTATTTTCAGAACGTATACACTCTTTTAGCTCGATAACAACTTGGGACATGCTCGGTCGTTTTTCTGATGAAGGGTTAGCGCACATCATTGCTAATTCAAGAGCTCTCCAGACAGAACGAGAGTTATAATCTCCTTGAAGGTTAGGATCCATGATTCTTGTAATATCTCCTCTATTAAGCATAAATGCTGTCCATTCTGTTATGTGAGATTTTTCTCGGGCTGGGTCAATCACACGTTGGTTTGTTATTATCTCCAATAACACAATTCCAAAACTGTAGACATCGCTCATTTCAGCTAACCGACCTGTTCTGTAATATCTGGAGAGGCAAGAATATGAGGTACAATTAATATGTGTTGGTTGTACCACTAATAGTAAGGACAACGTTCTAAAACTTTTGTGTCCATTTTCATTATAGGTCATTCCATATCTCTGGTATCCGGTTTGAGAGGCTGTAAGGACCTAAGCTCAGAACCTCTTAATAATTCGAAAAAAGAAAAATACTTACTCGGGGTCAAGATATCCAGGAGTACCAGCAACAACGGTTGAAACCTGAGATTCATCTCCGAGTTGGAAAGATCTTGACAGCCCGAAATCCGCCATTTTAGCAGTAAATTGATCGTCCAACAATATATTTGTACTTTTGACATCTCTATGCACCATCGATGGTCGACATCCAATATGTAAGTATTCCAGTCCTTTAATTTATCAGATCAGGAAAAAGCCTTTCGGTATTAATTCTGATTGTGTGATTATTTTAACTAATCTTAGTAAGAATCAGAAGAAAAACGTTTTAAACGAAAAATATCTAAACCTTCTAAATTTTAAAAACTATACTTTCATCCTTATAGAAAGTTTATGAAAATGTGGAATACTTTATTGCAACGATAAGAGCATATAGACGTTCATTAGTTTTACTTTAATTAACAATAAGAACAATTAGTTGACCAAAATTAAACAAACAAAAATAGTAATACTAAGAATATAGTACCATTTAATATTTCAATCATTTGTGCCCACTAATCCCACATAAAATATTTTGTGATAGTAAAAACACATGAATGTAATTATTTTGGGATAGTTCAAACCTAGTGCGGCATCGACGGCTATTTGTAGTCGGGTATTCCACTTTAAAACAGAGCCACCGTGTTTTCCTACAGTAGATTGTAAAATCACATATTCGCTTTTTTCTGTTAGAAGAAATATATGTATGTAACTGTTATACAATCTTTCACCTGACAAATGATGTTTTAAGTCTTTATTCGACATGTATTCATAGATGAGAGCCAAGTGATCTCGTTCATCACAATACCCTACAAGGCTTACCAAGTTTATGTGGTGAACTCTCAACAAAAGTTCGACCTGTACACCAAATTAACAACAACAAAAATTCACATGAAACACATTGGTTTAAGTTTAACATATATAAACTTACGAAGAGTTTACCTCAGCTTTAAACTCTTTATAGCCTTGTGTTGATGATTGGGAAAGTAGTTTAACGGCTACTTGTTGTGATGAACCATTTATATCACCATGATAAACGACTCCAAAACCTCCTTCGCCAAGTGGTCTTTGCAAGTTCTTTGTCATTTCCATAACCTCTGAGTAACTGAATCTTTTTCTTTTTGTCTCAATCGATGTATCAGATATACTGGTAGATGTAATGTTTTCACGCGGCGTATTTGATGACGGTGGTAGATCTGTAGAGAAATATTTAGTACAAGAATGATATTCACATATATATTGATTTGATCATGGTGTATGAGTTTCGGCGAATACCTTCCAAATTTGATGGCTTTTTCTTCTTAAATACAAAAATGAGAACTAGTACCACTAGAATGACCACCACAGCCGAAGATACTAATGCAACAATCATTACTGGGAATTTCTTCTTAGTGATGACACATGAACCAGGAAAACACCGAATCTGTTCATCAACACTACATAAAAAAGGGACTGATCGTTTAGGATTTTGACTGCATGTGGTGAAGGATTTTAAATGAAAATGCATGGGTGGAGTTTCTTCTTACGATAACTTCAGTCCATCCTTTTCTCTTTTAAGAAGAGCTTGTGGGATTGAACCATTCAGATTGTTCTTGCTCAAGTTTCTATGAAACCACAAAAATATCATACATATAGGTGAACATGATCCCAAAGGAATGCTATAACTAAATATGTCATGAGAAACTTACATGAATGACAGAGACTTCATACTAGCTAGAAATTCAGGAACTCCTCCGGTCAAATTGTTATTTGACAAATCCCTGAAGTTTGTAAGAATCAAAAGTCGCTTACTCGCTTACATACTCGAGGTAATTATTATCATGCATACTTACAATTTGTCAAGGTGGGTAAGATTTTGAATTCCAGCTGCAATATTTCCGGTTAAGCCGGTTGAAGACAAGTTCCTAGTTACAGAAAAATAAGTGTGATGTAGGTAGAAAATGTTTGTTATAACAAAAAAGATAAAAAGTTTGTGCTATTTAAATATCTCACAATGAAGTGATTCTTGGTAGTGTTAATGCATCTTTGCTGTTGCAATCCAGACCCTCCCAGATAAACTTTTGTGGGACGCATGGATCTCCTTGCCATGTGATTCTATTCAATTCATAGGTTGCTTTGATATCTTTGATAGCAACAACTGTCATAAAACACAACAATAAATATGTTAGATTCAGCATAAGAGATATTTTTATGTATATGAACCTTGCATTGGTTACTAACGTACCATCAGTTTCATTTGTTTCCAACTGTGGAAAATTTACCACCGTGTAAAACTCGATGGCATTGATAAGAGGTGGGTGAGTAGAGTTTTTAGTTCTTTTTAGCTCTAAGTTGCATTTTCCTCCTGGGCAAGTAACTGGAGTATTGGTTTGAATTGTCGTGATATTCAGATATTCAGGGATAAAAGCTTCGTACGCAACTTCTCCACTCCATAAAATGTCAAACTCTCTAGATTCATTGGCCTGTAGTGACTGAACCTCAGAGAAGTGGAGGTACACGTAAAGTTCGTCAGTAGGAGAATCGAGCTCCTCGGTAAATCTAAACGGTGCACTATCATTTGCAGGTATTGCTGCGGTCATAAGCACATTCTTCGGCACAAGATAACCATTGGAGTTGTTCGGTTTGAGAGTGGTCCAAATCTGCTTCCATTCTGAATCAAAGGTTGGTTCCCATATTCTGTCCTTGACGTCTTCTGGATACCTGTGCTTCATATAACAAAACAAATCTCATCAACGAGGAACAACCAAAAATAACTCAATATCATCTTAAAGCAGACTTACGCGATAACGGATTCTGAATTACTAAGATAGTACCGCCTGAAAGTTTTCAAGGAACCCGAACCAGTGAGGTAAGAATCATTATCTAGAGGCCTTAGTTCCAAGAGTGATAAGAATGGCGTCGACGTGTCTGTTTTAACAAGACACACGTCTAAAGAATTTGATCTTGGGATGTAATTGACCTCCTCAACCACGCCAGATAAATATTCTCCCGCGTCTAGTGTTGTCCAGAAGTTAGCGCCAATGTATAAATCAAACTTAGGACTAATATTAAGACCGTCATAATTTCCATATAGAGCTGTAGCTCTAATCATATAAGTTTTCCCTTGCTTCACAATAAGATTGTAACAATTGCGTTTTCCATCTGGAAAGTATCTCAACGTCATGTATGACTTTAGAGTCGTGGCCTCAAAACTTTTATCAACTTTACCGATTTTTCCACTTTGAATAAAGCTTGAGTCTGATGAAAACCGTAGTCCAGTAAACGGCTCGATATATGGTGACACTTCATTTGGGGGTAAACCGCAATCCAAACTGATGAACCCTATTAAGAAGATATGCAAGAGATCAAATAATGGTCACTAAACAAACAGAAAAATAAAGCGTTGGTTAGTGGAACAATGGTGTCTTTAAGTACAAGTAAAGTTAACACCCAATTTCTTTATAGGGTCATTTTTCCATATATTTTCATGTTTTTTTTTGTTTTTTTCTTTCTTCTGTATCTCTCTATATATAATTTCTTTTGATTTATCTTTAGACATTGACTATACTTCTAAGTTTAGATATATAAATACGTTGTAAAAAAATATGATAACATGCATATTTCATACTACTTTGATTCTCACCCATATAAATTTATATTCAAAAAGGGCTCAATTATGGAGTTTGTAGAAATAAATGACATTATTCTTAATTTCTTAATTTTGAAAAGAAATCTAATAGCAATACATATTTAAAAAAACAGAATCAGAATATATTTCTAAAGAATTTTTTTTTTTTGGTACGATTAAATTTATGAACCCCGTAACAAATATTTCTTGTTCCACCAATGCTAATGATCTGCTGTCCAATTGGTCACTAAGTGATTTAAAAAACTATACAGAATACTTTCTAGAGATAGTTGATCAAAATAATCATACATGAGAATAAAATATTATAAGTTATCCATCAATTATTATCATAAATAATCATTTCACTACCGTCAAATTTGTAAAATTGAGCCTCACGCAACAAGGAGTTCAATTGTATCAATTTAAAGTAATGTATGTGGCCGTGAAAACGTTTATAATATACTATAAGAATTTTAATGTAATTTTTCTGAATTTATATGATTAATCTTTATTCTCCAGAGTTAAAAAGTAAAATTTTAAAACTTGATGAGTTAGATGGTTCTTTTGTACAAAACCCTAGAATCATCGTTATATTACCACATTTTTGGTCTTAAGACGCATATTTTGCGGAAAATCTCAATTCCACATTTTTGCAAAAAAAAAACAAGATTCTGTAGTTTTAGTGAAAAATTACAGCATAAAACACAGAATTACACAACTTTTTTGAGAAAATATTATTCTACAATTTTCAGGCCAAAACATAAAATTTACAATATGGCTGAAATCTCACAACTTTAGGTAGAAGATGCAAATTCAAGATTCGTTTATTTTGTTGTAAGACAATCTTATAATTTCCGCTAGCTATAGAAACGCTATAAACATATCTCAATAATGTGGATACATACCTTCTTGATCTTCTTCAGCTTGAACAAGGTTAGAAATAGCGAAAGTTGCAATAATTAGTACGACCAACAAAACCGAATGGGGAAACTCCATATCCTCTTACTTTCCAAGCAAAATCAAGAAAGACACGGTCCCAAGTTCTGAACCATAAATGAAGTTTATATAAGCAATGGCGCCACACAATTCCTTTAGACATTTCAAGTAAAAGCCGTACCAAGACAATAATCCTCAAAAAAACGTGAGGACATGTCAGTTTCTACAAATAGAAGTTTAACTGTAGATTTAAGTTTCTTGGAAAGTTTCTAATGGGAAATATATTTTTTATTTATTAGTTTATTAGTCAGAAAATGTTCAACTTGTTCATTAAATTTAAAGACCCTATCAATGGAGAGGATAGTCGATTTTACCAACCAACACGGCTAGTGCCGAAATATTTAAAGTGAGATATGCCTTCCGTTGACTTGAATTGTTCCGATCGATGTTTAAATCTGTCTAGACTCTAGAGGGTGTCCACTCCGATTTCACTTTGGTTCAAGATTGAAGTTAACTTGTTTATGAATTAGGATGTTAGCATGCGACATCCAGATGATATTCATTTTAACTGGTTTAACATATATATGCATTTGAATGTTGCACTTGGATTCGAAATTAATTGTTTTGAGAGTGATTTTCTGCCTACCAAACGAGACCACTACAACACATCAATCAAGAAAATTGGCCGAGATTTTTCTATAGAAAGATGGCAAAATCCTCGGCCTCCCGAAAATACAAATATGCCGTCTGTTTCGGCGGCTCGGCCCGTATAATAGTGTTTTCGGGAGACAAGTCCTAGAACCACTTCTCATAACCTTCCAATAGAGAGACCACTTCCAAATCACCAGAAGCAGACAAAGTAATTTAATCTACTTGTACGGAGTAACGGGGGGATGTCCGCATCATAAACATGCGGAGCACGCCCTCTCGACCAAGGTGATATCCAGTCAGAGACCAAACATATTGCCCAGGCCCCAATACAGTCAGATCACTTCACTATACTGCTAACTAAAAGCACTTTGTAATCGTTGACCTAGGTCCTACGACAAGTCGACAAGATGTAATGGCATCAACCTAGGCCAGGTAACGCTTCTCTAAAAAATATTCCTCTCGCCATATCAAAGAGCTTAGAAAGGGTAACCAAATCCTTGGAGGATGATCGAATCAAAAGAGAATGATTATGGGATCTAGGATTGGAATCCCATTCAAAAACTGTTTTCTAATTGAATGTGTAGACTATTTGATCGATTTCGGATAACAACTTGACGCACACCTTTGCATAAAAATCACAAAAAAACTTTTACATGTTTGAAAATGGTATATATTCAAGTCTATGACCACCCGAAAGTCAACTCCCTCTTAACGTTTCTTCATGCGTCATGGTTATGAATATTAAACCTCAAAATATTTTGCAGATTGACAAGTTCAATGGAAAAGAGTCTAGTTAAGCAAGTTGTGTTTTGTAAATTAAGGAATTAGCAAATCCATTTGATTGTGCCAATCAAAATCTCTACTCAAGGTTGTGATAAGACCTGGTCGTATACGCATGTACGGCATGCATGAAGACTTTTCGCGTACTTTTAAAATATATTAATCTTGTGACGTTGGATGTTTCACTAGAAGACATCATTGCTCACTCCTTCATTTGGTTTTCTTGAAACAACTATTAACTCCATATTCACTCATTTTCTCATATCGTTGACTTTAGCTTGGTTTAATTGGTGTCCATATTAGAGAAGCTTAATTTGTGTGTCCTTACATTTAGTATATAAGTGAAACGTAAGTATATAATTGTGTCGATCCTTTTCTGCGTGTATTGTGATCGGAGGAATCATGAAGAATCTTTGTTGGGTTTTTCTGTCGCTGTTTTGGTTTGGAGTTTTCCTCATCATTCGTTTTGCTGAAGGACAAAATCAAGAAGGTATGTACGTCTAAGTTTCTATAGAAAGATTATTAGTAAACTATAAGATAACTCAGGAGAATACAACATGATTTTTAGTTCGCCCGAACAAACTTAGTAACATCACTTTTTAGAAAGTTTTCGTTAGGCATCTCTATAGAGCCGGCCATAGTAAGTCTTACCACTTTTATTTTACCGTACGTTACTCTTTCCCCCGGCTATACACCCACGCATGACCACCACTCATATGTTTCATTCTGAACAGGTTTTATCAGTTTAGATTGTGGCTTACCTCTAAATGAGCCACCTTACATAGAATCGGAAACCGGAATACAGTTCTCATCAGACGAGAATTTCATCCAAAGTGGAAAGACCGGTAGAATCCCGAAAAATCTTGAATCGGAAAATTTAAAACAGTATGCAACCCTACGATACTTTCCAGATGGAATACGAAACTGCTATGATCTAAGGGTGGAAGAAGGGAGGAACTACCTTATTAGAGCTACATTTTTCTATGGAAATTTTGACGGGCTTAATGTTAGCCCTGAATTCGATATGCATATCGGTCCTAATAAGTGGACAACAATAGATTTGCAAATAGTGCCAGATGGTACAGTGAAGGAGATCATTCACATTCCAAGATCAAACTCTTTGCAAATTTGTCTTGTTAAGACAGGGGCAACTATACCAATGATATCAGCTTTGGAATTACGACCTTTGGCGAATGATACTTACATCGCTAAATCTGGTTCCTTGAAATATTATTTTCGCATGTATCTTAGCAATGCCACCGTTCTTCTTCGGTACGTATTCAACTTCAAATCATAACTAGTCTATATATCTTAAAATATTATATGTACATGATCTATGCATTTAAATGATAAAGAATTTATTGTTACCAATACTAAGAGAAAATTTGTGAGTTGTGATAGGTACCCGAAAGATGTTTATGATCGTTCGTGGGTTCCATATATTCAACCCGAATGGAATCAAATTTCAACAACTTCAAATGTGTCCAATAAAAATCACTATGATCCACCACAAGTTGCTCTTAAGATGGCCGCAACGCCTACAAATCTTGATGCAGCACTGACAATGGTTTGGCGTTTGGAGAATCCTGATGATCAAATCTACTTGTACATGCACTTCTCGGAGATCCAAGTCCTAAAAGCCAATGACACTAGAGAATTCGACATTATATTGAATGGAGAAACAATTAACACTAGAGGTGTTACTCCTAAATATCTTGAAATAATGACCTGGCTTACAACAAATCCTAGGCAATGCAACGGAGGTATCTGCCGAATGCAGTTAACAAAAACCCAAAAATCGACACTTCCACCTCTACTTAATGCTTTTGAAGTTTACTCAGTTCTCCAGCTTCCACAATCTCAGACAAATGAAATTGAAGGTATCAAACTAAAAGAGACAGTTATTTTATCATTTTGTTTTGTTATAAGTTCTTCCATATCGATGAAAACTAATTCATTAAATATTTTTTTCGCATCGATCAAATTTTATGCTAGTGGTTGCTATCAAAAACATTAGAACTACTTATGGACTGAGTAGAATCAGTTGGCAAGGAGATCCATGCGTACCGAAACAATTCTTGTGGGATGGATTGAATTGTAACATCACAGATATATCTGCACCACCAAGAATAATTTCTTTGTAAGATTTAACTATGTCACACACACTTTTAAAATTACTAAATTATCATGCTTATATATAATCTAAACTTATAATTTGTTTATTATAACCAGAAATTTATCATCGAGTGGCTTGAGTGGGACTATAGTGTCTAACTTTCAGAATCTGGCGCATCTAGAAAGTTTGTAAGTATTGTTAGTACGTGATTAATTAAAGCAGCATGTTTATTTTTTTCTTTTCTACAGATATTTGATATATAATTACAAAGCATATATGGGTTCATTGTTTTTCACATCCCAGGGATTTGTCAAATAACAGTTTGAGTGGAATAGTGCCCGAGTTTCTAGCCACTATGAAATCATTGTTGGTCATGTAATAAATTTTCTCGATTTATCTACTAATTACGTTCACACAATCATTTTTGTGTACACATGAATTTTCCTCTACTTCGACAGAAACTTGAGCGGGAATAAACTTAGTGGTGCAATTCCTCAAGCTCTTCGCGATAGAGAAAGGGAGGGGCTAAAGTTAAAGTAAGAAAGATTCTCACATGATTTTACTCTATAACTAACCATGCATTATCCCAATTCCCAACTTGAAATATGAATTCAAATATTTTAAACTTCTCGTATGTAGTGTTCTTGGAAACAAAGAGCTTTGTCTATCTAGTACATGCATAGATAAGCCAAAGAAAAAAGTTGCGGTAAAGGTTGTTGCACCAGTCGCTTCCATTGCCGCTATCGTTGTTGTGATCCTCCTTTTTGTATTCAAAAAGAAAATGTCATCAAGTATGGAGTATTTACAACAACTTCTTAAATCAAGAAACAGTCATATATTACTATATTTTAACTATATATACTTACATTTGCTTTACATGTAGGAAATAAACCTGAACCGTGGATCAAGACCAAAAAGAAAAGGTTTACTTATTCAGAAGTTATGGAAATGACTAAGAACTTGCAAAGACCTCTTGGGGAAGGGGGGTTTGGTGTTGTTTATCATGGCGATCTAAATGGCTCAGAGCAAGTAGCTGTCAAACTACTATCCCAAACATCAGCACAAGGCTATAAAGAATTTAAGGCAGAGGTACAATATGTTTTAACTGTTCCACATATAATTAAGTGTTAAGCAAAACAAAATGTAATTATTTTATGTTTTGTTAAGCCAATGTTTGTATGTCTGTGTGTGTTTGCTTTACATTGCCGCCAGGTTGAACTTCTTCTTAGGGTTCACCACATAAATTTGGTCAACCTTGTTGGATATTGTGATGAACAAGATCACTTTGCTCTCATCTATGAATACATGTCTAATGGAGACTTACATCAACATTTATCAGGTGAACACATATATAACTCATTTGAATCTTTTATGGATTACCAAATGAAGATAATTAATTAAAAAATGGTTGATTTAATGGTTGTATTCTGTAAAAAATCTACGATTTCACATAATGCTTAGTGTAGCTTTATGATGATATTACAAACTTTTGATGTAGGAAAACACGGTGGCTCTGTTTTAAATTGGGGTACTAGATTGCAAATAGCTATCGAAGCTGCATTAGGATTAGAATACTTGCATACTGGATGCAAACCAGCAATGGTGCATAGAGATGTCAAAAGTACAAATATATTGTTGGATGAAGAATTCAAGGCCAAAATTGCGGATTTTGGACTGTCTAGATCGTTTCAAGTAGGAGGCGATCAATCTCAAGTTTCAACAGTTGTTGCCGGTACTCTAGGATATCTTGATCCCGAGTAAGTATATTAAACATTTTGCACCATGTTCAAGTATGTTACATTTATTCAGTGGTTAAAGAAATGTAAATTATATGAATCACACTCCATTTTCTTGCCTTTACAGATATTACTTAACAAGTGAGTTATCCGAGAAGAGTGATGTCTACAGTTTCGGGATCTTGTTACTAGAG
>Ga0041059_1002938_pt1 | contig 12169 bp, 11 predicted proteins | sample AraColnosormetaG_FD_56232 | JGI IMG/M metagenome (GOLD analysis project Ga0041059, IMG submission 56232) | Arabidopsis roots microbial communities from North Carolina, USA - Col MF nosort | ecosystem: Host-associated > Plants > Roots > Unclassified | place: USA: North Carolina | collected... | reverse complement strand
TCATATACATGCATGATTTTTTTTTTTTTTTTAACAAATTCAATCAATTCACAAATGAGCTAAATCACAATAGCTCCAGCGAAAATGCATGATTTTTAAAATGCTTCTTTCAATGATATAGTTTTATTGTAATGGAAAAATATTTAGCAAATAGATTATAAACTTACATGAGACAAGTATAAATAATTATTATAAACTTATTAAGTTTAAGATCAAGGCTTTTGTGCAATGTATCAATGAATGTTAGATGTGATATGATGAAAGCAATGTTTTAAACACATACATAGTCATTGATCGGAATGTGTGTTATTAGAAATGCATGCCTAAGCCGATAGGGTTATCTATGTTTGGTCTTGGACATTATAGCCAAATTTCGAATCTAATTCTTCCAATATATATTTTTTTTTTTTTGCTTAGGGCCACTACTAGTATTGCTTATCAATTTTAAGAGCTCATGAAAATGCAACAATATAGTAGTTGCAAATCCTTGTTTCAAGAGAAATCAAAGGGCCACTTGTGAATTGAATAATAATAATATTTGCAAATAACCTTTCACTAAACCATACCAACAAAACCACACAGATTTGGCAAAGACATAACCTTTGGGAGACGTGAAAAGGCTCAAAATTTGACAATTGTCCTTACAAATTCGCTCATTAGTGCAATTGTGAGATTTGTTTGCATCCAAATCCAATTCATAACTCACACTCGTCTCAAATTCGAAAAATGTCGTCTCTCTCCTGCCCTACCTACCGCTCCCGCACTTCGTCTTCGTCTCCTTTCTTGTCGAATCATCATCATTCTTCGCTGATCAATGTTGTTGACCCACGCCGCTCACTCTCCTTCCACTACGCTTCTCCTCAGGGGCTTAATCTAGCTGAGCTCTGTGTTGTTAGATCGCAGAGGAGGTCCGTTCAGAGTTCTGTTGTCGTGCAAGATGGTAACTTTAATTGGATTCTCAATTGGGTTTTCTTCTTTATGCCTTGCTTTGCCGGTAACTTGAAAGCTTGTATATATAGGATTGAATCCTGTAGTTCAGCTTGGTTTTAGATAGATTTTCTTATAGAAAGTATCCGACTTTAGACAAAACATTGCATGTAATGAATGTTCTCTAATGCGCTTACAATTGTGTGTTTAGGATCAGTAGCCACCGAGTCAAGCTCGTCCGAGGAGGCGAAAGATGTAGGGGTGTTAACGATTCCTTCACTTGAAGCTGACAAGGTTGTAGCAGAGTCTGATGGCGGTGAACAACTTTCAACAGTTAGTATCACGGTGGTGGGAGCTTCTGGTGATCTTGCCAAGAAGAAAATATTCCCAGCTCTTTTCGCACTTTACTATGAAGGCTGTCTTCCTGAGGTATAAATAACTTCTTCTATCTTTCTCTCTTTCTGATGATTGATTGTTATATTGATTGATGTGGTAAGCTGTTTTTGGTCGCAGCATTTTACCATTTTTGGCTATGCAAGGAGTAAGATGACAGATGCTGAACTTAGAGTTATGGTCAGCAAAACATTGACATGTAGAATTGATAAGAGGTGAATAATTATTGTAGCTTTTAAAACCACCAAGACATTAGTCCTTATGGTTTCTTTCCCTTGGTACTTTGTCAGAGATGGGTTGTTTAACATTTAACTGTGATGGTTCAGGGCAAACTGCGGTGAAAAGATGGAAGAGTTTCTCAAGAGATGTTTTTACCATTCGGGTCAGTATGATTCTCAGGAACATTTTGTTGCATTGGACGAGAAGCTCAAGGAGCATGAGGTATTGATGTTTTCCTCAGCTTATTGTTTTTTTCTGCATTCCTCATGAATTCCTTGCAACCACATTGCATCATTGCCTCATTTTTCTGAAGGCTAATTGAGGTCATGAGTTACCTTGGTAGGTGTAAGGTGATATGCTGTAGATTATGGCCTGAATACAGAATTAGGAAAACTATTGTTGTTTCTGAAAAATTAGTAAAAACTAGAAAACTTTGGTCTTCTTACATTTTTTCTTTCTTATTTGCCCTTATCCATCACATAACTATTTGCAGGGTGGAAGACTTTCGAACCGTCTTTTCTATCTTTCAATCCCTCCAAATATCTTTGTTGACGCGGTGAAATGTGCAAGCTCATCTGCTTCATCTGTCAATGGATGGACTAGGGTCATTGTCGAGAAACCTTTTGGCCGGGACTCCAAAACCTCGGCTGCATTAACAAAGTCTCTTAAGCAGTACCTGGAGGAAGACCAAATATTTAGGTGGAGAGATCGTGTTTATGTTATTGTAAATTTTAGTGATGATGGTTTAAGATACCTTGCTGATACGAAAAGTTGATTTTTACAGGATAGACCATTACTTAGGGAAGGAGCTGGTTGAGAACTTGTCGGTTCTTCGATTCTCAAATCTTATATTTGAACCGCTATGGTCAAGGCAGTATATAAGGAACGTGCAATTCATTTTTTCTGAGGATTTCGGCACTGAAGGACGCGGAGGGTAATCCTTGTTGTCCTCTGTCTAATATTTTATTTCTCATGTGTGTTGAAGCCTATGTTTTGACACTTTTCTACTCTTCAAATCCAGGTACTTCGACAATTACGGAATAATAAGAGATATAATGCAGAATCATCTGCTTCAGATATTAGCTCTTTTCGCCATGGAAACACCTGTGAGTTTGGATGCAGAGGATATCAGAAATGAAAAGGTCTCCTATTGTTCCCTTTCTTATAATTTTGTTGATTTCAAGGCAGTATTTTGAGGTCCTCGCATTAATTCAGGTAAAGGTACTACGTTCAATGAGACCAATAAAACTTGAAGATGTGGTGATAGGACAGTACAAGAGCCACAGCATAGGAGGAGTCACTTATCCAAGCTATACTGATGATAAAACTGTGCCAAAAGGTAGTCTGACCCCGACATTTGCAGCTGCTGCACTCTTCATCGACAATGCAAGATGGGATGGTGTACCTTTTCTAATGAAAGCTGGGAAAGCACTAAACACCCGAAGGTACCAAACTTTGGAATTTTTTTTGCAAATTTTCTGGTTTGCTTGTAATAATATAAATATATCTATTGAAACAGTGCGGAGATAAGAGTCCAGTTCAGGCATGTGCCTGGAAATTTATATAACCGGAATTCTGGTACTGATCGTGATCAGACCACAAATGAGCTTGTCATCCGCGTCCAACCTGATGAAGCTATCTATTTGAAAATCAACAACAAGGTCCCTGGTTTAGGAATGAGATTAGATCAGAGTAACTTAAATCTTCTCTATTCAGCAAGGTAAGCTAAGAAATAATAAAGACAAGCTGTGGTGTTGTTTTGTATATGTAATCCTTATGTTCTTTTTTGCTTATATCTAGTTTCACATAACTTTTTTCTGTTGAAGGTATTCAAAGGAGATTCCAGATGCATATGAGAGGCTTTTGTTAGATGCGATCGAAGGTGAACGCAGATTGTTCATAAGAAGCGATGAACTTGACGCTGCTTGGGCGCTTTTCACTCCATTGCTCAAAGAGATAGAAGAAAAGAAGACAACCCCAGAATTCTATCCTTACGGCAGTCGTGGTCCAGTCGGTGCCCATTATCTAGCCGCAAAACACAAGGTCCAATGGGGAGACCTAAGTCTTGATCAGTGAAAGAGTGGAAGAACATTTTTTGTTCATAGATTCACGTCTTAGAATTTTCATTATTTGTGTGGTTTATGGAAACTTTCTTTCGCTTTCAGAGATAGGAGTGAGTTTTGTTCGATTTTGTATCTGGAATAATAAGTAAGAACTACCCTATTCTTGCCACCCTTTTTGCTTTCAATAAAGGAAACACAAATTTAAGTGTAGCCTCTGCAAAGACTTGAACAACATGATCCTCTATACATCACATACCAAAAAGAGAGAAAAAATACTGGTTAGAGCCTGTGTTCTTGATCTTGGAAATCGCCTGAAGCCCCTTCTGGCCATTCCAGGAACTTATGATGCAGAAGAGACGGAGGTAGATATGTCTGACCTGCAGCAGAAGAAGGATCACTGGGAGGATATATATACTCTTTTCCATAGCCAAGTTCCTTCATTAACTTGGTTGGAGCGTTCCTCAGGTGTAGAGGCACCCCTTCATTCTGTCCAACCGAGTCTTTCACAACCTTCTGTGCAGCTCCGATTGCTCGGTAAACTGCAATGGATTTAGGAGCCAGTGCCAAGTAAGCAGTGCATTGGGCGAGAATGACATTGCATTCAGGCATACCCAAGAAATGTGAAGCTTGATAGCACGCAACTGCCTGAGTAAGAGCTGAAGGGTCAGCAAGTCCAATGTCCTCGCTTGCAAACCTTATAAGTCTCCTTGCAATGTAAAGCGGCTCTTCACCACCCTCGAGCATTCTAGCCAACCAGTAGATTGCAGCATTAGCATCTCCGCCTCGCATAGACTTGTGAAGTGCGCTTATGAGGTTGTAATGTTGTTCCCCTGCCTTGTCATATGCCAAATGTTTGCACTGAAGAGCCTCCTTCGCATCATCAATAGACACAACAGCATCAGTTCCGGCTCGAGTGGTAGCCATGGTAGCTGAGATTTCCAAAGCATTCAACGCGACGCGAGCATCACCATCGCAGTTATTAGCCAAGAACTCTATGACAGAATCATCAACCTCAACGCTATTGGGGAGTCCTCTCTCGGAATCATCTACAGCTCGTCTAAGAAGGGTCTCAACATGATTGGGTTTCAAGGGATTAAGAGTTAGAACTCTACAACGTGAGAGCAAAGGAGTGATCAAATGGAAAGAAGGGTTCTCAGTGGTGGCTCCAATGAAGAGGATACTACCATCTTCAATAACAGGCAAGAATGTATCTTGCTGTGACTTGTTAAACCTATGAACCTCATCCATAAACAACACAGTCCTCTTTCTACCTTCAAGATTAAGCCTTTTGGCACTCTCAACGGCGTCTCTAACATCTTTAACTCCGCTCGTAACAGCAGACAAGGAAACGAAGCGATACAGAGACGGGTCCTTAGAGGAATTGATGAGAGACTTTGCGATTGAGGTCTTTCCAGTGCCAGGAGGACCCCAGAAGACAATGGAAGGGAGGCGATTGGATTCGACGGCGGAACGGAGGAGAGAGCTGGGAGAGAGGAGATGGTCTTGACCTACAACGTCATCTAGAGTGCGAGGACGCATACGCTCCGACAATGGCTGGTGTTGGCGGTGGCTGGATGATGAGAGCTTGTGACGCTTGTTGGAATCATCAGCCGCGACGTGGATTTGGGTTTTGGGATTGGGGCGCTTGCTGGAATCGTCACCCATGGCGGGGGCTAGGGCTTTGGGATGGAGACGGAGGAAGCGGTCGAGTTTGGGCTGTAACGTGGCCGTGGATTGAGGGGAAGAACGGTGGGAGAGAATCCAGTCGGTGGCTTTCTGGATGGAATCTCCGCCGGTGGCCGTTAAAGCCTCGGCGGCCAAATCGCTGGAGAAACCCATGCTCACTAGCTGCTCCATCTTCTACTTCTACTGTGAAAAACACCAAAGCTGTCTTAGTTAGCAATAGCATGCTCCATTGACTAAACTTTGTTTTGTCATCTTAAAGATAAAACCTTCAAGTAATAAGAAAAAATGTAACATTACGAACTAGACCATTTCTGAGCTAAAAAACCAATTTCATTTTATTTCTGTGTTCCGATGTGATGGAAGATATGTATAATCTTCTGTCTGTAAAAAACCTATACGCCTAAGCTTGAGAAGCTAATCTTTACATGTAAAGATTTTGTACAAAAAGAAAAAAAGAGTTAAAAATCATCAGCACGGTGGATCTCGCCCATAATGCGATTGCTAGTGACTTTGAAACCAAGAAGAGCTGGATCGATCTGCCTCCCTTTCTTCCCTTTCTTCTTCCCGCCACCACCTTTGCTTCCTTCTGTTACATCATTTGACTCTGCCGCCACCTTCTTCATGCTATTACTCTTCTTCAACATCTCACTGAACGATGTCGCCTCTGACGTTGACCCTTTGTTTCCCGCTGCTCCTGATTCCCGTCTCACACCGCCTGATAATATATTTGCTTACAGACTTGAGTCACATTTTCCATCGATAATGCCCAAAAATACAAAACGATCCTTGAGATAGATATATACCTTCAATTCCACTATACGAACTTGCTGCTGTCCTGCTAGCTGTGTCAGAGATACGCTCTATCAATCCTTCATGCGATGATGAAGAATGGGATGAGGGAGGCCTTTTTAACAATACTGAATTCTGTCCATGTGATGGAACTACCAACCTACAAACAACCACGCAAAATTTAATCGGCAGGAATATAGAGGTATGCGAGTTCAAGGTGTTTTGTATATCTAATCTACTGGTGCTTAACGTAGCAGAATACAAACTTACCTATCCTTCCTTCTATCTTCTCCAACCAAGTTGTCACTGTATTGGTCTGCAGCAAGACAATATCAGGATAAGCCTTCATAGTAACAAAGCAAAAATCAACCTTCCAAACCATGAATTCCCGGAAAAAGCAAAATCTTAAAAGATGCAATTACTCTGAAAGATACATACCAGAGATATTTAAAGAAGACTGTTGGCCAGGCGTAACAACAGGAAGCTCCCCATGAACCAGTGAGTCTAATACTGCTTGCTTGCCCATTCTATCTTGGGCTTCAAATGACATCATCCTTCCCATTCCCTCATTTTTAGGCGGCACATTGTTCCAAGTTTTGATGTCATTCGCGTCTTTGTTCATAGCATACATATTACTGAAGGCTTGAGTTTCATTCTGAGTTGACCGCCCACCATCAATAATTCCAGAAAGCAAGGAATTATTACGGTGCAATGATCCCATATTGTTCCTATCTCCGGATGATCTGTTGATCTGTTCATCAGAAAATGCTCGAGCACCAAAAGTTGAAGGAGCGTTATGACTACCACCATGATCTGAATAGCCGCCAAGTGTTTGAATCCCTGGGGTAAGGCCAGAAGGAGCCATCCTGTCAAAGGATTGCCCACGGTTCATGCTTGGTGATTCAGCAGATTGATGGCCGGGTCTCTGGTGGAGCAACTCCATAAATAGCTGTTTTGACCTGTCTTCTGTAGTCCCACCTAACATCCATGAGTTGGAATCTTCACCCATTCTCCTACTTTCTGACCTCATTTTATGATGTTCAGCATCAATATTTGATCTATGAAGTTGAGATTCGGCCCAGTCACCAACAACCTGTGTGTCAGCTCCAGACCAACGTCCTTCCATTGATTCCAACTGTGAAAAATGAGGTTCACCTATTGGTATACGGGGATTCTGATGATTAAAACCCAGAGTAGAATTCCCAATCTGCATGTGGGTAGTAGCATCCCGCAACTCCAGACCTTGAGAGAGTCCAAGACCATTTACTGGATCCAGATTCATCCCCGATACACTTACAGGTAAGGATGCTGATCGCTCAAATGGCAGACCCTGCTCGAATAATTCTTGTCGAAGCTGTTGCTGATATAAAAGGTTCCGCTCAAGTTGACCAAACTGATCCTCGAAGGGTGGCCTCTGCTGCTGTTGATGAAAGTCTAGTTGTCTAAATCCTGTAGAGGATCGCGAACGTTGGATCCCAGGATGACTTCTTAGAAGCTGATCATTATGGTCAGATGGCCACAGAGGGTCAATATGTCTCTGTTCCTCCAATAGTGTATTGTGCCTCACTCCGTTTGCCAATTGCATCAGCTGCTCTTGCTGCAGCAGTTGGTACTCCAAAGACCGAGTTGGTTCAGATTGCAGTTGTCCGTATGGAGATTGCATTGGTCCATATTGAGATTGCATTTTTGTTGAAAGTAGCTGTTCAAGTAGTTCCCTCTGATGGCCTTCATGTGGCAATTGACCAAAATTTCCAGCGGCAAGTTGCTCAATGTATGGTGCAAAATTTTGTGACGGATGGCCAGAACTTTTCTGCAGTTCATTCATTAGCTGGTGTTCTAACAACATCTGATCAACATTGTTGGATCGAGGGAAGTCATGTGACTGCCCAAACCTTGAATCAGGAGTCTGTCCTTGTAGAATCTGTTGATAATGTAATTGCCGAGCATGGGACTGTTGTTGCTCCTGTAAGAGCTTCTGATGTAACTGATGCTCTTGTTCTAGTTGATGCTGTTGCAGCTGCATCTTCTGCTGCTGTTGCAACTGAATCTTCTGCTGCTGCTGCAATTGAATCTTCTGCTGCTGTTGCAACTGAATCTTTTGTTGCTGCTGCAACTGGAGAGTTATTAAATAATCCAGATCCTGAGCTTGATCACCTATATGTGAATGCGACAGCATATCCCGGTTTTGGAATTGCTGTTGGTTATGTTGATTTGATGAAAGTTGATCCCCAAGGTTAAAGCGGTTGGAAAGATGTTCAAACTGCGACATCCGGTTAGAAGCCAGACCATCAAGGGACATGTTGGGATCAACTTGTGTATTTCTTCGGGAATCAATGGGCCGATTGTCTATTGCACCAGTAGGCTCCCCCATTGCATCATAGGACCTGTTTGGTAACAGGTTAACTGGTACGTTACTGCTCTCTAGCTCAGACCACAACACACCAAACGGATGCAGCTTATTCTCATGCTGCTTTTGAGTAGCAGCCTTAGTGGATTCAACAGGAATAGCAGACTGGCCAGAAACTTCCATAAAAGCATCATGCATACTTGTAGAGGATTTTACTGACGCATAACCAGAAACTCCAGCTCTTCCTGGGAATACAATTTCTGATTTAGAAAAAAAAGTACAAATAAGGTTGTTTAGTTATGATGAACACAGAAGAGATTAATATGAACTTGAAAGCTTCTATACATGTATATAGAACCCCAAAGAAAGACAAGTGTTCTCCCACACAAATGCACACGAAATAAGAAAAGGTCAAAGAACAAACCTTCATCCTGAGTAGAGAAGTCCAAGAAACTTCGGTCCTCAGTATGTGGTGGTGTCGCATAAAATTCTGACTCAGACTTTCTTTGAAAATTATCCTGAGCTGAGGGGTTGTTATACACTGAAAACGAACGAGACGTGCCATTCATAGAGGATGAATCATTAGATTCTGCTACTGGTGCAATTGATAAACCAGTGTCTGAATTTGCTTTTAACCTAGTCTCTTCTAGCTCACTCTCTTGGTTACTGATATGGGCATGGGCGCTTTCTGTCTTTAAATATGACATGACCCTGCCTAGATCTTGAAAAGGAGTTCCTTCTGGAGCATTTGCCAAGCGCACCTGTAGGTCTGTCCCAAAAAACCCTTGTTCAAACCATGAAATAATGTCAGAACCAATGAATGGTCCCTGAATTACTCCTTGAGGATCAATATACAAGAATAAGAAATCCTCAGGTGGCATAGCCGCTTCTGACTGATCCACTTCAACATCTGGTTGCTGCAGCTTGCCCATATAATCTTGCTCGAACGACCCAACAACAGATTCGCTCCCATCCAACACAGGGGACTTAGTAAAAACTGATCTAACTGCTTCAGGACTTCCATGAGAAACTTGATAACCAGCTCCAAAAGATCCATAACTTTCAGAAGCCACTGAATTCAATCTTGGGACGCTAGAAGCTGCCCCCAGACCTCCATTATGACTACCAAGTAATCCTACAACAATAGTTGTTGGACTTTTAGACAGAATATATAGGACATAAAAGTGCACGTAAACTGATAAGAATGGACGTTATCTAATAAATACATGATACTTAAGACCAAGACCCGGTTAACACCCATCATGCACATACCGGAATCATTATTTTTCATGGAGCCATTGTCACCATTCATAAACCCTAGCAAAGCACCATCCACTTTTGTCTCACCTGACTCAGGTATGCGGCATTTCACTGCAGTACATACAAAAGACTAAGGTCAGAGAGGCATTCGTCATATCATGCTAGGTGGAAAGATAAGAGGCCAAGTAACTAGAGACAAGATAACATACACAGACTGTTTTCACCTAAGGACTCTTCCCCAGATGAAGTGTAAACTTCACTACTAATGATCCTTCCCTTCCATATGCCGTTAATGCTTGCCTAATAGAAAATATTAAGATACCCGCCAAGAAACACAGGAAAACTCAGTTACAATCAAGAAACAGAAAAATTGATGCACACCTATGAAAAAGGGAAATGGAAACAAGTTATCAGTGGGGACCACACCTCTTCTTCGGTATCAGGTGCGATAAAAGCAAGAGGTTCGATCAGAGCCACTTGCGTTATGGAGGCAACTTCATCCATTTCAGTCGGTATCCTACCTAGGGAAGGATCAGGCTTCTGTTTTCTATACATATCAAGCAACTTACCCCTTGGATACCGAAACACAGGGGCTGAAGCACTACCAGCACCAATTAAGGAAGTTGAAGAACCCCTCCCAATAGTAGATGCCCTTCCTCGGCCAACAGTGAACCCTAAATTTGGGCCCTCAGCTCGTCCTCTATCAAGTCCAAACCCAGGTGCAGTACGATAAGAAGTAGGCACACCAGACTGCGATTCCATCCTATGACGTGGCCTCCATTTGTCACGAGGGTCAGAGTCCCGTTCAGAAGTTGCACGGACATTGCTAACAACAGATTGACTTTCACTCTGAGGCTCTTCCTTGTCCTTGTTAATCTCTACCTTCTCACAACGGGCTTCTTTCTCTTTGTCATCAGGACCCCACCGAGATGACCATTTGTTGTCGCGACGGGGTTCATGTACAGCAGCACGAGAATTAACATCATTCCACCTATCAGAAGCAGCAGTAGTTTTAACTTCACCAGTTTCTCTGCTTGAGACATTGTCAATGCGACGCTCTGTTTTTCGTCGATCAACTTTCCTAGCACCGAGTAAACCAGTTTCTCTTTCCTCTTCACGCCATCTGCGATTAGTTTCATTCTCAGACACAATTTTCTTCCAGTCTTTTTTGTCTTCGGGTGCATCCAAGCGCCATGCATCCTTCAGATTTGGGTCACTTGGATTTCCCATGGGCATAGGAGTAGGAGATCGAACATCCTACAAGATAGCAAGAACATCAGAAGAAGAATTAAAAGTAAAAAGTTTAAGAACTTGACACTTTCTAGATGCGAAGAACAGACATAGCATCATCTGATACAATAAGGTGAAAAAAAGACAAGAAACGTATATCATCATTCTAGATGAAGTATTACCATCTTGCTCTCGCTTGATTTCGTGTAAAGCCACTGCGGAGACAACGGAATGCTGTTATCTGAGGCCAATTCTGCAGAATAGCATAAACAAGGTAGTCAATAGGTGAAGGAAATCAGAGATATCAAACAGATACAAAGTAAGAAAACCACTAGTAGATGCACAAACTAATCATTCGTTCTTAATTCCAGATCCCAAAGTATAGAATAAGAAACAAAAGAGAATTCCGTCTCTCGTATTAATCCAACATGAAGGTTCTAATGCATCGAAAGCGGACATAACAAGGTTAATAAAGATAGATTGAATTCGTAGAACCCTAAATAACACAAGTTAGGTCAAAATTCAAAGCTATACATGGCTGCCGCATCATATGGAATTCAGATCCAGAAACTAAACGATTACATTTGTTTCTACGCAATCAAATCGATCGAGAGAGAAGGAAATTCAAATATCCAAAGACAGAAACAAGTCGAAGATTGAGAGGAAAGTACCTTTCAACTGATCAGAAGATTTGGAAAGGATGAGATCGTCAGGCAGATCGAACTTCCCTTCGGCCATGGCAGGATTGAAACAACGGGACTTCGAGATTACGTATGAAGAAGGAGACGAACGAGCGACCGCAGTAGAAGAAGAAGCAAAAAGTAGATAGGAGAAAGGGTTTTGGAGAGATTTGGCGGAGAAACTTTTTGCAGGTTTTCGATTTTTGCCTTTGGAGAAGAAAAGCTTTCGCGTTGAGATCGAGAGAGAGAGATGAATTAGTGAGTGAATGGGCGACAAAGGAAAGGCTAAGGAGGACTTCGCCAAAAAAAAAAAAATTATCACTGTTATTTTATTGTTTTGTATTTTAAGTTTTATTGTTGAAACCTCTGATATGTATCTTCAAGATTAAATATGATGAATTAAAAATATAAACAATTATAGTATCATTTATATCTCATGTTATATATTTTGTTAGGATATATTCATACAGATTGTAGGTATTTAAAATCTTTTTAATATATTTAAAAATAAATTAAAAAATCTCTTAACTTTATCGGGGAAACAAATATATAGACATAAGTAAAAAAAAAAAAAA
>Ga0041059_1002937_pt1 | contig 12173 bp, 12 predicted proteins | sample AraColnosormetaG_FD_56232 | JGI IMG/M metagenome (GOLD analysis project Ga0041059, IMG submission 56232) | Arabidopsis roots microbial communities from North Carolina, USA - Col MF nosort | ecosystem: Host-associated > Plants > Roots > Unclassified | place: USA: North Carolina | collected... | reverse complement strand
TTTTTTTTTTTTTCCTATTTATAGCTCATCTTTAGTAATTCCGTTATTGGTTAAATTTCCTAAACATGTTTTTGGTATCAACAATCAAGTAAGTGCAAGAAAGTTTGTATCTTTCTCTAAACCCAATTTCCAAAGTAACCAACTACTAAACCAGAATGTTACACAAAGTAAGTCACTAAATGACTTTAAAAACAAGATTAGACTTTAAACTAGATTAGAGACATACTTATTTGGAATAAGATTCAAAGGTCACTAGTAGCTAGTAGGTGGTAAAAAGGAAGCTAAACAACAAATAAACTCTTATTAAAATCTTTCAATCAATAAATATTTATTGTAATTTGCTGCAGTAAATCAAACATTGTACAGTTTCAGAACTGAATGGCTCAGAAGCGTTAAAAGGAAAAAGAGACTCTCTCTCTCTCTCTCTCTCCCCTAATCTCCTCTCACATGGTCATCAAAAGCCAAAGCCAAAGCCAAAAAAAACAAAGAACCCAGAAACCTAGAAGACAGAAACAAAAATCAAAGCTTTACTGAGCCACCAAGCAACCAATTACATCAACTCTAAAACCCATAAAACCAACACAAAGATTCCATCTTTCAATATCTCTACAATGAGAAAGCCAATGCTTTGATTTTTTCCCCCAATCTTTCTTCCAAGATACCTCAAAGCAAAAAGAGACCACAAGAAGCAAAAGAGTCTACATACAAAAATGGGTCTTTCAATCTCATTCCTCAGCATCATCATGATGATGTGTCTACTGTTTCCAGATCTCAATGTCGTAGTAAAATCTGCTACAACGGAATACACAACCTTAATCTACAAAGGATGTGCAAGACAACAATTCTCAGATCCATCTGGTTTATACTCACAAGCTCTCTCTGCTATGTTCGGCTCATTGGTCTCTCAGTCTACTAAAACCAGATTCTACAAGACCACAACAGGAACAAGCACAACCACAATCACTGGTCTGTTCCAGTGTAGAGGAGATTTAAGTAACCATGACTGTTACAACTGTGTTAGTCGTCTTCCTGTTCTCTCCGACAAGCTATGTGGCAAAACCATTGCTTCAAGAGTTCAACTTTCCGGCTGTTATCTTCTCTATGAAGTTTCTGGCTTTTCTCAAATTTCAGGTAAACCCTTTCTTTCTTCTCTTCCGTGGCTTCTTCAATCGAACCGGAAATTCAATTCCTCGGGTTCCTCGAAACCTTAACCAGATCACAATCAAAGGGTTTTCTCTGGTTTAATTGAACCGGTAATTTGATTTTTGGTTTTGGTTTAGCCGAACCCCAAAAATTCATAATTTTTTTCTCCAGTTTTCCGGTTTGGTTTGAATTGAATTGGTTCATTCAACACCTTTGGTCAGAGGTGAAGTAGGGAGCTTTCAATTTAGGTTTAAAACTATTAACCGATTTTAGACCGGTTTGGTTCTCTTACACATAAATTTCCGGTTAAATTATTACAGGGATGGAGATGCTGTTCAAGACTTGTGGGAAGAACAACATCGCCGGAACAGGGTTCGAAGAGAGAAGAGACACGGCGTTCGGGGTGATGCAAAACGGCGTAGTATCAGGCCATGGATTCTACGCTACTACGTACGAATCTGTCTACGTTTTAGGACAATGCGAAGGAGATGTCGGAGACACCGATTGTAGCGGATGTGTTAAGAACGCACTTGAGAAAGCTCAGGTGGAATGTGGAAGCTCAATCTCCGGACAGATTTATCTACATAAGTGTTTCATCGCTTATAGTTATTACCCAAATGGTGTCCCCAGAAGATCTTCTTCTTCTTCATCTTCGTCTTCATCCTCCAGTTCTGGCTCTTCAAATTCAGATCCTTCCACTTCTACAGGTTAGATTTCGATTTCTGGGTCCATGTGGGGTTATTTACCAAAAAAAAAGCATCAATCTTTTCTGAATTTGGAAAGTTTCCGATTTAAACTTAGCGTCACTTTAATTTGAAGATTTCATAGTGGGACTTTGTTCTTCCGTTTTCAGTCTTAACGGAAAAAAAATTTGCGTACTTTTTATTTTAATTGGTAACACAATTATTCCTTGGAATTCTCAATATTCCATATAGGTTGGTCATTTAATAACAACACTTTATTCATTATGCTTTCATTAAATATTGTTTCACCCATAAGAAGAACAAATGAATTATTAATGAAAGTCTTATTCATTGAAAAGTACTCTTCAGAGATATGGTCTACCACTCATAATTTTCTTCAACAGTACTTTAAGTATCCTCAGAAAAATTGAGTAAAATAGATGTATTTTATCTTTATTTATGAACGCCGTACAATTGAAATTAATAATATTGATGCCAAAAAGAAATGAATGAAAATGTGGACAGGAGCAACAGGGAAGACGGTGGCAATAATAGTAGGAGGAGCAGCTGGTGTTGGCTTTCTTGTCATTTGCTTGCTTTTTGCCAAAAACTTGATGAGGAAGAAACATGACGGTACCATTTTCTTCACTATATAGTTTACATACATAAGCATCTAGTATTTGATTACATACATGTAAGGTACATGCATAGATTATACAAAACACATGCACATGTGATGTAGAATATATTAAAGGGAAGATTATTTGGAATTGTCATAACAATGATATCTTTTTGGGATCTTTTTTTGGCAGACTATTGAAAGATGGAGAGGAAGAGAACAAAAGGAGTCCAATCCCTCATGAGATAGGCACAAGTTTAATTTTTCTCTCTTTGAGGCTATTAATTTCCAAGTCCAAACTTTAAAATTTCATGAAAATTGTTATTATATTATATCTTCTTTGTATTAGTTCAGATTATTGGAAGGTAGGAATTTGTGGTGGATGAAAAAATGTGAACAAAAAAGAATTTTGTTTTTCTCAATCAATTACACTAACTATTCCAACTGACCCTTAGGTAATTTTCCACTAATATAAATGTTGCCAATTTACTAATGCTCTGACTATATCGGACTATTATCCTTTATATTATATACTGTCTAGTGTCAATAAATAAGAAGGAAATTGGTTAGTAGTATAGTCTATATCATTAAGCATATAAGTGCAAATTCATACTTATAACTCTGTGAGATAACTTGGGTCCGAGTGAATCAATAAGCATTTATATTACATAGTTGGAAAATTAAGGATTATTATGCAAGAAACGTAAAAAACAAAAACGAGATTCTGGCATTTCTGAATATACAACACATAACGGACATGCATGAAGCTTTAAAGCTAATACAACAAGACCTTTGTTTCATGAAGAAGAGAGCTATTGAATCTTATATTTTTTACCTCAGCTATAGACATCTTCTTCTCTTCTTGATGGTCATTCATCTATTTCCCATAAGAACCGAGCGTACTCTCCAAGAATAATGCTGGCCAAACACAGAAGGTGATAATGATCACATTTCAGTTTTAAAGTGCGAAAACAAAAAGAAGATTGTGTAAGAGCTATTACATATTTCTAATTATACCTATCATTTGGAGAGGCTTCAACGGCCTTCTCAAAGTAGAACAAGGCCTTCTCATGGTCATTATTAATACTCCAGAACGCCTTCGCGTATCTGCATAGCGTTTCTCCATCTTCTGTCTTGGACAAGCTTGATTTGCCTTTTCCCGCTGCATCAGCCTTTTTCGGGGACAAAAATAAACGCCAACATTAGAGACTTGAATTGAAAAGCCAATGAACAACAACACCAGGCAGAATACAAACTTGAATTTATATGCTAGTAAATGTCTACTATGAGCTAAGATGCCTAAAAATTTCAATGTCAGATCGAACAATAACAGGTAACAATTAGAGTCATTCATTGATCCGCAGAGTTTAAACCAAATAATCTATAGAGCTACGACACAAAACCCACCTCAAATTCGTCTTTTCCTTGTCCAGAAGACTCATCATCATCCTCATCATCATCCTCATCATCATCATCCGCGTTTATCTCCCAGAGGAAACTAGCATATGCTGCAAGAACAATGCTGAAAAGAAAAAACATATTATTATCACAGGAACTGATAACCAATGGTGGTATTTCCAAAAAATGTTCCAACAGACCTATCATCAGGAGATGCTTGAACTGCACGTTCAAAGTAGCTCATGGCTTTAGCTTCATCTTGGTGAAGCTTCATTACTAATCTACCATAGTTTGCTAAAGCTACTCCATCACTAGGCTCAACTACAGTACACTTATGATAATACTCTTCTGCTCCACTAAGATCTCCTTTATACTGTTTTCACATTAACAAACGAAACTTAGACATTAATAGAAACTACTTCAAAACAGAGCCATTACACAACACTAAGATTTGAGTCAAAATTCAATACCTCCAAGAACTTGGCATAGTTTTTGAGAAGCAAAGGATGCAATGGATACTCCTCGAGCATTCCTTTGTAGTAATCACCACAATTCTTATCATCGTAACCCGGCAAATCGAATTTGATCTCACTACCATACAAATCAAACTTATCAATTCCTAACCCTGCAGCTAAATGCATAGGAGGGCTTGGTGGTCTTTCAATCTCAAAACCTAGTTCATCTCTCACACCAATCCCAAGCTTCTTAATAACCTCTTCAAAAACACCTCTCTCACCTTCACCACTATCTTCTTCCTTGTGTTTCGCAAAACTGAACTCGCCGCCGTCAATAGCATCACCAATCGTAACCGTTCTCTCCAAATTCTCCTCGATTCCAGTCACCGGATCTTCGGATTTGAACCCATCTCCAGAGTCGCAGTAAATCGAGAGAGATGCCTCGCTCTTCAGCATCTTTTTGGGTCTTTCTTTCTAAATCCGTCCAAAGTCTTCAACTTTAGGTTCAATTGGGTCGTCGTTCACAGATTCCTCGATTGTTATTTGTGGGTTCTTGATTCGGAGGACCCCAAGACAACGACCAAACGAAGATGATTTTGAGGTTCTTAGGTGACCGACCCAGTTAGAGAAACAAGATAAGTGGGGTTCTGTTAGATTTCCTGAGAAACGGCAAAACTCAGGAAAGGATCTTTTAGTATCATATTGTTTACAAATTATTCCTTAACTTTATGTTTTGTCTATTTGACCCATCACTCCGAAGCAAAAACTAATCTGTTCTTTTGTTCAAGAAATCATCAATTAGTCTCGGTTTTATACTAAGCATACAATTTTTCTAACGTATATCAACATTTCAATTTCGGTTTAAGTATTTGTGTACTTACATATTCAAAAAATTAGTTTGGGTTCGATTTGGAAGGAACAAAAAGTTTTGTGACTCGTGATTAAATAAAGAAAGAAGGGATATCCACATGAGTTTTGACCTTTCTTTTGGGCGGACAATAAGGTCCACATGAACTGAGGTTTTTTGAGTCTAGACCGGGGCAAGTCAATAATACAAAAAGAGGACAACTTGTCAAATCATTGGTCCATTCAAATGAAAAGAAGCCCATAATAAATGTGACAAGGATGTGTAACATGGCCACAAAATAATCAGTTTGGTTTCGTTCATTTTGGACTATGGGGTTGGTTTTGAAATTCCATTCCAGCACATAGAATTTCAGAACACCAATTACGAAAGGCTTTATCGTGTTAGAAGTTATATATTTTGAGAAGAAAAATAAAAGATATTGTTATTATGAAGGATCATGAACTATTCTAAGACTGAGCTAACACGTGTTACTTGCTTAATCCTTACACTCAAAAAGTCTAAATGTTAATGGTATTAAAAATTATTCACCTTGTTTGTTATTCTTATTTCTGCAAAACCAGACAACAATTCAGTAATCAAAAGGACACATACGTAAGTTGAAATTGGAAAGAGTTCTTCACCAAAGCTAACTTGATCCTCACGAACGTCTCCTAAAATAGCAATCTTCAGCTGAAGAACAACACACGCCTCCTAATAAACTCGTTGTCTTTCTCACATACACAAAACCAAATTTAGCAAAATGGTTATTATTACCTTTCTCCCTCCTTTCGGAAATTGCCACCACCAATCAAACAATCTACCTTCTTCTTCATTCATCATTCACTTCTCAGAATTTTGAGAATTTTGAATTGAGAATTGCGAGAGAGATCTCATTCTCCCTCTCGCAATTCTCCGTCCCCTCGAATCCAACAAAAAGATTTTAATGTAAAATCACTCTATTGATCCACAATGTCGATGATGTTCCCATCGTTTCAGTTGCTAGAACTTAACATAATATCAGCTCAGGACTTGGCTCCCGTCGCACGCAAGACAAAGACTTATGCGGTTGCTTGGGTTCATTCCGAACGTAAACTTACCACCCGTGTCGACTATAATGGCGGAACAAACCCAACTTGGAACGACAAATTCGTATTCAGAGTCAACGAAGAATTTCTCTACGCTGATACTTCAGCAGTGGTTATCGAAATATACGCCTTGCATTGGTTCAGAGATGTTCATGTAGGAACAGTTCGTGTCCTCATTAGCAACCTCATTCCTCCTAATCGCCGTCCAGGATACAGAACCAGCAACAATGAATATCGTCGTACCCCACCTCCAGGAATGAGATTTGTTGCGCTTCAAGTTCGTCGTACTTCAGGTCGACCTCAGGGGATTTTGAACATTGGTGTTGGATTAATTGATGGTTCTATGCGGAGTATGCCGCTTTATACGCATATGGATTCATCTGCTGTGGGATATAGAGATTTGCTCGGAGAAGAAGATCATCATCTACAACATTTGCATTTAAATAGCAACAAAGGGAGCTCAAAGAATCCACAATCTCCATCTTCTCGACAGTACCAATCCGTAATCTCAAGGCCTGAGCTCCGTCGTACGAAGAGCGATACAAGTTCTATGGTTGTTTCGGATCTTCTTAGCAGGGCTGAACGGAGTCGTTTAGCTAATAGACAACCAGCGAGTGCAATAGTGAGCAGTGAATCTGAAACTCTTCCCACCACGACAGATTCTGATGAGAAAAAATCGAGTGAGTATACACCTCCTAGTAAAAACCTTAGAGTTCCAAGGCAACGATACAATTCGATTGAATCAGATCTCATAAATCCGTCGCCAATGGAGAACCACCATGTGGTAGTGTCGAGAAGGGAGAGACATGATGTTATGCCGTATAGTTCGTATCAACAAACAGGTAAGACACCGAGGAAGAAGACAAGGATCGAGAAACAAAGATCAGTGAAAGATTACGATCGTGGCCGAGCTTCCCCGTACTTATCGAAGCACGGAACACCATTGAGATCAAACATTATCGCATCTACTCCGATGAGATCTAACGGAGTTGGATCAACTCCTATGAGATCCAACATCATCGCAATGTCACCGATGCATCCCAACATGGTTGGATCGACTCCAATGCGAACTCCTATGCGGTCTAACATGGTTGGTTCGACTCCAATGAGATCAAACATCGTCGGATCAACCCCGATCCGATCAAACTACATGGCTACACCGATGAGAACTCATCACGATTTTGGTACACCAGTGAGGAATTTAGCTGGAAGACGAATCTTAACTGAATCGGAGTTAGGACCATCGCCATCTGAAGTGGCTGACAAATTGGCGAAAGATAGATCGCACGAAACGGAAAGTTCAATACTCAGCGAATGGAGCATCGATGAATCTAGCATCGAAGGATTGCGATCAAAACTCGAGAGATGGCGAACAGAGCTTCCACCGTTGTACGACATAGGATCAAGCCATATAAGTAGCACTGATTACGATGGCGCGAGCGTTCCAGCTGCAACTGCCGGGGGAGGAATGAGTTCAAGACGGAAAACTCCGACGACGAAAAAGCATAACCGCCGTCACACAGATGGAGGTAATGGACTTTTCTCGTGTTTTAGTAAGATTTGTGGTGTGGAATGCAGTTTCGTATGCGGTGGTGGTGGTGGGCCGATGGTCTCAGAAGGATCTACTAAGAAAGGTGGAGCCGGACGTGTGCAACGCACATATTCCGCTGACGATCTGAGCTTTGTGTGATCTTTATTTTATTGGTCTTATATTAACTTTTATTTTTTTTGGAAAACTATATTTTTTAAGGATCTGAGCTGATGAATTAATCAAATAGTAAACAAAAATTAATTTATTAATGTTGTGTTAATAAATCATTTATTTTTGTGTATTCCTCTTCTTCTTCCTTATTTTTAAAAAATTAAAAAATGTTCTTCTTATAATATAGTGTTTAATAGAAAGTGAGCTCACACAACAAAATTAGAAAACTGTGAATGAATGTAAGAGAGTGAGTGGAATAAAAAAAATATAAAAATGAAATCTAAGAGTGAGTGAACAAATGTTGGTATTGTAGACAATGGTGACTAAAATTAAAAAGAAACAAAATGATATAAACATTAATCTAAAAAAAACTAAAATAAATATACAAATTCTGCATTTCTAACTATACTTTCATGTATTATGTATACTTATTTGATTCATACATGATATAACCGGTTATTTAGTTTATTTTCTATCAAATCCATCAATTAGAGCATGAAATCTATGTACTCCTTGATAATGATTTTGATCAAAAGTGTAATTTCCACAAACCAATTGCGCCTGCAAAAGTTTTCAAAGGATCATCAAACATAATGATGAATATCTCATCACCACGATTTTATAATAATGCATCTTTTCCCACCATTTTTTTTCCCTCACTTTCTTTTATAATCTTGTTCGACAACAATCATGGTCTAAGGAAAAAGTTGAAAATATATATTATCTTAGTTATTAGAAAAGAAAGATAATCAAATGGTCAATATGCAAATGGCATATGACCATAAACGAGTTTGCTAGTATAAAGAATGATGGCCAACCTGTTAAAGAGAGACTAAAATTAGGTCTAAAATCTAGGAGCAATGTAACCAATACATAGTATATGAAATATAAAAGTTAATTTAGATTTTTTGATTAGCCCAAATTAAAGAAAAATGGTATTTAAAACAGAGACTCTTCATCCTAAAGGCTAAAGCAATACAATTTTTGGTTAAGAAAAGAAAAAAACCACAAGCGGAAAAGAAAACAAAAAAGAACTATATTATGATGCAACAGCAACACAAAGCAAAACCTTGCACACACACATACAACTGTAAACAAGTTTCTTGGGACTCTCTATTTTCTCTTGCTGCTTGAACCAAACACAACAACGATATCCCAACGAGAGCACAACAGGTTTGATTATGTCGGAAGACAAGTTTTGAGAGAAAACAAACAATATTTTATAACAAAGGAGAAGACTTTTGGTTAGAAAAAATTGGTATGGCCATTACAAGACATATGGGTCCCAATTCTCATCACTCTCTCCACCACCAAAATCCTCCTCTCTCTCTCTCTCTTTTACTCTGTTTTCATCATCTCTTTCTCTCGTCTCTCTCAAACCCTAAATACACTCTTTCTCTTCTTGTTGTCTCCATTCTCTCTGTGTCATCAAGCTTCTTTTTTGTGTGGGTTATTTGAAAGACACTTTCTCTGCTGGTATCATTGGAGTCTAGGGTTTTGTTATTGACATGCGTGGTGTGTCAGAATTGGAGGTGGGGAAGAGTAATCTTCCGGCGGAGAGTGAGCTGGAATTGGGATTAGGGCTCAGCCTCGGTGGTGGCGCGTGGAAAGAGCGTGGGAGGATTCTTACTGCTAAGGATTTTCCTTCCGTTGGGTCTAAACGCTCTGCTGAATCTTCCTCTCACCAAGGAGCTTCTCCTCCTCGTTCAAGGTTCGTCCTTTTTCTTATTAAGAAAGCTCAAATCTTGTGATGTGAGTGTTATGCCATCTCAGGACAGAATTGTGTAGGTGCTTTTGTTTTAGTTTACCCTGAATAAGAGTTAGGTATCTATCTCCATTGATGAGCTTGTGCTTGTCCTGTGCTATAGATTTCTCTATGGAGTCATGCAAATGCTAAGATTTGTTCATTTTAATGTCTGTTTAGATGATTACATCTGAATTTCGAGAGCCATTGAGTGGAAATTTCTTGGTTTGTTGTGGCAGTCAAGTGGTAGGATGGCCACCAATTGGGTTACACAGGATGAACAGTTTGGTTAATAACCAAGCTATGAAGGCAGCAAGAGCGGAAGAAGGAGACGGGGAGAAGAAAGTTGTGAAGAATGATGAGCTCAAAGATGTGTCAATGAAGGTGAATCCGAAAGTTCAGGGCTTAGGGTTTGTTAAGGTGAATATGGATGGAGTTGGTATAGGCAGAAAAGTGGATATGAGAGCTCATTCGTCTTACGAAAACTTGGCTCAGACGCTTGAGGAAATGTTCTTTGGAATGACAGGTCTGTACTGTTTTCAAATGCGTACACTATAAACCCGATGTTTTCTATGAATCTACTGATAGTTTCTGTTTTATCTATCAGGTACTACTTGTCGAGAAAAGGTTAAACCTTTAAGGCTTTTAGATGGATCATCAGACTTTGTACTCACTTATGAAGATAAGGAAGGGGATTGGATGCTTGTTGGAGATGTTCCATGGAGGTAAGATTCGGATATTAAGCAGTATTGCAGTAGTTCAAAACCTGATTAGTCTCTTTTCTCTCTTTTTGTTTAGAATGTTTATCAACTCGGTGAAAAGGCTTCGGATCATGGGAACCTCAGAAGCTAGTGGACTAGGTAAGTTTTAAAGATCATCTTCTGGTTTCTTGATTTCTCGTCTTGACTAATGAAAAAGACTGATTGAATCATTTTTAATGCAGCTCCAAGACGTCAAGAGCAGAAGGATAGACAAAGAAACAACCCTGTTTAGCTTCCCTTCCAAAGCTGGCATTGTTTATGTATTGTTTGAGGTTTGCAATTTACTCGATACTTTTTGAAGAAAGTATTTTGGAGAATATGGATAAAAGCATGCAGAAGCTTAGATATGATTTGAATCCGGTTTTCGGATATGGTTTTGCTTAGGTCATTCAATTCGTAGTTTTCCAGTTTGTTTCTTCTTTGGCTGTGTACCAATTATCTATGTTCTGTGAGAGAAAGCTCTTGTTTATTTGTTCTCTCAGATTGTAAATAGTTGAAGTTATCTAATTAATGTGATAAGAGTTATGTTTATGATTCCAAAGAATGAATATTTGTTCCTTAATATGGTTTGTTGTTTTCTGTCTTTTTGAAGTTTCCATTGACTCGAGTCAAAACGTTTTGCAGAAACAGAGAAGAGTGTGTCATTAAAAAAAACAGAGAAGATGTTTATTTTTTTTGGTCGAAGAGAAGATGTTTCTAAGACCATCAAAATCATATATTGATGATTGATGACAAGAAAAGTTTTGACCATCAAAAGTTTTGTCCTTAATTGTTCTTAAATTCACACAAAATACGTTAAGAGTTATCTTTTAAAACTGCAAACTACTTTAAATTGATAAACTTTGAAAAGTAAAGATTTTATTCTTAATCTGATAGTTGAAGACAAAGAAAATAACAAATGTTTGGATTCACGTCACCAAATCAAAATATAATAAGGTTATGGATTGTTTAGGTAATATTTAACTTGTTACCTAGAAAAGGAGATACAGTGCTTAGCAAGTCCAACCAAAGATTAAAGGATAAGTAGTAAAGTCAAAAGACCAGTAAATTAAAGTCTTGTAGAGAAAGGAAGAAGGAAGATTCATGATCCTTGATAAAATTCAAGTTTGGTGAAATTCTAAAGACCACGGTTTAGATTTTTGGGGTTTGCTTTGGAATAAGATAATGGATCATCAATGGCGCATGAGGTTTTCGTTCAAGAACGCAACAATTGCTCTCACTGTCATCAACGTTCTCATCTTCCTCTTCCTCCTTCAGGGCTTTTTCACTTCCTCCTCTTCTCCATCTTCTTCTTCTTCTTCTCGCCGACTCATTTCAGGTCTGTAACTTTTCTGAATTCCTTGTGGGTATATCCTGATTTTGCGTAATTTCTCTGGATTTCATCGGAATTTGAGCAAAGTTTGGTGCTTTAGGGATCATCTTCTGATGGGTCTTTCTCGGATCTGCTCATAACAAAAAGCTTGTTGACTCGTTTTTAGATTTCTGGATCCTGTGGTCACTTCAATTCGATCTTTGTAGATTTAGGGCTTCTACACTGATATGATTCGATTTCGAAAAAGTTTAGATTTTTGCGTATTGAACAGATAATTCAATTGCATAAGGCACTTGAAAGTTAAGCTCTTTCCATGGAACTGTTGATATCAAAGTTGTTACATATTCACATTCTAAGCCTTGTAGAGATGAAGAACTTTTTTTTTTTTTTTTTTTTTTTTTTTTTTTTTTTTTTTTTTTTTTTT
>Ga0041059_1002936_pt1 | contig 12174 bp, 11 predicted proteins | sample AraColnosormetaG_FD_56232 | JGI IMG/M metagenome (GOLD analysis project Ga0041059, IMG submission 56232) | Arabidopsis roots microbial communities from North Carolina, USA - Col MF nosort | ecosystem: Host-associated > Plants > Roots > Unclassified | place: USA: North Carolina | collected... | reverse complement strand
TTTTTTTTTTTTTTTTTCCTGAGAAGCTTCCGATGATTTAGGGGTTAGTGCGATTTAGGTCTCTTCCTGTAATTTTTCGCGATTCTCTGTATAATTTGTGTGGTTGGTGTGAGGAGAATCTTGGAATTGGGAATGGAATCTCCGATCAAATGTTGCGACTGTGGATGCGATTGTTGTTCTTCCTCCCCTGGTTCATGGATTCGATCTGTGAAGAAGAGAAGACACGACGAATTACAGACCGAGAAACGATTCTCGATACCGGAGCTGGACGACCTAGACATGTTCTCTAATCCTAGAGTCCAAATTGAGAACGAATGTGAATTACTACGCGAGACTGTTAGCAATCAACAGCAAACGATTCAGGATTTGTATCATGAGCTTGAGCAAGAGCGTATTGCTTCATCAACTGCTGCAGATGAAACAGTAAAGATGATTCAGACGTTGGAGCGTGAAAAAGCAAAAATCGACTTGGAACTGAAACAGCTTCAGCGTAGTGTTGACGAAACATTGAATTATGAAAACCAAGAGATTGAGGCATTGGAAAATATGGTTTATCAAAGGGATCAGACGATTCAGGCTCTTACGTTTGAAACTCAGGCTTATAAGCACAGAATGATGAGTTTTGGGCTAACCGAAGCAGAAGCTGATGGTGAGAGGAGCTTGCTTAGTCGTAACCCGAGCATGATCGACTTTAGTTCTGAATATGACTGCCCTACACAAGATTACCCTCCTCTTAAATGCAATATTAATGAGAACCAAGACCCTCTTGAGGCTGATATCTATGTTGCAGATGATGAGAACTATCCACCAGCTGATTCTCCTCATGGGAGAGTACATTTAAAGACTTTGGATCGAAGACTCAGCCAGATGGAGACGAATCCTAGCTTTACTCAGTTGAATAGAGGGAGGGATGTTTCAGAGAAGGGGATGGTTGGTGAGAGTCCTAGGCGTCAAAGACATTTTAGGAGGATTTCCCCTACTGGTTCATCAAGTTCACACTTGGGAGCATCTAAAGAACTAAGACCTGATGTTTTTGTTGATTCCCCGAGGTCCCAAAGCTACAGCTCTAAGAAAATGGAAGATGTCTCGTATACAGAGAATAATAATGCTAAAGATGACTTGTCGGAAATAGGAGATGACATGAGTGATAGAGTTTATACCATTGATTCTGTTCATCACAGCAGTGTGGCTCATAGTGGCGGTGTAGCGGAGCAGAAGATTGAGGATGGTGCTTCTGATGGCAATGTTGTTTTCCCGAGAGAACACACGGATCTTGGTGATCCTGATATAACGAAACTCTACATGAGGCTTCAAGCACTGGAGGCTGACAGGGAATCAATGAAACATGCGCTTCTCTCTATGAGGACTGAAAAGGCTCAAATGGTACTGTTGAAAGAAATTGCTCAACACTTGTCAAAGGAAGTTGTCCCTCAACGGAGATTGCCTCTACGTAAAGCATCTATTGCTGGGCCATTGACTTTTACGCCGGTCTTTAAGGTGATTGTCATGTTTCTGTATGATCACAAAGCAACTTCGTCTAAAGCTGTCTCTTGTTTTCTACTGTTCTCACTCTAACTTGTTTCTGTAATTTTGATTCTTATTCCTCTGCAGTGGATCACATCTTTTGTTTCCTGGAAAAGAAAGGCTCGTCGAAGCAAGTAAGTAACCTGTAACAAATTTTGGTTACTCTATGCTTCACATACCTATCACAAGAGAAAGATCTGTGAATCTCTTTGAGAAATAACTATTGTCATCCATTTTCAAACCGGTGCTCTCTTGCACTATAATCTCGTCCTTAATATTCGAAAAACAAGGCAATGTTTCACATGATAGTTTAGAAATTACTGTTGGATTTTAGGGAGCTGCTTATGAAACTTATGCTGGTCTCTGTTCCAATGCAAATACGCAGATACATGTATGGGATGTCAGGAAACAACATCGGCTTGCAAATGCTTCTAGAAAAAGTCCCTCGGTCAAGGAAATGGCGATGTCTTAGGAGCACGCAAGTGTGAAACAGATCCAATCCTTTCAAGCCAACAAAATCACTCTCCTGACTCTAGATTCGAAGCACATAATGTCAAATACTGATGTGGGATTGGCGAGGTAACATTTGTCGGCCTTTCTTCAACTTGAATTGGATTCTCGTTCTTGGGTTGCAGAGAAAATGTATTTGCTGTGCGATTTTCAATCTGTTTTCCTCAATATTTTAACTGTTGTATAAAAGAATTGGGTTGAAGAATGATATAACTCAGAGGCTATACAATCTTTGTATGGTTTCTAACATGAATTGTTTCATTCATGGATTCTTTTTTCTTTTTTTTATCAATATTTTGGAGATGGATTCATCACATAAATAAGTGAAGGAAAATGTAAAATGTTCCCGTTTCAAACCTCATTTCCCACACTTGGGAAAAGGAAAATAAAAATATTTGTTGTCAGCATTCCTCCTATATATTTGTTGACCTTAAAATGAAACAAAAGAAATTTTCCATGAAATATAATAGAATGTTCTGTTTGCTGACCATGAGTTGAATAGAGTTAACAAAAAGAAAAAAAAGTTTGTAATCGACCATGGACATATTTTGGAAGGATCAAAATTCAGACCATGTTCTAAAGCCGAGTTGCTGCTGAGAGTAAAAAACAATATATAGATTTAACATATTTGCTCTAGTCTCTTGTTCAAAAAAAGATGGTCTAGAAATCTTCGATATTGAATTTTTCGATTACCAAAAATAAAAATAATTAGGAGGGGACTTACATAAAATTGTTATTTTATTCAGTATACGTGAAGAGTGATTTCATTTCATTGACAAATAAACAGACACGTGTCATGTTTTGATAGTGAATATTTCTTTGTCTAAAAAACATATGTTAGTGGAATTCAAAAGCGAAGACCAATTAAGTAAACGGAGCCGCCATTTCTTACTTCCACCACATGTTTCTCTTCTTCTTCATCTTTACTATTATTCTAGATCATCATTATATGAATATATATACGTACACAAAATCATACGTTTTTCCACAAATGGATCAAGAAGAGGAAGAGATCGAGATTCCTAATTACTTTATCTGCCCAATCTCACTAGAGATCATGAAAGATCCAGTCACGACCGTTTCTGGCATCACTTACGACCGTCAAAACATCGTTAAATGGCTCGAAAAGGTCCCTTCTTGTCCCGTCACGAAGCAACCTCTTCCCTTAGACTCCGATCTTACACCTAACCACATGCTTCGCCGTCTTATCCAACACTGGTGCGTCGAGAACGAGACACGTGGCGTTGTCAGAATCTCTACACCTCGAGTTCCTCCTGGAAAACTTAACGTCGTCGAAGAGATCAAGAATCTCAAAAAGTTCGGCCAAGAAGGTACGAGTCCGGTTATTTCGAATTATGCGGTTTGCTTTTAGTTATTTTAAATCCGGTACATGAATTTGGTTATTTGTGTCTTTATTTTGGTTCTGTTTGGTGTTGCAAAATTGTAGTTCGGTTTTGGATAAAAAGATATCAAAATGTAAGATATTAAGATTAGTTAGTTTCGGTTGGACCAATTTTAAGTGCAGCTTGGGTAAATGTTTTGATACCGATCGGTTAATTAATAACTTTGGTTTGGGTATTGAATTTTGCAGCCTTAGGAAGAGAAGAAACGTTGCAGAAGCTTGAAGTTTTGGCAATGGACGGAAATAACAGAAGATTGATGTGTGAATGTGGCGTACATAAGTCTTTGATCTTGTTCGTAGTCAAGTGTACTAGTGAAGACGAAGACGGACGACGTCGTATCAAAGGACTAGATGAGTCTCTTCGTCTTCTTCACTTGATCGGTATTCCATCAAACGACGCAAAAACAATCTTGATGGAAAACGATCGAGTTATGGAATCGTTGACTTGGGTTTTACACCAAGAAGACTTTCTCAGTAAGGCTTATACAATTGTGCTATTGAGGAATCTAACGGAATACACTTCCTCTCATATCGTAGAGAGATTGAATCCCGAGATTTTTAAAGGGATCATAGGGTTTCTCAAGGATGTTGTAAATAGTGTTAATCGGACGAGCCCTACCGTGAGAGAAACGGTACAGTCATCATCAAGGCCTAGCTTGGGAAAAACGGAACCATCAAAACTTGATCATAGTTTGGTCATCAAACAAGCGGTGACTGCCGCGCTGATGATTCTTTTAGAGACTTCTTCGTGGAGCCGAAACCGATCACTCCTTGTGGATCTCGGTGCGGTTTCTGAACTCATCGAACTCGAAATAAGCTACACTGGCGAGAAAAGAATCACAGAACTTATGTTAGGAGTTTTATCTCGTTTATGTTGCTGTGCGAACGGTAGAGCCGAGATTCTTGCTCATAGGGGCGGAATCGCGGTTGTGACAAAGCGGCTATTGAGGGTTTCACCTGCGGCAGACGATAGAGCTATCTCTATCCTAACTACAGTGTCAAAATTCTCGCCGGAAAACATGGTGGTGGAAGAGATGGTTAATGTTGGGACGGTAGAGAAGCTCTGTTCCGTTCTAGGAATGGATTGTGGTTTGAACTTGAAGGAGAAAGCAAAAGAGATACTAAAAGATCATTTTGATGAGTGGAAGAAGTTTCCATGTATTGACATAACTCTTCTCACTAAGCTGCTAAGCATCTCACCCAAAGGGCCAAAGATCTAAGTAAATAATCTGCTGCACACACAACGCATACTTAGCATCGAACTTTTTTCATACTCAAACACATAGATATCGAAATATTCAAGTGTATGCATTTTTTTTGATGAGGATCGATCAATCCTCAATCGAGCTATTAGATCAAGATGATGATGCATATAGTTAGAGTTGCATCTACAACACATCTGAAGTTGTTACAGTGATTCATTCTTGTCAAGATTTGATTAAGCAAATATAAACTCCTTAACCAAAACAACACTAAAACTTATGTTTCACAGATTGTATAGACATACATACCCAACCAGTATTCTAATTGAACAAACACAAACCCAATAATAGGTTTTTTAACTTCAAAACAAAAATTCAACAAAATCGAAATTAGAGAAGAAGAAGAAGAATCCCACAAGTTTGGCATTAGAGACGGAGCTTATCGCCTTCGCATTCCACGGCCACGACCTCCACCGCGTCCTCTCCCCATTGCACCTGCGGCGTCTCCCTGTGCGCTCTCAGACTGCAATAGACAACAATTATCAATACAATACATATACATTGTCAAAACATACAAAAGAAAATGAGAGCATGTGTTATTTACTTTAGGGTTCTTCACGGTTTCGTCGACACTAAGAATGAGGCAAGCCGCTTCAGTCGCAGCATTTATTGCGTTGATCTACCAGAACAAAGGGAATCATACTATCAATAAACTTTTCAATGAAAGATATCCACACAAGATAGACATATTCATAACTGGCACAATAGTCCCAAGAACGAAAAAAGAGTGGAATTTTATAGAATCTTGAAATACCTTCACAACTGCTGGTTCCCAAACGAAGTTAGCAAAAGAATCTGCTATGCCACCAGTGTTAATGTCCACTCCATACGAAGCTCCTTCACCTGTTATAACAAAGATATCATGAATGAGATTAAGCAGCTCTCATCAAAAGATGAATACATCAAGCTTGTGACTGTGAGAGAAGGCTCACCGCTTTGCATGGCGTGTTTTTGTCTAAGTTTATTCAAGACGTCAGTTGCATCAAATCCAGCATTATCACATAACTGTCGTGGAATAACCTGTAGTACCACCATAAACAGTGTGAATTCAGATTTTTGTGTATCAAAGGTGAACCAACAATTTTCAGATCCTGGCCAAAGATATTGAGACCCTCCTTGGTTGTTTACTAACTCCTATTGTACACAACAACAAGCGAACAGGAAATATGTCTTTTCTATAGGTGCCGAATAACACAGAACACAATTAGAAAGCTTTTATTTATATGTGAAATTAAGAGGTACAAAAGTTAAAACAGCCAAGCCAACCAGGAAGTGTACCTCTAGAGCCTTCGCATAAGAGTTGATGAAAAGCTGTGACTTCCCAGCAATTGTTCTTGAATGCTGCCTCAGGTACTTGCTTATCTCCATCTACAACCAGGAGGAATGGTTCAACCCTACATGCAAAATTTAAATACTGAACCACAGTGAATGGAGGATACTCACATCTATAGCTCCACCTCCAGGAACAACAGTTGAGTTCTTCACAGCTCTTCTCACAATCATAATCGCATCATGTAAACTCCGCTCAGCTTCTTCGATGAACTGCCATTAACGTTTCAAAGGAATTAATATTTATGTTGATTGGTTTACATTCATGAAGCCTCCAATATTTGATGCATACCTGATCAGCTCCACCACGGAGAACAATAGTTGCTGTTCGTCCTGAAGGGCAACCACTGAATATATTAAATCTCTCCCCACCAACTTGTTTTTCCTCAAAAATCTCACAAGTTCCAAGAACCTGCAGAAATTAAAATCAATCTCTGAATCAGATGAATGAAATCAACAAGTCACCTAAAGCTAATAAGCATATCCAATAGCAAACAAAGAAATTCCTTTTTCGCGAACCTCATCTATTATGTTGTTAACACTTGTCTGAACTGTTCCTCCAGCTGCAGCAGCCACACGGTTAAGATCTTCCTCAGCAACACGACCAGCACAGAAAATATCACGATCGGCAAAATACTGCAAGAAAATGCCAAGTAAAACACAGTCAAGCACTCTTGATTGATATTGAAAATGAAACACCAAGCTGCAAGGTACTGTAGCGAACAATATTGATTGACAAGAGCAAAGAACTTATTCATATGTTTCAGAGGAAATAAAACATCTTAAAACTTACTACAACACGAACTTATAATTGAAACTTTAAAGTGTTGCTCATGCATAATAGTCTTATACTGAGAATTGCAAGACCATAACCTACCAATGTAATCATGCCTCTAAGATGTCAAATGATTTCACAAGAAATACAGATAGACGTCAATTTTCAGCCTGAATAAGCAGGAAAAACATCATCCAGCAGATGAGCAAAACAAAGAAAAGGTATCAACAAACCTGAGTAGCTAGATCACCAATAGCCAATCGAGAAAGAACAACTTTTGCTCCACTCTCAACACATTTGTCTAGTTTGTCATAAATGATATTCCATTCTGCATCAACTATTGACTGGTACTGTGATGGATCTGACAGCCTGTGAACAATGGGTGGAGCCAAGTCAAATAAGGCCAAAAGATGTTTAATTGAAGGGAAAAAATAAACATAAAAATCCAGAATGCTGACCTAATTTCAGCGTTTTCCTTCTCAGATTTCAACTCCAATTCGATGTTAAGCAAGAGAATTTTGGGGTTAAGAAATTTCTTTGGCTGTTGCTCAAAACCAGCATACGAGAATGTTTTTTTGAAAGCTACACCATCAACGAGGAAAGAGTCTCGCATATTGCCACCAGGAACCTGCAGAGCAAACCTTGACATTAGCTTAGATGCATCATTAACTTGGCTTCACAGTATAGACACAAATAGAAATGTGTTTACCTTCTTGATCCCAATCAGATTTAGCCTGTCGTCATTCCCAATGGCCATAACAGCATCAACAACCATTGTAGCAAAAAACTCCTTTTCTCCACCGATAAGCTTAGATGAGAGAGTCGTAGCAGCACATTTAGCCAATAAACCTTTCTTTTCCTCTACACTCTTCCCCTCAATGCTAACAGCGAGTTCTTTAACCTTGGCAATTGCCTACATCAATAATTAATAGTGAGTAAGGCAACAAAAGAACCAATAAATCAAAAAGACTTGTAATTATACTAACGAGAAAAAATTACAAACCAAAGTGCTTGCAGTGCGGTAACTCCTAATTAGATTCTGAGCGTGAACACCATCCTCAATAAATGGCTTCGCTTCCTTCAAAAACTCTGCTGCAAGAAGAACCACTGTAGTTGTCCCATCACCCACCTAACCAAACAACAACAACAACAGAAGATTCAGTGTTCATGAACTCAGTCACTCATTCTAAGATCTGAATACTAGATCGCACTTAATATAAACACTAGAGATCTAATATGGAATCGCTAATTAGCTCAAGATCAGTCCAATTACGATTTTTTCGAAAACTCAGATTGGGAATTAAAAAATTGAAATAAAACAAAGACCTCGGAGTCTTGGGATTTGGCGATATCGACGAGGATCTTAGCAGCAGGATGAACAATGTCGAGGAGCTTCATGATGGTAGCACCATCGTTAGAAATGGTGACGGATCCTTTATCGTCGTGAATGAGTTTGTCCATCCCTCGTGGCCCGAGCGTGGTTCGAACTACATCTCCAACAGCAGTGCAAGCGTTGATGTTGCTTACTAGTTGCGCTTTGCCCTGAGATGTGTCCGTCCCTTCCTTCAGCAGTATGATCTGCGGTTGCTGCTCATCAAACCAAAACCAAAGTAGTGGCACGTTAGTCAGTTTATAGCACAGAGAGTGAGATAGAGAGAGAAAGTGTGTGTAGATGCGACTTACCATCATCGATGCCATTGTAGATGCGTGACGAAGAGCTTCAGAGATGTGAAGAAAGTGAGAGAAATGGAGCAGAGAGAGAGAGAGAGGGGGGGAGTTAGGGTTTAGGTCTTCTGTTGTTCATATAGGAGCAACTAGATCGACCGATGTTCTTAGAACCGGACCGGCCGGTTGAACCGATAATTTCACTTAAAACGCAGCGTTTTATGGTCTGGACCCCACTTAGAAAGTCATAATTAAATTATTTAAAAGTTTCTCCATGCTTTTTTAATGGAGTTAAATTATGCAGACACAAAATTATGTAAAAATTGGCTTTCGACGCATATATTTGTTGATTTTTCACTTTTGCTCTGTTAATTTAGAATTTGGTAAACTCTAATGTGGAAAGGATGGCAATGGAGGTGGCTCTTTTGGGAGGAACTCAAAAGGATTATACTTTTTGAAGCAATACTTGTTGTTTGTAACTAAGCTACATGATAAATCAAAGTTTAATTAGTCATTAGTCTCTCTAGACAATTGTTCTTATATATTATGTGTTCTAACTTCTATCAAAACTATAAGGACAATTGACAAGTTATTAAACATAACGACTACAAAGTACAAACCATTAAACTACATAGTACAAATCTGATCAAAAATATGTTTGCTTTATTGTTGTTAATTATTTACTTTTATGTATCTATATATTTAACACTTGAACTCAGAGAATGCATCCTTTGGAAGACCACCACGACCACACGCATTGTTAACGTTGCGAGCAGCTATCTTTAGCTTGGGGGACTTGAGAAACAAACACATACATTTTTTTTTCATTATCATATTATAACAACAACGCTCATAAATGTAACCGTGAGTAAAGAATTCAGTTTTGTCTATGCACCATTGCATGTCCTTTTCACAATTACCCACACCACCGGCTACTTTGATGGGAGCCGGAAATGACGTCATGAATATGACCAAGGCAATGGACATCAATGGGATGATCTTCATGTCTGATTTATTAACCTACCAGCTGATGACAAAATATCTCAAATCAGGAACAATTAGTTTTGCAAAAATGTTGTATATTTTTTGTTTGTTTGAGATCTTTAAATAGGAAACTTGGAATCAACGATTTATACAACATATGGGTATCCTATAGATTAGGGAGGAAAGTGATTCTATTTTTATATGGTTGTTCATATTGAACATTTGACTTGTTCTTTATGTATATCGGTGTATGGTTGTTAGGATGTTGTATATCTTACAAATCGAACAATCGAAGTATTACAATTGCTTTCCGGTGCTCAAAGACTGGGCTATGGGTTTAGGCTTGGCCCTTTAACGGAGAAAAGCAAGGATTTGGTGGGCTTCTTTAAATTTGGTTCGATGGACGATTCTAAATTATGTAAATTAATTTGATATACAGTAACATTTTTGTTTTTTTAAATGTTTTCTGCTGAAGTCAATTTATCAATAAGTGTTTCGTATGGGCTAATGTATCCTTTGGATGATAAACTTAAAGTATCCAAAGCCGACAAAATAAAATTTTAAAAATCATTCAAATTACGAATGTTTTTTTCTTTCTCCAATTTATATATGATTTTGGGATCTGTTACCGTATATACTTACACGTACGGGACAAGGGCACACGGTTTCGCTTTCAACTTCACCTTCCCTTCTCCGCCATTGTTACTTTCTCAGAAGCTTCCAAGTCAACCAATAGAGACTTACTTGTTTGACTTCTTCCTCTCTTACCTCATAATCCTCCTTTTGGACTTTTCAATAAAACCGCCTACTTGAATCTGTACGACTTCTTCTCATTTTTCCATTCTTTAAGTCTTCCCGTTGATTCATTCCGATCTGAAATCTCTCTCTAGATTTCTCTATTTTTCGAATTTTAAATGAACGATTTGTTTTCCAGCTCATTCTCTCGCTTCCGCAGCGGAGAACCATCCCCTCGCCGAGACGTTGCCGGCGGTGGCGACGGAGTTCAGATGGCGAATCCCGCGGGATCAACCGGTGGTGTGAACCTCGACAAGTTCTTCGAAGATGTTGAATCTGTGAAAGAAGAGCTAAAGGAGCTAGATCGGCTCAACGAAACACTCTCTTCATGTCACGAGCAGAGCAAGACGCTTCACAATGCTAAAGCCGTTAAAGATCTCCGGTCTAAAATGGACGGTGACGTTGGAGTCGCGTTGAAGAAGGCGAAGATGATTAAAGTTAAACTCGAGGCGCTAGATCGTGCCAATGCTGCTAATCGGAGTCTCCCTGGCTGTGGACCTGGTTCTTCCTCCGATCGAACCAGGACCTCTGTCCTCAATGGTCTCAGGAAGAAATTGATGGACTCTATGGATAGTTTCAACCGATTGAGGGAGCTTATCTCGTCCGAGTATAGAGAAACTGTACAGAGGAGGTACTTCACCGTCACCGGCGAGAATCCGGATGAACGAACCCTAGATCGACTGATTTCCACTGGTTAGTTTAATCTTCCATTCAAATCACTTCCAGATTCAAGTAGAATCATCATCTAGGTTAACATATGATGACCAATTGGTTTCCGAACACTGATTCCAGGCTTCTTAGTATACAGTGTTGTGGTTGTGAAGAACAGTAACTTCAGATTTTGCGTTTAGACTATGAAAATGGATTTGTATATCTTATGTTGTGCTAGTTCCTAGCTGTTAGAGCTGGAATTGATCTCTGGATACTTAGACATGTTGTTACATGAGTGGTGGTGCGACATTGATACTGTTTTTGTTGCAGGAGAGAGTGAGAGATTCTTGCAGAAAGCAATACAAGAACAAGGAAGAGGAAGGGTGTTAGACACCATTAACGAGATTCAAGAAAGGCATGATGCGGTTAAAGACATTGAGAAGAATCTCAGGGAGCTTCACCAGGTGTTTCTAGACATGGCCGTGCTGGTAGAGCACCAGGGAGCTCAGCTTGATGACATCGAGAGTCATGTGGGTCGAGCTAGCTCCTTTATCAGAGGCGGAACTGACCAGCTACAAACCGCTCGGGTTTACCAGAAGAACACGCGAAAATGGACATGTATTGCCATTATTATTCTCATCATCATCATAACTGTTGTGGTTCTTGCTGTTTTAAAACCGTGGAACAACAGCAGTGGCGGCGGCGGCGGTGGTGGTGGTGGGGGTACCACTGGAGGAAGTCAACCAAATTCAGGGACACCACCAAATCCTCCTCAGGCAAGGCGTCTATTGCGTTGAAGTTGAAGTTGAAGTTGAGTTTCGTTATTTGCATATATATTCTTTCTTTGAAAAACCTTATTATCAAACCAGCTTTGTGTTACTACTTTCTACTGCTGGTTTGTTGTTAATCTCCCGTTTATTTGGTTTTTGTGAAAGAATTTAAAATGTGGGTTAGATGAGAAAATTAGTACAACATTCTCTTGTATCTATGTTTGCTATATGGGTTATATTTACTTGATGTGATTTCAGGGTTTATCGTTTCTTGTTCTATTTGGTTGAAGTATATGAGCCATTTCAAACCAAACGAGGTAATACCAACCGATAACACAAAAACTTCATTAGTCTTGGCATTTTCCAAGTTCGAATATGATACTAAATCTAGACTTTGATGCTATGATTTGTTCTGGGGTGTACTCTTAACATTTTGTTGACTTTTCAGTTGACTGATATGTTGATCCTACTGTGATACTTTTCTTTCTTTTTTTTTTTTTTTTTTTT
>Ga0041059_1002935_pt1 | contig 12185 bp, 8 predicted proteins | sample AraColnosormetaG_FD_56232 | JGI IMG/M metagenome (GOLD analysis project Ga0041059, IMG submission 56232) | Arabidopsis roots microbial communities from North Carolina, USA - Col MF nosort | ecosystem: Host-associated > Plants > Roots > Unclassified | place: USA: North Carolina | collected 2013-09-02 | reverse complement strand
AAAAAAATAAAAAAAAAAAAAAAAAAAAAAAAAATTTTTTAAAAAAAAAAAAAAAAAAAAAAAAAGATACGCAAGACGTGTTTTATATGTCTTAGAATAACATAAGCCAACATGTTATATTCTTTACTCGTCATTATTTATTTCTTCTTCTTTAGTGGTTGTCTCCGCTGGTTGTCTTTGTCTCTTTAGCATCCCATGCTTGCGATGCTTCAAATTTCCAAAAATCCATATATAAGACTTGGTACTTATCCGATATGACACTAAATATACTTTTTGTTGCAATTCATGAAATAAGAATAGCAACTCCGTTACGAAAATGTAAATAAAGAAAAAAATAAAGATTCATAAGTACAAAAAGACGAACCTGCACGAGATAGGCCAAAATTATCATCAGCTCCAACATGCCATGAGAAGTAACCAAGCAAACCTTTCTGTTTAGCGTATTTTACTTTAGCCACGACGCTCTGATGATCATCGTACCCAATCAAACTCGTCCCGGCAAAGCAGTAATCTCCAACCACCGTCGAGTCAAAAACCGGTCTTGCTTTGTGATCCACTATTAACCTTTTTATCTGATCGTAGTTGATAGAACCCTCAGCTGATGTAGCTACTCGGCTGGTGGCCGCATCATTGCCGCTTCCTAGACTCCAGGTCCATCCAACGTATGGAAATCCCAAGACTGCTTTCTTCGCCGGAAGTCCGGCCTTAATCCACTCTTTCAAACCATAGTCCCCACATGGACCTATCAACCAAATTATATTACAGTTAAACCCTTGACCAACCAAAATAAATTACTCACCTGATTTTACTTTTTAATTGATAAATCCTATGATCGATCTGGTCAGTCCTAGTAAGAACACACCTAGTGATATTTGTACAAAAGGTTTTAGGCAAAAGTCTGTAAACCTCTAAACCCGAAACCAAAGTATGTAATATTAGTTTTTTTTCAAACCCCACAGGAACACACATACTAATATTTGTACCTTTCGGGTTTGAGGGATCAAACAGAGCGGCGGGTGGACCAATGGTTGTGGATGAAGAGTAGAAATCATAGGCAATAAGGTTAACCCAATCCAATTTTTTTTTAATCTCCCGAATTGGGTAGGAAACAGAATCGTAAACCGGAGAGTAGTAAACCGCAGCCGTCAATAGCAAAGGCATTCTTTCGGTGCGTTCAGCATCGTCCTCAATCGCTTCTCGCCATTGTTCAAGTAGTTGACCAAAGTTTCTCATCTCCACATCATCTTTTGGGTACTTCCAAACCAGATCAAGTCCGTCAAATCGATAGTATCTAGCGCTGGAGATCGCAGACCAAATGAAGGATTTACGAGAAGTGGGGTTACTTGCCATAGACGCAAACGCGGATTTATCTGCGTTTCTTCCGCCGATGGACAAGAGGGTTTGCACGTGAGGGTTTTTCTTCTTGACGATTTTAGTGAAGTTGGAGAATTCTTGTTCGTGAGCGCCGGAGACAACGACGCTGTTGGTCTGAGGGTCAAGGTCGGCAAAGGCGCAGAAAAGATGAGTGAAGAGAGTTGAATCGATTAGCACGGCTGAGGATTGTGGGACTACGCTTCCGGTGGTTGGGGATGATGCACCATCTGGGAACCAATAGGATGCTTTAACTACTTCCGTATACATTTTTGTCTGAAAGTCTTTTACGAAATGCTTTCTGTGTTATTTTGTTTGTTGTGCCTTGCAGTACAAACTAAGAGGGTGCTTTCATTCTCTATCTATAGGGAATTTGGGAAGAGGTATTATAAATATTGAAAGAAAAGAATATTTTCAACTTTGAATTTAGAAGGATTATAGTGGATTTAAGTTGATTTTCAAAGACTGCCAAAGTCTTTGTTAAATGTTGTGACTGTGACACCAGACCCATCAAGGAGCGCATTCATATCATAGTTGATGTATTTTTTATTTCACAAATCTCTTTTTAAGTTTAAAAATTAATTTATGGTAGTCAAGTAGTTGAAGAATTTAACGTATAATATAAGTATAAAAGTTTTGGTTTGACTACTCCCATTATGATTTCAATCAACGTTGGCAACTGGCAAGAATATCTAAACAACAACATATGTTACAGATCAACAACATATGAATATTTTACCAAGTTATACGTCTAATAGGTATGTCATATCTCTAGAGTGGGAATGTTTATATTATAGTTTTTTCCAACATGAAATTAATACACTAAAAAGGAAAAGTATAGTCTTCCAACAATAGAAGGAATAATATAAAAAAAGACTTGGTTATAGTCCATAGAATTAAAAAAGGCTCCGGTCATATAGTCCATATTAACAAGTCTATTTGTCTACCAATGAACTGGTTCACATGCATTATAATAATATTGTACATTCTTCATTAAACTGGACATTAATTAATTGAGGAATTCCTATAAGATTATTGTATGAGCCGTGCATGTGTACAACATTATCGCAACTCATATAACTTTGAAAATTCAAAATGAAATAATGAGACGGTTTGGTCTAGAATTGTCACAACATTTTTATTGAAATGTGCAGATCAGATTGTAAATCAATCTGTTAGTCATAAAAGAATGCATGTTTAAAAACAAGCACCTCTATTACAATTTTATTGCGTTCAAGTTAGTCAGAAGGGAGTAGATTGATAGTAAAAGATATGCTGCATGCTTGATTCTGGAATCTCTTTTCATTGTGGTTCACTCAGTGTCGGTCCTGATAAATATGAGGCCCAATACAAAACAATTTTTTTTTATATAAGTTTTGTTGATAAAAGTTAAAATTTGAGACCAAATCTTAAAATTTCGGGAATCAGACCTATTTTTGCAATAACAAATAGATAAATTTAAAAATTAAGATTAAATATTAAGTTTCAGAAACATAAGACCTAGTTTTGCAATAACAAATTTTTTGGGAGGTCTAACTTTGTTACTAAAACGTTTATTTAGTTTTGGAAGCTCAATACCCATGTACCTTTGAATGATTAGTTAAAGAGAATTTCAATGTTTTTCTCTTATATCGATTCAGCTCTTTTATTCTTTTCTTTTCTTTAGGGGTTTATAAAGATTTTAGCTTTTCTAAACTATTGTAAATGATCATTTCTTTTGGTATCTAAATTCATATATCATTATATATATTTTTTTCCCGATAAGATGTGAATTATTGAATGATTAAACAAAATATATCAAACAGGCCACAGTAATTGTATATTTATACGTTAATCATAAGTTTGTAAGTTCAAGTCGTACGGTCTAAATTTGTTAGATGATCTCTTAATAATATAAAGCAAGCATGTTGTTTGTTATTTTTCATATAGAATCAAACATTTCTTTAAGAAAAGAAGAAGATATATAGAAATCAAACATTTTTATTTATTGTATAAATTTTTTTTTTTGTTTACAAGGATATGATACAACAAGCATGTTTTATTTTTATTACAGATAGCAAGATACCGATAAGGAGAGAGGCGTGTTTTATTTTATATCTTACAATAACACATAAGCAAACATGTTTTATTCTTCACTCGTCTTTTATTTATTTCTTCATTCACTTTTACTTGTGGCCGGAACTCCACCGATGGTTGTCTATTAAACACCCCATGCTTTGGATGCTGTAAATATCAAAATACATATATGAGAGACTCGGTAGTGTTGAATTAATCCCATATATAGGATTTATAATTTTTGCTGCAATTCATAAACGAAACAAAAAAAAAGGTATTTATGTAGAAAAAGAAAGAGGCGAACCTGCATTAGATAGAACAGTGTTATCGTCAGCTCCAACGTTCCATGCAAAGTAACCAAGCAGACCGTTCTGCTTAGCGTATCACACTTTGGCCTCGACGCTCTGAGTATCTTCGTACCCAATCCAAATCTTCTTGGCGAAACAATAATGTCCGACAACCTTGGGGTCATAAACCTTTGCTGCTTCCTCATCCCTTATGAACTTGTTTATCTGAGCATAGTTTATAGAACCGTCCTCAGATACGTCATCCTCAGATTTGGCTACGCCGGCAGCGGCCGCATTATAACCGGTATCTTTATCGTTTTGGAGAGTCCAGGCCCAGCCAACGTAGGAGAATCCCAAGACTGCTTTCTTCTCGGGAAGTCCGTCCTTAATCCACTGTTTCAAACCAGAGTCGCCGCTTGGACCTATCAACCAAAGTACCAATATATAGTTCCAAGTTAAACAAAAAAAAAAAAAATTGATCACCGAAGTATCCCTTCTTAAATGATATACTACAACTATATATGCTTAATTATACCTTCGTTGTTAGAAGAAACGTGCAGACCGGCGGTTGGAACGGTAAATTTGGAGGACGACACCGGTCCGTAAAAATCATAGGCTATAATATTAACCCAATCCAAGCTTTCTCTCATCACTTGAACCGGGTAGGTAAACGTCTTGTAAACCGAGGAGTAGTAAACCGCAGCGGTCAACAGCAAAGTCGGTTTGCTGCTGCGTCTGCTCTCGGCCTCAACCGCTGCTCGCAATTCTCCAACTAGATTCCCAAAGTCGGTCATCTCATGATCACTGTACGGGTACTCCCAGGCTAAATCGAGACCATGGAATCCGTTGGATCTAGCGATAAAAATCCAAGAATCAATGAACGTTTTCCGAGACTGGTGGTTACTTGCCATGGACGCAAACGCAGAATTGTTTGCATTTTTTCCGCCGATGGACAAGAGGGTCTTCACCTGAGGGTTTCGAATCTTGACGGTTTCCGTGAAGGTGGAAAATATGAATTCGTGCGCTTGGGAGACAAAAACTTTGTGGGAGTTAGCGTCGAGATCGGCGAAGGCGCAGAAAAGGTGAGTGAAGAGAGCTGAGGGAATGGTTTCGGCCGAGGTTATGGGGTCCTGGGTCTCTCCATCTGGGAACCAGTACGAAGCTTTTACCTCGGCGGAGGGGGATCCCAGAATCACAGTAGAAGTCATTTTGGTCTCAAAGTGTTTCTTTGCTTTCTCTTTGTGTTTCTTTGCTTGTTTTGCTTTGTAGTAGTACCTAAGAGGGTGCTTCCCTTCTCTATTTATAGGGATTTTGGAAATATATTTTTTAAAAAATAATTAATCCAGACTAATTCAATTCTTGAAAACCAAAGGTCTTTGCTAAATTAATGCTGTCACTGTGACACCATTCATTAAGAAGCTCATTCTTATTATACTTGATGTATTCTTATTTAACACTTTTTGTGAAGTTTAAACCCTAATTTATTGTTGAGACGTCGTTGAAGAGTACTTTATCTTGCTAGTTTTTAAAACTAGGGTCCGTCTGACTTTTTCCACGGTGATTTTAATTATGTTTTCATGCTATCAATGTCATGGATACACACCCTTTTACACACATACCTGATCATATTTAATCTGCTGGTATTAGGCCTTCAGCTTATGTATGATTCATCTATTTTGTCTAACAATCTATTGGTTCACAACTTCACACGCATTAAAAATTATATAGTAATATGTAAAAAACCGTATTCACTAAAAATTGCACTTCATACCTGGTGTCTAATTATTAATCAAACCATTGGTCAAACACTTTACTAAAGAAACTTCCACTTTTAGTCATATTTAATCTCATTCTATAAAATTGTGAAAAAATATATTTGTACAACAAATTTATCTGTTTTATAGTGTATAATATATGACTGTATAAATATTTATAGTTGTTTAAATGTGTCAAATTTGAAAACGCATATTTGGCTACGTCTATATTTCCGAGTACATATACATTCGTGTGCGTGCATGTTTGAGCATAAAGTAAACTACACAGAAAGTTTGTTTAAGGGTTCGGTTTTCCTACATCCCTTGGACCTATTTCATAACAAATCTACTAAAACAAGATAGTAATTACAATTGCACATGATATTGAATACTATTATGCCTATCATTCATTTTACATGAATAAATCACTAATATATTTTACATCATATTTGGTGGGGTGACTTCACATACCTCCTTATGTACATTTTTTGAAAATACCTTGAAGCATGCAGATCTTCATAAAACGACATCTTGGTATTTATAACAATCGCTCAACCGTAAGTAAGACAAATTTTTTAATTTTTGTACTTAAGAGTTATTTAGTTTTAGAGTTCTCACCAAATTTAATTTTAAAATATACTATTCATTAAGTATTTTTGATTTTTTAAATCAAAAGCTTATCTTTTAGAATACTTAACTAAAACTTTTGTGTGTTTGAAAAACCAGTGCAAATATATTTATTGTTCGTCCCTATATTTGATGATGATAATTTTGATTTATGTGGCGTCCATAAGTCTGCTATTAATCAAAATAATAAAATAAAGACTTGGTTATAGTCTTTTTAAATATTGATATTCTAACAAGTCTAAGTGTCTATAAAATTGTACAGTACACATGCATTACAATAATATTGTGATTAGATTGGATATTAGATATTTTGTGATTAATAAATATAAACTACCATGTTGGTCACTTTAATTATAGGTATATTATCTAATTATTATTTTTGGAAAATTACATATGTAAGACTTTTATTTGACAATTTAAAAGTTTTTATGGGGAGGAAAAATAAAAGTTTAAAAGTTTATTGGGTTTCCAATTTAAAATTTAAAGTTATTGTAAGCCAAGTTCATTAGTTTTTTAAAACTTTTATTGGACAAAACTTTAAGTATACAGTACATCGCAATTGGATGATTCAATTGACTTTAAGTTCATTTGAAGTAATTGTTCGTTTAGTCGACTTTGATTATGCAATTTCATTTAATATGTCTTCCGCTTTTATTATACTTGATATTTAAAGTTTTGGTACACCAATTAAGGAATTTTTTATTTTTTTTATTAAAACTAAACATCATTTATAAGTTTTTAAACATGATTCAACCACCAATAAAACAATCTATCGAATATAAATCGACAAAACCAATCAAAAACTAATTAATTTTGCATTAAAAATTGAAAACATCATTTATTTTAAAATAAAAATATTTTCTCCTAAAACATAAAGTAAAAAAACGGAGGGAGTATAGTTTTTCACTCTACTTAATAATTTTTGGGATAAGTGAAATTATCTATATTTTTACTACCAATGAAATAGCATTTCCCCGTTACTATGTCAAATACTCAAATTATTAACATTTTACGTTATAAACTGAAGTCATTGTCGTATCTTTTTTTAGTTACCAGTTTTGCCCGAGCTTTACACATCTAGTTATTTTTACACATATATGACTTTTTAATTCTAGCTTTGGCCAAGATAAAATTAATAAAAGACTCGCTATAGTTTATATATCTAACAAGTCTATATGTCACACTTTATAAAAAAAAAAGGGGTTATTTTGTCTAACAATGTGTCGGTTTACATGAATTACAATAATATTGTGACAAGACTTGATATTTAAATTTGTTTCGTGATTCACTAATACATGCTAGAATATATACCAAAGTCAAATAAATAGTATAGAAGAAAATTGTTTGATTTGAGATTTCCTAAACAATTTGGTTCATATAAAATAAAATTAGTAGTATTATCGTTGAATGTGTCAAATACGACAAAACATGTGTGATTCTGCTTATTGTGAATTAATTTTTATACTATGCTCTAAGATATGTGGAGGCAGCATGACATATATATCTTGTACATAAAATGACAATAAGAAAAGAATCGATTATAGTCCATATATCATAACTATTATTTTCTCGTTATAAGCTATAACTTTTATTAGTGTATTGTTTGTTTTTGAAAAAATAAGTCTGTAATTACTTATACGAGAAGACAAAAAAAAAGGACTCGGTTATAGTCTATATTTCTAAACAAGTCTATTTGTCGAACATTGTATTAGTTCACATGCATTATAATAATATTATGATTAGATTGAACATTAGACATTTTTTATGATTCATACATGTTAAATACCATACTAGTCATTTAGTAATATAGGTATATTACTTTATTTATTTTTGAAAATAACAAATATATTTCGAATTTAAGAATTATTTCAATAGATATATAGCTTTAATTACAATGCTAGCATTTAAAGTTTTTGGAAAAAGCTTTATGTACATATTCATTGCAAGCTCTTACACCAACTTTTTAAAAATTTCGAGTACAGTTTTGTTGTTTCTTGAGTTTGATTATGCAATTCTTTCATCATAGGTTTTTATTCTACTCTAAAGTTTTTTCAAACCCTATAAGTATAATATTATTGTGATTAGACTTGATATATAGAGGACACATTTGATTGGATAACTAGTTTTACAAGATTAGTCACGTTTTGTTTTTAGTTATATTTTTGAGATGCTAATGATATCTAGCAGAATTACTTTGTAAAAGCATTAAACCGTGAAAATTTGAGGTATATCTTGAATGATAAAAAATAACGGAACCACAAAAAATAGAAAATTTTCAATAACTATTATACTTATATTATTTCATAAATTAAATAATTACATGTATTTGATATTTTTTTGTAACGTAAAGTTTGTTTTTCGTATTATCACAAGGAAAATCGTATATTTTTTGGTTTACAACGATTTATACACTCTCTTATAAAAACGTGTATGATATATATCGTAAGTGAGCATAATGTTTCTATTACCCTATATCTCACCTTTAGGTACCAGAGACTATATGTTTAGTTTTAATAGTTTAAAGCATATATATATATAGAAAACGAAATCCTTTATACATCTAGTTATTATTATAGGTTTTTTTGCTCATGCACTATATAAATCAATAGTCCATTGGAAAAATAAAAATCAATAGTCTATAGTCCAATCAACTAAGAATACAAATCAAAACGAGTCGAGGTACTTGGACTGAAAACAAAATATTTGGGTCGGGCCTTTTAACCGTTTTCTTCTGCGCATATAAAGGATTTTCTATTAAGAAATGAGCAGAAGAAAATGGCTTTTTTTCTTCTCAAGGACAAGTTCCGTTGTTCAAATGCATGCATACATTTGCACGTTAATATACATATTTTTGTTTTTGTTTTAATCGAATAATAGATAATAGTCATTTCTTAGTTAACTGCTTGTTGGTTTTACTAATGCATTTTTCACAGAAATCAAACCTTTTTTTAATTGTTTATTTTTTGGTTTACAATTACAAGCAAGCATGGTTTATTTTTATTACAGAAAACAAGATACGTAGCCAGAAGTTTTTTTTTATTTCTATCTTACAATAACATAAGCAAACATGTTTTATTCTTCACTCGTCAATCGTCATAATTTGTTTCAGCTTTACTCGTCCTCATGAGAACCCCTGGGGTATTTATTCTCCACCACTTGCCTCAGTATTCCCCCATGCTTGTGATGCTGTAAAATACCAAATTCCAAATACGAGAGGTTAAGTACATTTTCATAAAAAGAAAGGAAACGAATAGCATCTACAATATGGTTTCCCTTGTGGAATGTACAAAAGACGAACCTGCACGAGAGAGACGAGACACATCGTCAGCTCCAACGTTCCAAGCGTAGTAACCAAGCAGACCTTTGTGCTTAGTGTATATCACTTTAGTAACGACGCTCTAAATATAATCGTACCCAATCAAGTTGTCCCAGCGATACAGTAAAATCCGACCACTTCCGAGTCATAAACCGTTCTAGCTTTGTATTCCGTTATGAATTTAACTATCTGATCATAGTTGATCGAACCGTTAGCAGTCACGGCAACTCGGTGGGTGACCGCAACATCATCACCGTGGTCCTTGTCGTCGTCGAGAGTCCAGGACCAGCCAACGTATGGAAATCCAAAGACTGCTTTCTTCTCCGGAAGTCCGGCCTTAAGCCAATGTTTCAAACCGGTGTCGCCGCATGGACCTACCAACCAAGTTACCAAATTCTATTCCAGTTAAACCCTTGACCAATCAAAAGCTACTCACTTTTTCTACGTAGGGATTATATTTAGTTACGTTTATACCTTTAATGGAAGGATCATACAACCCGGCAGGTGGACCGATTTCAGTGGTCAAACCATAAAACTCATAAGCGATAAGATTAACCCAATCTAAGCTTCTGTTGATCGCTTGGACCGGGTAGGAAACCGAATTGTAATCTGAGGTGTAGTAAACCGCAGCCGTCAAAAGCAAAGGCCTTATTCCGGTACGTTGAGACTCGACCTCAACTGCGGATCGCCATTCTTGAAGTAGTTTCCCGAAGTTGTTCATCTCCACATCATTGTTTGGGTACTCCCAAGCCAGATCAAGTCCATAAAATCCGAGAGATCTAGCGATCGAGATCGAAGACGAAATGAACGATTCTCGAGAGGTGCGGTTACTTGCCATGGACGCAAACGCGAATTTGTTGTCTGTTTTTTTCCCGCCGATCGACAAGAGGGTCTTCACGTTATGGTTTTTCTACCTGACGATTTCAGTGAAGGTGGAGAATTCGTATTCGTGCCTTTGGGGGATGAAGACTCTGTGGGTTTCAAGGTCGAGATCTGCGAAGGCGCAGAAAAGGTGAGTGAAGAGAGTTGAGTCAATAAGGATTGCTGAGGACTGTGGGATTACACTGCCGGTTGGTTTGGTTTCGCCATCCGGAAACCAGTAGGCAGCTTTTACTACGGGTCCGGAGGAGGATCCGAGAATCTGAGAATCAGTCATTTCTTCGAGACTCTTTTTTAGCAAAATTATGCTTTATGTGTTTCTTTGTTTGTTGTGCTTTAGTAGTGATACAAACTGAAAGGGTGCTTTCTTTCTCTTTTTATAGAGATTTTGGGAGTAGATATCTTGAATAATAAAACAAAAGACAAATTCAACTTTGAATTTAGGAGGGTTTTATTGGTTAGTGGATTTTTGTTTATATTTTACAGCCAAAAGTCTTTGCTAAATGTTGTGACACCATTAAAAGCTCATTTTTGTCATAGTTGATGTATCTTTATTTCACATATCCTTATAAGTTTAAGAATTTAATTTATAGCAGTCAAGTGGTTAAAGATTTTAACATATACTATAATAAGTATGAAAATTTGGGTTCGACTACTCTCATTATGATTTTAACCAATTTTGGCAAGAACATTAGAGCACATATATTGCATAATTTTGGAAAGTGTCTTTAAAACTAAAATTACAAAATATTAATAAATAAAGATGAAAGGTCTTTAAATTAAAGACACCAAAATATCTCTATCAGGATATTTAAAACATCCTACTATTAAATTTAAAGACACCCAAACACTAAAATGAAACTTTACATGTTATATTTTAATGGTGAGAAAACCCTCTCATAATATGAGCGATGGAAATGGTCTTATATAGGTTACCCGTACATACATGTCTTTGGATTGAATTAGCTTTTTTCCTTTTCTAGATCACATATTAGATTATATTTTGGTTCAAGAGCCTCCGGTAATGTAATTTTAAATTTGTTACCTAAACATAACACTATCGCACATGAGTTATTGAAGAAATTTGTTTTGTTCTTCTAAACGATATATATATATATATATATATATATAGTAACCGAAAAAGTTGAATTGTAACCGAAAAATCTAGTAAACGTTGGGTATTTTTAAAAAAGTTCATGGACGGAGATTTTGATTTGCAATTACTGTTTTCTTGTTTGCGACTCTGATTAGGCGAAGTCAATTGTGTAGTTTTTCACTTAGTGCAACAAAACTCCTATTTAATCTATTTTGATTTTGCTAATAGTATATATAAAAGACTTCTTATACGCGTATATTATGATAATATGATTTCCAACTAGGTTTATCATAATATGAAAATATAACTAAGCTTAGAGAACCAAACAATAATCTGCTTTTAATTAAAAAAATAACTCGATTTTATATATATATATTTCTAACAAGTCTATTTGGCTAACAATGTATATATTGGTCACTAGATATGTTTAATGATATATCTAGCAAGTCTATTTGGCTAACAATGTATATATTGGTCACGAGATATGTTTAATGATATATCTAGCAAGTCTATTTGGCTAACAATGTATATATTGGTCACTAGATATGTTTAATGATTTCTTATTATAAAATACCAGAGTTGTCACATGAATTATTTAAATTCTCTTTTGGCCAAAAAAAAAAAAGAATGATTTAAATTCTCTTATTTTNTTTTTAAAATTATAAAATTTACTTTATTTATCAATTTTAAAAATGTACTTCTTCGATTCATTTTAAAAGTTTTTGGAAAAACGTTTCATTACAAATCAACTTGGATAAGAATCGGTATATATATATATATATATATATATATATATATAT
>Ga0041059_1002934_pt1 | contig 12187 bp, 9 predicted proteins | sample AraColnosormetaG_FD_56232 | JGI IMG/M metagenome (GOLD analysis project Ga0041059, IMG submission 56232) | Arabidopsis roots microbial communities from North Carolina, USA - Col MF nosort | ecosystem: Host-associated > Plants > Roots > Unclassified | place: USA: North Carolina | collected 2013-09-02 | reverse complement strand
TAATAATTCACAGCTGGGTAAATTTTAATTTACAATTATTGAGTTTTTTTTTTTTTTTGTTTATGTCAAACTCAAAACTAGTGCCACGTGGAGGAAGCTAAGCCTATAAACGATTATGACCGACAGTTGTCACTCTAGAAGTAGCGGTCCTTGTGACGGCATAAGCTGGTCATAACCGCTTAGTGGTGATGATTTGACGAAATTGCCCATTAAGCGACTGTGAGATGTCGGTAGACTACGATGGCCACGTTCCACAGAGAGTGACACTAACAACCAAAACCTATTTTATTACTATTTTTTCTTTTGTCATTAGTATTTTATTACTAATTGTTTGAATATTTCCTCGTGGTCTATTATTATTAAACACTCTAGTCCTCTTATTGTTCATTAAAATTGTCTGACGCTTGTCTCTTCCTTTCGTTTTCTACTAGAAAATTCAGCTATTTTCTTAATGTTTTATATCTCGTAAACTCTTAAGTTGTAACAGTGTTTCAATATAATTTGAACACATATTGAAGTTTAGTCCAAAATTCTTCTTCTCCAGAATATATCCAAATCGAGTCACAATGGAAAACAAATTCTCCTTTGTAGGTAAATAGAAACAAACAATAATTGTGGCATTAAAGTGTTTTAAAACGAGATCCCAATAATTTACATCAGTAAGATTTCAAAAGTGTGTAATTAGAATAAACAATAAACCTCCACAATTTGGAAGATATTTTGTTTCCATATTTGTCGCGTATAATTTATTATATTGTCAATTCTCGAGAATTTTTAACGTTTTGTTTTGACCAGGTAACGACTGTTCCGGTAAATATGTAGGTCCAAAAACTTCCCGCGGACTTAACTCGTTTTGAAATCCGCTGTTTGGTTTTCTTTTTTTATTACCGGCTCTAACCGGTCCTACCCAAAACCTTGTCATGTCCTCTCATTCCTCCACCGTTTATAAGTAGGCCCTTAACTCCAATTCCCACCGTTTCTTCGCTAACCACACAAAGCTTGTTCTTCTCCTTCCTTCTCCAATTTCGTAAGCTCAAAGATTTCGATTTCGATTTTGATTATTGCCAAAGGTACAAACTTTTGAACACAGGTTTGTTTATTTTGTTTCACTCTGTTCGATTTTATGGGGTTTTATTTATATTTTGTTCTTGATCGATTTTACCAGGTTTAAAGATGGATATTTTCGACAACTCTGATCTTGAATACCTTGTTGATGAATTTCACGCTGATTTCGATGATGATGAGCCCTTTGGAGAGGTTGATGTCACCAGTGAGTCTGATTCCGATTTCATGGACTCCGATTTTGATTTCGAGCTGGTATGATACTTTACTCTGCTTCAAGTTTAGGAAAGGCTTGAAATTTAATGGATGTGATGAAATTAATAGCAAACTTGTTATGTTGTTGTTTTAGAGTGAGAGTAAGACGAACAATGAAACATCAGCGTTAGAAGCTAGGAATGGAAAAGATATTCAAGGGATTCCATGGGAGAGCTTGAATTACACGAGGGATAGATACCGTGAGAATAGATTGCTGCACTATAAAAACTTTGAGAGTCTGTTTCGATCCAGAGAAGAGCTTGATAAGGTTCGTCTTAGCCAATCAAAGTTTTTATAGCTTATGATGATGGATGATTTGAAATCTTGAGTTTTGGTGTGCATCTTTCTTATGATTTCTTGTATTTTTTGTTGTCAGGAATGCTTGCAAGTAGAGAAAGGAAAGAACTTTTATGACTTTCAGTTCAATACAAGGCTTGTCAAGTCCACAATAGCGCATTTTCAGGTAGAGAACTTGACCAACTATGTTTGCTATGTTTGGAATACTCTGTTTACTGATGCTTGGAGTCATCTAGGTTTTCACTCTTTATCATATATAAATCCTCTGTGTTGCTCAGCTCTTGTCTTTAGCAGTCGTGTCTGCAACTGCAAACAGTAGTTCCACAGTGGCTTCTTATCACGCATGAGTTCTCTAGTTACATGGAAATATTTTATGAGCTTAGAGATTGTAGTTCCATGCTGATTTCAGTGTCACAATTCTTTCACACCGAGTCTGAAAACCCCAACTTTTAAGTGAGATCTGCCAAACTTATTTTGAAGATGAAAAATGTATCTGTTGTCAGTGTTTATTCTTTTTGTTAATTATGTTTGATCTTAGAATTTGCGATAACTCTTCCTGTTTTCTTATGTTGATCATTGTTCCCACCTTCAGCGCTGTAGCTGGGGGTGTTGATTCACACAAAGTCCTTTTCTTTTGCAGATAGTCTTCAAGGGTGCTTAATTTAACCTGCTCGTTTCTAACTTCTCGAAATATAATAACTTAGGTTCGTTTTTTACTCAGGGACAATATTAAGGTTCTAACTGATTCAAAAAGAGTGTCATGATATGTTTCTAGGATGATCGAGGCAGAGTTGATATATCTAACTGGTACAGGCAACTTTTTAACATCTTCATATACTTTCATCACCTCAAAAATTAGAGTCAGAGAGTGTATTAAGATTCCCTTGCACATTAGACGTCGCTCAATGTCCATTATTAGACCACGGGAACTGTATTGAAGATTTAACACTACCTCTGCTGCATTTTGAGAAACAGTTACTGTATGACTTAACCTTTCTTAAACAGGTTGGAAGAGCAGCTGGCGCCTTAAGGAAACCTTTGTTAATATGGTATGATAGGAAATGTTTGCTAATCTGCAAGGACTCTCTAACTTTGTCATCCTTATTTCTTACAGGAAATCTTTTTGTTCAAGCTTATATGAGTGCTTCAATATCATCTGCATTTTTTCGTGATACTATGCTCTTGTGCTTCTTATTATTTCTTTTGGTTTTGGTCTTCTCTTCTTTCTTTTTTTTCTGGCACAGTTGCTTCATAAACGATTAATGCTGAAGTTTTTAAAGTCAACATTTGATTACTGAAACGGTTGCTTTGTTTCCTTCTTGGCTTGTGTTTTGTGTGAGAACTTGCATGTTCTCTGCTTTTTTGTGTAAGATGACCAGTTGTATCCTATGCAACAATCCTAATCATTATTGTCTCATTTTACAGCTGAGGAACTTGGTATGGGCAACATCAAAGCACGATGTGTATTTCATGAACAACTACTCTCTCATGCACTGGTCATCTTTGTTGCAAAGGGGCAAAGAAGTACTTAATGTGGCAAAGCCCATTGTTCCTTCAATGGTAAGCAACCTAACTCGTTCCATCACTTGTTCTTGAAACCTCGGAATTCAACTATATATTAACTTTGGTAATTTAATCTTCAGAAGCAGCATGGATCGTTGTCACAGTCTGTATCAAGAGTCCAGATAAGCACCATGGCAGTTAAAGACGATTTGATAGTTGCGGGAGGGTTCCAAGGAGAGCTTATCTGTAAGGTATATTAATATATTCTCTGTTCTGCAGTGATCTTATTGTTAATTTGTTTGCTCATTTTGCGTGGTCACTCTGATTCCAGAAAATCAACGAACCTGAGGTTGCTTTCTGCACTAAACTAACATCAGCTGATAACGACATCACCAATTCGGTTGACATCTACAACGCACCTAGGTGATTACTAAACAGAACATACATTGGTTTTCAAAAAACCAAAAAAAACAACTCTTCTAATTCTTGCTTCCTTAATCCATGTAGTGGCTCGTTAAGGGTTATGACCGCGAACAATGACTGTACTGTCCGGCTATTTGATGCCACAAACTTTGCCTTGCTCAACAGATTTGCCTTTCACTGGTCTGTAAATGTAAGTGCATCTCTTTCTCATAAGACTCAACTGTTTTCATCTGCTATTGATTCAAAGTGTTCATAACTAATGTTTTTGGTGTGTCTTTGTAGAACATCTCCACCAGTCCAGATGGTAAGCTAGTGGCTGTTCTAGGAGACAGTCCTGAGTGCTTACTAGCAGATACCGGATCTGGAAAAGTGATCCACGGACTCGAAGGCCATCTCGACTACTCGTTTTCATCAGCATGGCACCCAAACGGTCAAATCTTAGCCACGGGTAACCAAGACACAACCTGTAGACTATGGGACGTAAGGAACCTGTCTCAATCACTCAAAGTCTTGAAAGGAAACATGGGAGCTATCAGAGCCTTGAGGTTCACGTCTGATGGACGGTTCTTAGCCATGGCTGAGCCAGCGGACTTTGTACACTTGTTTGACACGGAAGCTGGTTACAGTCAGTGTCAAGAGATTGATCTGTTTGGAGAAATAGCGGGAATCTCGTTTAGCCCCGACACGGAGGCACTGTTCGTGGGAGTAGCTGATCGTACGTACGGCAGCTTGTTGGAGTTTAACAGGAAGCGAAACCACTCGTATGTTGATTCCATATTCTGATCTGACTCCAATCGTTAGAAGCAAATTAAGGAGCTATATGTATGTGTGAGATTATGGTTGTAGTGGCTGTTGGAGGGATTAAAAGTCGTTGTTTTTGTGACTTTCCCTTTGTCATGTTTATGTGGTTTTAGGAATTCCATGTTTGGTCAACTGTAGAACATACGTACTTATATGAGTGCTGTTAAACTTTGAAGACACAACTTGTAGGCTATGGGGACGTGAGGAACCTGTTAAAATTTGAAGCCCAACTCGATGTTCAGAAGCAGCACCAGGCCTTTATTTATAATAAAAATTTGTGGCTTGAAGAATGTGATTGGGGTCGATGTGGGACAAAAACAACAACTAGTTTCACGGGCTTTAAATAGTTGAAGCCCAATTAGGTGATTAAATGTGCTGTGAAACAGTACTGATGGTTGGGAGAAGTTGAGATTGAAAGGATTTTAGAGCAGCATCTAATACTAAAAGTAGTAGACATAAAGATGGTTAAGGAGATTTTGATAGTCGAGATTTCTATCTTTTTCTCAAGACGAATAAAGCAATTAAGGAAGTGTCATGTACTCATGTGTGAGTGAGCCACTTAATGTAATGTTAAAGCTTTACGAAACATTCCTCAATTACACCTAACCTTCTTCTTATAACAGAAAATAAAGAGTCCTTTGATTCTATTTCTTCAATAACCTTTTCTTTTTTCTTTAAAACGTGTCACATATTATAATTGCATTCTAATTTCTAAGAGAACAACAACTCTTTGATATCTTTCATCGAGATTCAACAATAATGGTATTACAATTCAAATTGGGAACTATGTGCAACTGAAAAGGCAAATGTAATAGCGTCCAAAATTCTGTACTTATTTTTTGATCTCCTCCATTGATGAAAAAAGAAACTTGTACTTAATAGCTTAGTATATAAAAATGGAGAAATGGACCATATGTCACGTTAATCACGATATCACGCGAAAACGATAAAACCAAAGAAGAAGAAGAAAAAGGTATTATGAACAAAATGTGACGGTGACAATTCACCTAAACTTCACATGCCATTCATCTTCCTCACAAAACGCCATCCAACTGCTCTGAAAACGACACCACCCTCAGTTTTTTGTTTTCGCAAAACTCTCTAATTCAGTCCAAATAGTTTCTATTTTGTATATTAACAATTTCTTATATCCTCAACTATATATTATCAAAGTATAATCACAATAATTTGTTGTTAATGTGAATGGAACAAAAATCTTCAATTCATAAAAAAGGAGTTTGATTTGTATTTTGTTTTATGTGACGAAAATTCGAGATATTTTTCAAAGAGACATAAGTGGAGTGAGGTTGGTTAAAGTTCACGGTGGCCACACAGCTAGTTAGATGACAGTTCAATATGGGCCATTGATTATGAACACGTGGCGTTAAAGTAAACGGTCGTTGGATTTTTTGAAAAGTTAGAAAACGGCAGCGTTTCTAAGGGGAAACCGCGTGAAGGGGCTAAAAATAAACTTTTTAAAATTGGAAAGAACTTTTCAAAGTAACGAAACGATGAGGACAGGGACACGCGCAATCCATGCCACAATGATCTTATTGGATATCATTTCTTTATCTTTTTTGTTTTATATTATAGGATTTTCAATAGTATAAAACAAGAATACTAATAGTCATATACTATAGATTGTAGAAAACTAAAAATAGTCTACTTATTACAATTTCCAGAACTAGCCAAATATGTGAAACTTTAGTCTTAACCAAGTTTGATGATGTGGTCAATTAGTTAAAGGTATAAGGTATATTCTCAAATATTCCAGGTAGCCAGATTTTAGTAATCTTACGACGTGGCTCGTTTCCTGATAATATGCATGCATACACCATATGATACATGCAAAAAGAGAAGCAAAAATACAAAATTAACAAATACAGATAATTTAAGGCTTCTGAGTAGCCCAGTTAAATGTATTTTGCATAGAAGACAATGAAAATAATCAATTTAAATAAAGAAAATGTCAGAGTTCTGGAAAGATATGCAGATGTACAAATGTTGCCGTCAAAAGGATGGAAATATTTAGGAGCAAAAAAAGGTTGGAAATATTTATTTTAAGATAGATGTTAAAAAAGAGATACGAAGCTGTCAAATAATTAAAAAAAAAAGCTAAATTAGAGGGTGCATTAGATGCAGTTGACATTTCGTTTTCCTCATGACATGCTCCGCTAATTATTCCTCATAATTCTCGTATTATTCCATGTGAAATTTGGTGTATAACCAAAGGAAAATACTTGTGTACGATATCAAGATTTTCCAATCTTTATATTATATACAGTTTACTTTGATTTTCCAAATAATTACACATTTTAATCGTTTGAAAATGATCAATAATTTAGTTTGCCGTAGCCAACATATAGATTCTTAGATTAATCATTCTAGAGTATATAATTATAAAAATAAAATAAATAAATAGAAAACTCTTTTGGATTTTTGACAATACATGAGTAAACTATTGGTCGATAAGTCGATTAGACTATTTTCTTAAGCAACCTTAAAATGTTGCTTCCATTTAATTTCATACGGGTTGCTTCAGATATTTATGCTCCTTATTAATTATGTAACGATAACAAATCTTGACCGTTGGCTGAGTTTATTTTTTATATCGCGCAGGTCCGCCGCTATTTTAGTCCAATGTGAAACTCGAAGTTTCTTCCGCCGTCGCTGCAAACGGCTTACGTGTTCAACAGGCACGTGCTTCCCACATGCATCCTTTACTTCGCCTTGCGTCTTCCATGCTCATTCATCTTCTGACTTTTGACTATATACAAACAAAAAGTGCTTTTTATATTTCAATCGATTTTACAAACTCTAGACGCTTCTAATTTTTTACATACAAGTGGTACTTCATCTAGCTTACCAAGTTGGTATTAGGTTTTCTAAAGTTTGTGTTTCTAAGCATGTGTTTGGTAATGATGCAACTAAATACAAAACTAGCTAGACGTTATACCTATATTTTTTTACTCTACGAGTTGTCGTCGATTTTTCTAATAACATTTTTAATGGAGCTGAAAAGGTTATATTAATAAGTAAGACAATTTATATTTCGTTAATTTTGCTTCTCGTTCTTATGAGTTGTCTTCGTGACGCAATTATTCGTAAGACATGATAATCGATAATCTTTGTCAAAGAAGTGCAATCATATTATTACCTACAGAAAATCGAATTTAAACTCCAAAATCTTCTACATAAAATATTCAGAAATCTAACCATTAGATGTAGTGGCATTTGCTTTGTTTGGTTGGGCATTTGACAATAGCGATAAAATCGAGTGTTGTGGCAACTGCGGCTAAAGATATTAAATACACAGTCAGATAAGATGTCGAAAGGTTTGGACTTTAGTTAAAATATTAGGGTTTTTATATTCTATAGAGGAGTGATATATAATATGGTAATGATAATGGTGGAGTTCTCGGCCAATCCCTCCCTAAACCTCTAGAGAGTTCTATTAATTTTTGTAACTATTTATGTCGACTAAAGTCTAAACTACCCATTATAATTATCATGATTAATACTTGCGCGACTAAACAACTCTTTAATATTAAATATTATATTATCTTAAATCATGATGTAAATCTACATCACTATCGGCGTCTTAAGATATTTTTCTTAATTTCAATATTATTTCTTATATAACGTCGATAGTTGAATTTTGAACCACATTAGTTTGGCTAATTTTATTGAAACTTCTTAGTGATTACATGTTAATGATAGATATTATATATTTTTAATTACATACGATAAAGTGAAATTCGTATTTTAACAGTTTCACGTTATTTATGAAATTATGGGTGTGTGATCTATATAGCTTGATTAGTTTCTCACATGTTTTTTTTGGAACCAAAATTAAATTAGTTCCCAGATAATATCTCTTTTTATCTCCACTAAGAACGAAATAAATAGAAAATGATGAGGAAGTAGGTGACCCATTAATAAGAATATCACAACTGTTTTGGAAGCATCCCTGTACCACTCACTATCTTATTCTTATCTCTTATCTTTCGTTATTACTAACAAAATTATTATTTTATAAAAGCACACACTACTATATTTATACTCCCCAAAAGTAATAAGAAATCCGATGAAATACGTTGAAAAAAATTCAGATATGATCAACCGGTGTATGAAAAATGTAAGATAGTAAAAGTCATATCATGTGAATAATAAGAAGTACAATGTTGAAGGCTATGGTAAAATAGTACAAAACAAGTGAAGGATATGGTGTGAAGATAGGTTTTAACGATTGGGAGAAATTACTTAACTTATTTCGTAGAAAAATGATTTGTCAAAAGAATGTGTTATTCTTAAAGAGTTTTGGTTAAACTTTCAAAAAAAAGAATGATGGGAATGGGATCACTCATAGTTTCTACTAATGGTAACAATTCTTGAACAAAAAAGAAGAATTTATTACAATTTTGGATGCTTTTAAGTTTTTGAACAGAAAATATAGGAAAAATAAATGAAACTAGAGCCTAAAAGTCAGCAAGTTTATGTAGTCATGATTATAACCATTAACCAATAAGAGTATGAGACCAATAAAAGAGAGATGATTAAAACACAGAACCTAGCTAAGCAATAACAAACAAACAAATAAGCAAAATGGTCTGTGAACTGTGAAGTGTGAACACGAACCGGATCGGTCAACAAAATCAGGTATGACTATTTACTCCACAAAGCACAAATAATATGAAGACACGTGTTTTTGAATTATGTATTCCTATTTGTATAATACACGCGTCATTCACTCATTAGCTGCATGTCATTTTTCTCATCCGCTCGCAGGTAGGAAAAATACAGTGTACCTCGCGCCGATTATATGAATTTATCAGCCTCATCATAATTCATAAATAATAAATAGACGAAATGAAACAATTCTGGAATAGAAATATGCTGATCTAAACAAAATGGATGATTATAAAAATATATAAACAATTTTAAGAAAATTTGGTGGATACTTTTCTTATTTTTGAAAAATTTCATGAAAAGAGAGAATGTAAAAATAGACTTGTTATCTTACAATTGTTTTCTACATTGCGCTACATAAAAAATTAAGAGTACATAATATATTTCGTTTGAACATTTATTCCTTTTATAAAATTATGTTAATGTAGTCATGTTTCTAAATTAAATTAACAAAATGTTAATGTAGATTAAATATCTTACTTTTTTTTGAAATTTCAATTAGTTTCCAAAATATAAATATTTCTATATATAGTATAAAATAATTCATAATCAAATCCTAATTGAAAAGAAGTAAAGATTATTTTAACAAAAAAGGGGTTTGACATTAGAGGGTAAAGACGATAACTTTAACGACAAGTTTTAGGTGGATTAAAAAAAGAAAAGTTAGGTTGTATCATTAAATATTCCATATGCATCATTTTAAGAGGTGTTTAAAATTTTAAACACAAATTTAAAGAAAAACACGATATTTTTATTTAATTTACTATTTTATATAAAACGCCAGAAAATAAAATAAATACAAGTATTCAACTAATAAAAACATATTATAAAATATGATTGGTCAGAAAAAAGTAAAGTGAAAGATCGCTAAAACATCACTTAAAGTAATTCTGAGGAAGTATTAGTATTTATGGTAATCATTTATCATTACATATTTTTTTTACTAACACAGTCTAATATTATTTTTTCTAACACTACTACAGTTTTATTTACTGTCAAAAAGTTTTTACCATCTTGTGTGTCATCAAACAAATCTACTCGCTTAGGTATTTTGAAATATAAAATTGCCTAAGAAACGGAAAATATCGTTGGAAAAAACCCGGAAAATATGAAAATAGTGTGAGGAGACTACACCCACTATATAAACAAGAGCCAAGCAGGTGAGGTTAGTTCATCGGTGAGGTTGAGAGTAATTCACTACACACACACAAAAAATAAATTGAGTGCCTCCCCCAAAAACAAAATTGGTAGATAACGAGCAATTGTTTTTTTTCAGATTTGATCCTGAATTTTTACATTTTTTTTTTTGCAATCTCCCCCTAATCTGTTGTTTCTCGCTTCTTCTTCTGTTAATCATCTGTCTTTCAAAAAGAAAGAAAAAAGAAAAATTCGATTTCTGGGTTTGTTTTTGTCATACAGAAAAAAATCAAGCTTATGAATTTGTGTTTAATTTTTTGTTTTAATTTGAAAGGCAGGTTTTTTCAGAACGAGATCGTTTTTTCAAATTTCTTCTGATTTTACCTCTTTTTTTCTTCTTAGATTTTAGTGAATCGAGGGTGAAATTTTTGATTCCCTCTTTTCGGATCTACACAGAGGTTGCTTATTTCAAACCTTTTAGATCCATTTTTTTTTAATTTTCTCGGAAAAATCCCTGTTTCTTTACTTTTTTATAAGTCTCAGGTTCAATTTTTTCGGATTCAAATTTTTATTTTAAATGGCAGCTGCTATGAATTTGTACACTTGTAGCAGATCGTTTCAAGACTCTGGTGGTGAACTCATGGACGCGCTTGTACCTTTTATCAAAAGCGTTTCCGATTCTCCTTCTTCTTCTTCTGCAGCGTCTGCGTCTGCGTTTCTTCACCCCTCTGCGTTTTCTCTCCCTCCTCTCCCCGGTTATTACCCGGATTCAACGTTCTTGACCCAACCGTTTTCATACGGGTCGGATCTTCAACAAACCGGGTCATTAATCGGACTCAACAACCTCTCTTCTTCTCAGATCCACCAGATCCAGTCTCAGATCCATCATCCTCTTCCTCCGACGCATCACAACAACAACAACTCTTTCTCGAATCTTCTCAGCCCAAAGCCGTTACTGATGAAGCAATCTGGAGTCGCTGGATCTTGTTTCGCTTACGGTTCAGGTGTTCCTTCGAAGCCGACGAAGCTTTACAGAGGTGTGAGGCAACGTCACTGGGGAAAATGGGTGGCTGAGATCCGTTTGCCGAGAAATCGGACTCGTCTCTGGCTTGGGACTTTTGACACGGCGGAGGAAGCTGCGTTGGCCTATGATAAGGCGGCGTACAAGCTGCGCGGCGATTTCGCCCGGCTTAACTTCCCTAACCTACGTCATAACGGATCTCACATCGGAGGCGATTTCGGTGAATATAAACCTCTTCACTCCTCAGTCGACGCTAAGCTTGAAGCTATTTGTAAAAGCATGGCGGAGACTCAGAAACAGGACAAATCGACGAAATCATCGAAGAAACGTGAGAAGAAGGTTTCGTCGCCAGATCTATCGGAGAAAGTGAAGGCGGAGGAGAATTCGGTTTCGATCGGTGGATCTCCACCGGTGACGGAGTTTGAAGAGTCCACCGCTGGATCTTCGCCGTTGTCGGACTTGACGTTCGCTGACCCGGAGGAGCCGCCGCAGTGGAACGAGACGTTCTCGTTGGAGAAGTATCCGTCGTACGAGATCGATTGGGATTCGATTCTAGCTTAGGGGCAAAATAGGAAATTCAGCCGCTTGCAATGGAGTTTTTGTGAAATTGCATGACTGGCCCAAGAGTAATTAATTAAATATGGATTAGTGTTAAATTTCGTATGTTAATATTTGTATTATGGTTTGTATTAGTCTCTCTGTGTCGGTCCAGCTTGCGGTTTTTTGTCAGGCTCGACCATGCCACAGTTTTCATTTTATGTAATCTTTTTTTCTTTTGTCTTATGTAATTTGTAGCTTCAGTTTCTTCATCTATAATGCAATTTTATTATGATTATGTAATTGACAAGGCCATAACATTTTGATTACGATAAACCATGATCATGTTTAAGAAGATGACTTAACAAATGTAATCTAAGAACTTGAAGATTGGATTTGTAGTTTGGTGAATGAAGAATAGTTAAATGTATCACCAAGTAGTTTTTTTTTTTTTTTTTTTTT
>Ga0041059_1002933_pt1 | contig 12190 bp, 9 predicted proteins | sample AraColnosormetaG_FD_56232 | JGI IMG/M metagenome (GOLD analysis project Ga0041059, IMG submission 56232) | Arabidopsis roots microbial communities from North Carolina, USA - Col MF nosort | ecosystem: Host-associated > Plants > Roots > Unclassified | place: USA: North Carolina | collected 2013-09-02 | reverse complement strand
CTTGGAAAAATCTCGAATTACAGGTTGCAGAAGCAAAAGCGGCGCAGCCAGAGTAAAACAGAAAATAAAACTGAAGCAAAAACTCAATGTCGACTAGATGTACCAGGACAAAACCCTCGGACACCTATTTATACAAAACAAAATAAAATGATAGTAGACGGGCTAGTAACCTAATCGCTCGGCCCATAGAGTGATAATGGACCGAGATGGGCTTTTTGATCTGATGGAGCTCCAGGCCGTTTCCATACACTTCTTCTTCTCCACTTCTCTTCCTTGTTCTCAGCTTGTCTGGTTAAGTGCGGATTTGAGTCAACTCTGAAGATGTGGTCTAGTGCTTGATCGAGTGATGGTGATGATTGGTGAAGGATATACTCGGTCAAGGGGTCGAGTAACGTGGTAGAGTGAATGGCCGAGTGGTGGTCAGGTGGCGTGGCATAGTGATACTCGACCAGCGGGTCGAGTGGAGTCATCGAGTGGCTTAGATGCTGTTACTCGAGCAGGGGGTCGAGTAGATGGGAAGAATGGCTCCAATGTATTATAAACGGCTTAACCGCCTAAAATCGCCTACGATCCGATTCAGCGTCGCGCTTTCGTGAACATTGCTCAAATCATAACACTAAATTTATTTCCAAATCCTTAAAATAAATCGAGAAACAAAAAGAGATCAGAAAAAAAAAATGAATTTCAATCTTTGATCTTTTGATGTAACTTTCATAGTATTTGAGTTTCTATAGACACTCTTTGTGCTTACAAATGTGTAATCTATTGGAGCAGAAACTTTGTTTTGAACACATTGAAGAATGTTTCTAGTATTGCTTCATTTTGCTGATTTATGGTCTTTGTTTTGTTTAAAACTTGTGGCAGTAGTACCAATAGTTTAATGAATTCATGTTCTAGATTCAATTAATAAACTATGTGAATCGTAAATTGTTTGAGTTCTATGTGAATTGTATTAAAGTTTCAATCTTTGATCTTTCTATGTAACTTTCATAGTATTTGAGTTTCTAGAGACACTCATATGTGTTTATAAATGTGTAATTTGAGTAGAAAGTTTGTTTTAAACACATTGAAGAATGCGTAGATTCGTGTGTCTAGTGTTGCTTCATTTTGCTGATTGATTTGGTTTGTTAAAACTTGTGGCAGCTGAGTTCATGTTAAAGCTCATTTGATCACCATTGTACTCTTTCTTGCTGTTTGAGTTCTATGTGAATTGTGTTAAGTTTCAATCTTTGGTCTTTCTATGTAACTTTCATAGTATTTGAGTTTCTATAGACATTATCTGTGCTTACAAATGCGTAATGTATTGGAGTAGAAACTTTGTTTTGAACACATTGAAGAATGCGTAGATTCTTGTTTCTAGTGCTGATTGATTTGTTTTGTAAAACTTGTGGCAGCTGAGTTCATGTTAAAGATTCAATTAGGTTATAAGATCAACTGATCAACATTGTACTCGTCTTGCTGTTGTCATTTTGTGAGCTTCACATAAACATTTTTTTTTTCCAAGGAAAACTGGGCAATGTTTTACTCCACACATTGTTAATATAACTCCTGGTGAGGTGAGTATTTTTCTTTCATACTATTCTAAAGGCCTTCTTTTGAGATTATGATTTGGTTAAAACTGTGAATGTATTCATAATGCATTTGATTTTGTTGTCTTCTTATGTGTTTTGCGGATTAATTTGATAGGATGTGGCGGAGAAGATTGTTCTTTTCACTCAGCAAAGCAAGCATCAGTTATGTGTTCTTTCTGCATCTGGCTCCATCTCTAATGCATCCTTGTCTCACCTTGCATCAGGAACCAGTGTATCTTATGAGATTCTCTTGTTACTATCTAGTCCCTCTAAACTAGTTCTTGAACTGACTTTGTAAAAAATGGCTTTCTTGAATTGATTCTCTGTTAAAGAAATTGGTTTCTTTTGGGAACTGTTTGTTACAATTAAACTTCGGTTACAGCTAAAGAATTTTATTGACTTCTGACATACATGCTTGATAATTGCATACGATCATCAACTTGCTTCAGAATTACGAACTTTTATTCAGGGTCAGTATGAAATTATCTTACTGAGTGGATCTATATTCGGTGCGAGCACGGGGGTAAAACTGGTGGCCTTAGCGTTTGTTTATCTAATTCAGATGGTCAGATCTTTGGTGGAGGAGTTGGGGGACTCCTAAAGGCTGCTGGTCCAGTCCAGGTATCTTTCCTCTTGTCTTATAGTTTAATTTACATGTGTGCACAAACTCACCTAAATCTAGAAAATGGAATTCCTTGATTATTTGCCAAGTTTGATAGGGATAGTCTCTCTGCTCTTGGCTTTGGTTTCCCGTACAGGTGGTTCTTGGCACGTTTCAGCTAGAGAAAAAGAAGGATGGAAGAAATGGTGCGAAAGGAGATGATGCTTCGGGAAGTAGAAACATGTTACCTTCTCCTTCTGGTACAGAATCTTTGTTGGGCTACCATCCCGATATGGAATCTTCCGGAAGAAATCCAAACGATGAGCATCATACTATTACTAGTAGTGCATTGGGTGGTGGAGCTCATTTCATGATGAAACCACCTCAGGGCATGCACATGACACATGCCCGACCTTCTGAATGGGGCGGTACTGGGTATGATTTGTCAGGTAAAAGTAGCTAACCACTTACTCGTTTGTATCTTTTGGGGTTTCCGGTGTGTTCTCGAATATTTAGTGAGACTGATAATATCACAAGCCTTAATAAGATTCTTATTGTTTGTTGTTTGGACTGTAATGGTGGCCTTATGGATGTTATGTTGTGTAGGACTGAGAGGAAATGGGTAATCAGAAAATGGAGATTATGAGTAAATGGCAAAGATTAGTTACAGATTCAAGTTTCCGAAGAGACGAAGAGACGTGTGTAGGGTTTTAGATCAAAACTGAGGTTGAGCCTGAGTCAGGGTGAGAGTGGACGTATCATCATATAATGTCTAAAGGAATTTTTCATTGCAAAGGCAGAGAAAGAAAAGTAAAGAAGACAGTGATGCTTTTGTTCTTGGTTCAGTGTAAAATTATAATAACTTCACTTTCTTTTTCTGGATTCTCTTTGTTTTCATCCTTTTTTTTTTGTTCTTTTTCTTCATATAATCAGTTTTTCTTTTTTTGGTTAATTGTATTTTTTTTTTTCTCAAACGAATTGAAAATTTAGAAATATGGACAATCATATATATATGAAAGAAGGCAAACTCTCTACTACAACAGACTACGTTGATTGTAATGTTGTTTACTAGACTAAAGTGGTCTTTAAATCTCTCAAGAAAAACCAAAACATCTATATATACGTTATTTTCTATCCTGTAAATACTTTTAGTAACAAATACTCAAACAAACATTTTCCTCTATATCACTTAAAAGCACAATGTTTCTCATGAATGCCTCTAATCTAAATCGGGGAAAATGTCGTTTAATTGCCGAACTTTACCAAAATGCCATTTTATACACCAACTTCGTATAAGATCGTTTTAAACATTAACTTTGCGTTGACTTTCATAATTTTGTTGACCGGGCCTAAATATACTCGTCGTTAAATCCGATAACGGACCCATTAACAGCCGTTTAGATCCGTTAACATCTCTTTGTTAGTGACAAAACTGCGTCGTTTTCGACTTAATCGGCACTTATACTCAAATTAGTCGACAAAAAATCCCCAATTCTCAAACTTGATATCCCTAATTCCCAGAAACCTAAATCGAATTGGTAATTACAAATCTTTCACAAATGCCTTTGGTTCGAAACAAAGGCGTTGTATCTAGGATTGGGACAACAATGTGAGTCTCTAATTCGGCAGCTGAAGTTGAAGATCCAGCGAGATGTGAAATTGGAGGTCCACCGGCGGTAGATGGAAGTGTAGTAGCCTCACTGTCTGTAGAAGATGGAGGTTTAGCTCAACCCAATGTTCTTGGAGGTCGAGTCTCTAGACAGAGTCGAAAACGAAGAAGAGTCGTTGAAAAATATGAGGAAAAGCCTGAATTGGAAGTTGCTCAAGATATCGAAGATGACTGTGCCGTATATGGTGATGATGACTGCAATGGTGTTGACGATGCAATACGTGGTGGAGATAACGATGCTGTGGAGGAAGATGCTAACGATGCTAACGATGCTGATGGAGAAGATGCTAACGATGCTGATGGAGAAGATGCTAACGATGCTTTTGAAGAAGATGCAAACCTTAACATTGAAGAAGATTTTCATGAGGCTTTTAGAGTTGATGAAGACGGTTCTGACCACGACAGCGGTGATGATATATGGGATGAAGACAGGATTCCTGATCCGTTGTCATCTGATGACGAAGATGAAGTTAGAGGAGAAGAAGAGACAACTCGTAGAGATGAAAACGAGCCAGAGGGTTTGCTAGCATTAGAGAAAACCTACAACTCTCCGAATGACTCTTCAAGCGTGCATTATTGATGTACTCTTTGAAGACAAGGTATGGCATAAAGCTTTATAGGTCAGCATCTATGATCATTGCAGCTAAGTGAAGTTATATTGATGAAGATGGTGTTAAATGTCCGTGGAGAATTTATTGTTCTTATGAGAAGAAAAAACATAAGATGCAAATAAAAGTTTATGTCAATGAGCATTCATGTGTGAGGTCAGGGTATTTTAAGATGCTGAAGCGGTCTTCGATTGCTGCCTTGTTTGAGGAAAGGGTGAGATTGAATCCAAAGCTGACAAAACACGAGATGGTGGCTGAGATAAAGAGAGAGTACAAGTTGGAAGTAACTCCAAACCAGTGTGCTAAAGCGAAGACCAAGGTTATGAAAGCAAGAAGTGCTAGTCATGAAACCCACTTTGCAAGAATTTGGTATTATCAAGCAGAGGTTATAAACCGGAATCCAGGTACTGAGTTTGATATCGAGACAGTACCAGGGCCATTGATTGGGAGCAAACAGAGGTTTTTTCGATGCTATATTTGTTTTAAATCTCAAAAGGAGACTTGGAAACAAAATTGTAGACCAGTCATAGGCATAGATGGAGCTTTTCTTAAATGGGACATTAAGGGTCATCTTCTAGCGTGGGCAGTTGTAGAGATAGAAAATGATGATAACTGGGACTGGTTTTTGAGAAAACTCGCTGGAAGTTTGGGGCTTATTGAAATGACTCATCTAGCTATCATTTCAGACAAACAATCAGTATCATTATAGAATCTTATAGTTATATTTTGTTGTGAAATAAATGTCTCATACATATGTTTTTATGTTTTGGTTGCAGGGTCTTATCAAAGCAATCCACACCATACTGCCACAAGCTGAGCATCGTCAATGTTGTAAACACATAATGGATAATTGGAAGAGAGACAGCCATGATCTAGAGCTACAACGCCTTTTTTGGAAGATAGCCCGGAGCTACACCATAGAAGAGTTCAATAATCATATGGCTGAGCTCAAGGCGTACAATCCACATGCTTATGATTCCCTACAACTTACTAGTCTGTTGACTTGGTCTAGAGCCTTCTTTAGAATCGGAACATGTTGCAATGATAACCTCAACAATCTGAGTGAGTCTTTCAATAGGACTATTAGACAAGCAAGAAGAAAACCATTGGTTGATATGCTAGAGGACATTAGGAGGCAATGCATGGTTAGAACTACAAAGAGGTATCTCATAGTTGACAAGTTGAAGACAAGGTTCACTAAGAGAGCTCATGATGAGAAAGAGAAAATGGTTGATGGGGCTTCATGGTGCGAGAGACATTTGGCCAGAAACAATTTGCATGAGATATTTGTGAATAATGTTGGGTACTTTGTAGATATGGACCTTAAAACTTGTGGTTGCAGGAAGTGGGAAATGGTTGGGATCCCATGTATACACGCAGCATCTGTGATAATAGGAAGAAGACAAAAGGTTGAAGATTATGTAAGTGACTATTACATAAAGAGAAAGTGGCTAGAAACGTACAAGGATGGTATTATGCATGTCCAAGGGATGCCATTGTGGCCTAGATTGAATATGCTGCATGTGTTGCCCACCTTGGAGAAGAGGCAATTCCGGAAGGCCAAGTAACTATCCTAGGAGGAAAGGAAGAAATGAAACTGCCTCTTCTGCAAATCAGACCAAGATGTCACGGGCAAGGAAAATAATGACCTGTTCTAACTGCCATCAAGAAGGACACAACAAAAAAAGGTGTAATAATCCTACTGTTCTGCTGTCACCATCGAGACCAAGAGGTAGACCAAGGATAAATCAGGTTTAGACTTCTTTTAAAAAAACTCATTGAATCATTAAATCACTACTGTTTCTGATTCTCATCAACATACCACTAAATTAGGAACCTCAAGGATCACAACCGCAATACGTACAAGGATCACAAGGATCACAACCGCAACAAGTACAAGGATCACAAGGATCACAACTGCAACAAGCATAAGGATCACAAGGATCACAACCGCAACAAGCACAAGGATCACAAGGTGCAAGAGCTCAAGGATCACAAAGACAAAGAGCATCATCAAGAGCTCATGTTCGATCACAATCACAACCACAAGCACATCCTCAACCACAATCATCGGCAGCACAAACTCAACCACAATCACAAGGACTTGCTGGATGGGGATCATGGTTTAAATGTTCAAGGCGAAGTTCGTAAGACTCTCCGGTTTTTTGTTATTATCTTTCTCTCTTGTTTTCGGTTTTTCAAGCTTTGACTTGGACCAATGAATGTTTGTTGTTTGCTTTTTGTTGTAAGACATGTTTTGTTGTTTAGCTATCTAACATGTGTCTTAGATTTTGCTATAACGATAAATCTTTGTTTTCATTACCGTTTCATTACAAGATACTTCATAAAACAAGACATAACACTAAGACAAACATCAAAACAAGACACAACACTAAGACAAACATCAAAAGAAAAGACATAACACTAAGACAAACATCAAAGACACAACAAACAAAGACCAGCTAATGCACGCTAGTAACCAAGAACAAGTTTCTCTTTTTTGATATTACCGAACATTAAGATGCCAAGAACAAGAACCATGACAATAAAACCAAGACACACCAAAGACAATGTGCTCATCCATTTCCATTTCTTGATTTCCCTTTTGGTCCACATTCCTTCTTCCTTGAGTTCTTCGACCATAGCCTTTAACACTTCAATCTCGATTGTAACCTCAGATTTAGCATTGTTTATCTCACTGTCAATGATGGAGAATTTTGGTAAAGCGTCTGCAACCTTTTCATACACACCATCTTCGACCCATTTAAACAAATGGTCCTACATTATCAATCGAAAATTTTAAGATGAAACCAAAAAAGACCAAACTTAATTTCAAATCTACTTACATCTTGTTTCGTTGGACAGCGGAAGAATGGTCTTCCAGGGTTAGTCTTCGATGCCGAGGTATAGATTACGACGTCTAATCCACATTCACACTTTGAAGGAAACCCACGTTCCCAACGACCTCCGTCTTGAATACGAGGATACGAATTCCCAGAAATATAACTCATTGTTGTCGCTCAAGATGGAGAATTCGGGTATGAAGAAGAATTGGAGTTCCAATCGCGTTTAGAAATGATAAAGAAGAAGAAGATTCAGAGAATTAGGATCAAAAATTGATTTTAGCGATTTTATTGGATTTGGGGTTTCGATTAAGTCGAAAACGATGCAGTTTTGGTCACTAACAGAGAGATGTTTACGGGTCTAAACGGCTGTTAATGGGTCTGATATCAGATTTAACGACGAGTATATTTAGGTCTGGTCAACAAAATTATCAAGCTTTATATGAAAGTCAACGCAAAGTTAAGGTTTAAAACGACCTTATACGAAGTTGGTGTATAAAATGGCGTTTTTGGTAAAGTTCGGCAGTTAAACGACATTTTCCCCAATCTAAATCTAGTTACCTATGTTGCATTTGACGATTTACAACTTGGAACTCACACCCAACATGTTGGGTTGCATTGTTAGGATGTTGGAAGTTATTTCAGTACCGCCAACAACCGTCATGTATTCTTTGGAAATTCACTCCTCCTGCTTGATGAGAAGTTTGTCGGAACGCGAAATCCTAATTTAGAAATAGAAAGAAAGAACTTTATAAAAACTATTTAGAAAGACGTTTTTCGAAAACGAGTGAAGACGAGATATGATATCTCTTTCCGTAATCCAAACTAGTTCCCGCAGTGAGGCGATTTTATTGATCAGCGGACCGCATAATACAATCACAATGAAACCGATTTCGCAACACTAGATAGCGGAATCTGCGAACTTGAAATAAACAACAAAGGTATCATTGTACATTGACTAGCATATCAATTTATTTTTCTAACGGAAATCTCATATCCATACTCATCATATATCTAACTTCTCATCGTTCTAAACAAAATTCCTTAATTTGTTGTTTCATACCTACATCACTTTCTCAAAATATTAATGGTATTTTCCAAGAAGGAATGATATTACAAATTCAAGGGTTCGAAGTTAGGCCATGCACCAAACATACCAAAATCACGGACCATCCTTTTGTCATCAAATTCAACATTGATATCAAAATAATTGTGGAATATGAATTATGGCTAAAGATAGAAAAGGAGAAATTCAGAGTTTACAATTACGCTCACTTGGTTTGTTTTCCCTACACAAATCTTGCATTGCCTAGTAAATATTTACTAAACATATGATTTTCTATTTAATAATATCAAAATACTAACATTAGTCTCACCTTAAAATTATAAATATAACAGTAACAATATCGTTTTAAATTAAGCTTACATATTTACTATTCTTGTTTAATAACAAATTCCAAACTTAATACAAATGTAGTTGGGAAAATTCTTTCAATCGAAGGATCGAACCTAAGTGACCCTAATTCATAAACCAAATTATTTTCAAATTATGGCCCCAACCAAATTATGGGAAACTAAGAGCATCCACATTAACTCATCATCAATCCAAACCTTTTAGACCAAAAAGTTCAACACCGCTTGATGCTCTTCCTAAATATGTTCTTTCTAAAATAATTGGGAACGTAGGCCAAAACTCTCGTGCCGATGTTACAAATTGTCTACTTACTTGTAAGGACCTCGTAAACTCAGCGAATGATTTCCAAGTTTTCAAAAAATTAGAATGGCGTATGCCTCAAAGGAAGTCGTTGCTTGATGTTGGAAACTACACTGATCTAATGGTAAAATGCCTACTCCATGCTGACCCCACCGAACAATACGTATAAGTTCTTGATTATTTTTATTACAACAATATAATTGATGGGTTACATTTTTTGAAAAATGCTGCAAATGCACCATCACCTATCAATGAGGTTGTTTATCTCTATGAGTTGATAAATTTGTGCACTGGAGAGTTTGAGATCAGGAAAAAATATATTGACCACCTGCTGAGGAAGACAAATGAAGCTGTAGTTGAAGAATGTAGGAAATATATCAAAACTGCACTTCGTCAAATCGGGATTATGAGAAAGAAAGAAAATATTGCCTCACTATAGAAAATGATCCCACTATACATGTGTAACTTAAATGAAATGCAAAACACATGTGAAAAATGCTACCACTACAAGCTAATGGTCGAGCTTAGTTTACATGGCAAGAAAGAATTGTTATATGATATAAGTTTGCAACATGAAATCCCCAAGCGTGTGTCATCCAATAGATTTGGACAATACATGTGAAACGTGTTTTATCTACAAACAAATGGTTAAGATTATCTTATTATATAACTTAAACACATTAGAGAGTTGGAACCGATTTTAAAAATTTCACCGATAATGTTTGAGGCGGTGAACTATCATCAAACCTCAAAGTAAAATAATTTTTGTCATTTCTTTTACTTTCATGTTTTTCCTTTTTTACTGTTTTAATTTAAATAAAATCCAACTCTTCTATTATATATCTGTGCATATAGTAGTTTCAACGTATTGGTAATATTGTTAAACATCCATTAATCAAACATTATATATGGGGTGAGAAATCAAAATATGAACAAATTAAGTAGCAATCATTTGCAAAACAAAATTTACTTTTAAATACAATTTTCCAAAATAACAAAAGAGGACAACAAAGCAAATGTTAAAGACAAAATCAAATTTATAAAAATATGCATTACTAAGATAAAATGATGCTCTTCTATAGTCCTTTACAACTCTGTATAAAACAAATGCAACGGAAAAACACAATTTCTTACATTTCTTCTATTTTATTTTTTGGAAAGCAAAATGATATTTCTTACCATAACATTTTAGAAAATAACAAAACAACTATAAAAAAAACTGAGAAACATATAATTAAACTTTATTTATAGCTGATCACAAGTTTGTAAAAGTTAAACAATTAGGATTACAACAAAAGCAAACCATACATTAATACAAAAATGAAAAGCTTTACTCGGCAATATTAAGCCATATGATAGGCATAAGACACAAATGAAAAAAACATAAAAACAAAAAAGAATAACAATCACAAAAATAAATACTTAATATATATATGTACACTTACTAATATACCAAACAAAATGTATATATAAATACACCTATAAACTAGGCTTCGAATGAAGATGAACGGTTCAACTGCGGATCAAGTGTAGTGCGGTTCAAATAGTAACGAAAATATATACATACACATATATATTATGTAGATATTTTTGTTACAATTGAAACAACATCGCACCGTGCGGTTTCGCCACTACTTAAATTACCGACCATTAAAAAAAAAGTGTTATCTAAACAATACTAATCAATCACCATTACATGTTAGACATCATTACAATTTAATGCTCTTATAAATAAATAAGGGAAACCTAACATTTACCACACTCAAGGCTTTTACGTACGAGTGACAGGGCATGCACATCATTCTCATCATTATTTTCCATCCATCATTTTGTGTATATGAATTGTACACCTACCAAAGTGTCCATTCATATTGTAAATTCTAATATCTATTATTTTTCGTAATGGATGAACAACACAAAATGTATAGGATACTAAGAGCATCCATAGTAACTCACCATCAATCCTAACCTTTTGGACTGAAACGTTCAACACCGCTTGATGCACTCCCTCGAGATGTTCTTTCTAAAATAGTAAAGAATGTAGGCCAAAAACCCCTTGTTGATGTTTCAAATTGCCTACTCACTTGCAAGGAATTCGTAAATCTCGGCTGATGATGTCAAAGTTTTCAAAAAATTGGAATTGCGTATGCTTCAAAGGAAGGTGTTGCTTCCTATTGAGAACTACATTAATCTAATGGTGAAATGCCTACTCCATTTTAACCCCACCGCACAATCAAAGAGTTCTTGATTATTTTTATTACAACAATACAACTGATGGGTTACATTTTTTCAAAAATGCTGTAAATGCACCATCACCTACCATTGAGGCTTTTTATCTCTATGGATAGATAAATTTGTGCAGTGGAGAGATTGAAATTGAGAAAACATATATTGAGCACCTGCTGTAGAAGATAAATGAATCTGTAGTTGAAAAATGCTGGAAAAATATCAAAACTACACTTTATGAAATCAGGATTATAAGGAATGAAGATTATATCATCTCACTATGGGCAATGATACCACCATACATATGTAACTCAAATAACATGCATAACACATGTGAGAAATGCTACCACTACAAACTAATGGTCAAGTTTGTTTACATGATGTAAGAAGAAAGAAAACAAAACCTTAAACTTTTAAACTTTTATGAAAAATTGATGGAAACAATTATTCATGTATGATTGTTGGTTATCAAAATTCAAATAATAAAGTTTATTTCTAATATAGTTAGCTACTAGCTAAACAAGTTAATCTCGGATAATACAACAAACTAGAGTTCTCATACCAAATAAATATACAACACATAATAATTATCAGAAAATTTAATACACACATCCAAATTAAACAAACAAAAAATATACTCCAATTAAAAATCCAAAAAAACTATATTACTGTGATTTATTAATCAACAAATATATAATATTATTCGGAAAACCTAAAACATAGACGTAAAAATTAATAAACAATATATAGTGCTTATTAAATAATATTTAATAATGACACCAACTTTAATAAAAAATACTACTATTATCAATTAACGGTGAGTGTAAAATCATATATTCGGGCTATTTTGTTACACAATAATTTATAATTGTGTTATCCACACACCTTACAACTCATATTTTTTTTTTTTTTTTTGGGCAAAACCTTACAACTCATATTGAAACTATAATACAATGAA
>Ga0041059_1002931_pt1 | contig 12191 bp, 13 predicted proteins | sample AraColnosormetaG_FD_56232 | JGI IMG/M metagenome (GOLD analysis project Ga0041059, IMG submission 56232) | Arabidopsis roots microbial communities from North Carolina, USA - Col MF nosort | ecosystem: Host-associated > Plants > Roots > Unclassified | place: USA: North Carolina | collected... | reverse complement strand
AGTACAAGAAAAGGGTGAAGCTGCAGTCCAAGCAGTATCCTGCTCTTGTCTAAAACCTCAAAAAAGAGAACGCACCAAAACTGATGACAAGCTCTGAATATATTCTCGTCATGTGTGTCATTGTGTTTAAATGTCATTGGGTGATTGAAAACTCCTCATTTTGGCACCTTAAGACACTGGAATCTATTTATTTTCGGAAAAAAACTCTTCTTTCTCTATATAACTGTTAATATTCTTGGTACTGATTCAGTTGGTACTGATTCAGTTGGTGTTGCTTCTATATTATTATAAAGAAGGAATGCAAAACATGACTTGAAATAGTGTTTGTCTCTAGTATCCATGTATACGTATATCTCTTTCAAATGATCTCTTAGGAACATTTGGGAGGTAATGTATCAAGCCTTTTAAAATAAAATCTCCGGGGTCAATTTGAAAGGAGCCCATAACATTAAGTAGGGCGTTCATTTCATTAATTGGGTTTGAATGTTAAACATAAAGCATGGGGAACATTTAGTGATTTAGTAAAAATAAGGGGCCAAAGATAGAATTTCTCGTTTTTATCACCCGCTTCATTTGCCTTTCTATCGCCACAAGAACACAGAGAGAGAACGATTAGCCCAGTTCCGATATCGTTCGGTGGCTTCTTCATCTGAAGCTACGATGATGTCGGTGAGAGCAATCAATGGTTGCTCCATCATTCGCACCGCCACTTCCGCCGGCGGTCCTCCCGTCTCTCTATTCCGCCACCGTATTCAGCGCCTCAGAGCTTCTCATCTCCGTGAATTCTCGAAATTACGTTTAAATTTTCCACTAATCCGCGCGGATAGGCGGTTTCTCGGAAATAGTGATGCTCCGAGCTGTTCGACTTGCATACATAGTCTGGTCGAAAGTGTTTCCGAAGAGCTCGAATCCATCAGCAGACGCAAGGGAAGCCGAATGAGAGTTCGCGCCAGTGTAAAGTACGTCGCAGTATCCTTCTCTTACTGATTATTAGCAAAATTAAGTGAATCATTGTGTAATTAGGTGAATTTGTAGGGTGAAATTAACAAGCTACGGAGAGGTTCTAGAGGATAAGCTAGTAAACCAGGAGCTAGAGGCTGGTTTGCTTCTGGAGTTTAAGAAGGACGCAGACAGAGTGTTGTTGGCAGTTCTTCATAGACGTGATGGCAAGAAGAATTGGATGGTGTTTGATCAGGTTTCAATCAAAACTTACTACTCATTTACTTGCTCTAGCGTCGGTGGAGTGTTTGCAGATTGTTAGACTTATAGAAAGTTTAATGTTGCAGAATGGTGTTAGTTGTTCCATCAAACCACAGCAAATTACATACATCGTCCCGAATGTTTATAATTTTGATCATACAGGACTTACTGATTTTCTCCAAAGGGCTCAAGATAACTTGGTACGTAATGACATTTTAAAAGGTTTACAAGTCTTTTTTTTCTGTGAGTTGTAGTCTAAGATGAGGTTGTCATGTTGTTACCCATGAATGAGCTTATTGTTATTGTTTCGATGCAGGATCCCCAACTGCTTGAGTTTGCTTGGATGGAGTTACTTGAGAAGAACAAACCTGTGACCCCAGAAGAGTTAGCAGAGGTACTATATATTTGAGTTAATGTACCGGTTGAACCCGTGGGTTGTTAATGCTTTTAATTTGCAGATGATATATGGTCGCGCAGATCCTCTTGAAAGCTATTGTGCTCATTTTTTGCTATCACAAGACGAGATATACTTTTCTATCTTGGAGTCAAAAGGTTCTCGATCAATATATAGCCCTCGGCCTACTGAACAGGTATTTCTTGTGCATTTTTTCCTGAGTTATCTTTTGGATTAGGTCATCTATGTCACTAGAATGGTTTTTTTCTGTAGCTTTTTTCCTTTCTTGGTAGTGTAAATCCTATAATATTAGGATTTTTTCCATCTATCTAGTACAGCTGAGCTGCATTTGCTCCATAAGTTTGTGAAATCAAGAAAGAATTCTATGTTGATAAAATTTCTAACGATACTTGCTGTGATGTAACTTGGCTTGTTAGGTGATGATACGTGATTAATGCTAAGAGATCTAGATTGTGAAAGTTTGGACTCTTCTATTGCTTTACATGATTTGTCCTGAAGACCTTCTTTCTCTGATGATCTCACTTCCGTTTTTTTTGTAGGTGGAAGAGCTTTTACGAAGGCAACGCGTGAAGGAGGCAGAAGATAAAGAGTTTCAGGAGTTTATTCAATTGCTGAAGTCTGCCAAGAAGGCACCTAGTCACGCCAAGCCCCCTAAATCTTCATGGCTAGCTGATGATAAAGTCCAAGATAGGATTGGCTCACTTGAAGCTTATGCCATTGATGCATGGGCAAGCACTGACCAGCAGAAATTGGCTGGAACGGTAAGTCAACCTTATATTTCTTCTGTGGTAATATCTCTTCAGTTTTTTCTATGTGATTGCGAAGCGACATCTCTGAAAGAATATTCTCTTCGAATGTCTTGTGATCGTTTTTTCACTGTTTGGTTATTGAAGCAAACTGTCAATTGTAATCATGTGTATTTTTGTGGTTGCTTCCTTACAGATATTAAAATCCATGGGGTTACAGAAAACGTCTGTATCAGCACTAAACCTTCTCATAGATATTGGATATTTTCCTGTACATGTCAATCTTGAACTGCTTAAGCTGAATCTTCCAACCCACCACTCAGAAGCTATCACTGAAGCTGCTGAAGCTCTTCTTTCAGAATCGTCTGATATTGATGCGGTGAGCACTTTACCCTGCCTTGGATATTTGTGTTATATGAAAATATTTATTCTCGTGTTTGTGGCGCTTTAGGAAAGTCTTGCCGCAATCTTTCCCTGTGGTTCAAAATTCTTACTTTCTCAGACTTTGTTTAGGTTAGGAGGATTGATCTCACACACTTGAAGGTTTATGCAATTGATGTTGATGAGGCTGATGAGGTAAATTCGTACAAGTCTCCTATAATTATTCTGCAATGTCTAGGGTTCAAAAATCAATTCTTATTGCTATCTCATCTAACTGTCAGCATTCTTTTCGGTTTTGTGGAATTTCTGCAGCTTGATGATGCCCTCAGTGCAACGAGATTGCAGGATGGACGGATAAAGATCTGGATACATGTTGCTGATCCTGCTAGATATGTTACACCTGGGAGTAAAGTGGACAGGTATGTTCGACGCATGTCTCTGATCACTATAAGAGCTAACTTTTTGGACCCTCTAATTTATTAATATGTGCTTCAGAGAGGCAAGGAGAAGGGGAACTTCTGTCTTTCTGCCAACGGCTACTTATCCAATGTTTCCAGAGAAACTTGCCATGGAAGGAATGAGCTTAAGACAAGGAGAAAACTGTAATGCTGTCTCTGTGTCTGTTGTCCTGCGTTCTGATGGCTGGTAACTCAATAATCATAGCTCTTTTCTGGAGTTCTAATCTACCAAATGCTGAGAACTAAAAAAGTACCTTCAACTTCTTGTAACAGTATTACAGAATATTCAGTAGATAATTCAATCATCAGACCGACCTATATGTTGACGTATGAAAGTGCTTCTGAGCTGCTTCACTTGAACCTAGAAGAAGAAGCTGAACTGAAATTGCTGTCTGAGGCAGCATTCATTCGCTCTCAGTGGCGCCGTGAACAGGTTGGCTTGAGTTTTGTGTTGTCTGTTATCAAAATCTTATCATAGAAACATAGTTTTGCTAATGGTTTTATCTTGTCTAAAATTTTCAACGTGAAAGGTTCATTAGTCTTCTTTGGGCATTAGGTTCTTGCTGGATGCTTTTTTCATATGTCTTTTATTTAATTTGAAACACCTGTTTTTCCTGGGCTTACGCAGGGTGCAGTGGACACAACTACACTAGAAACTCGTATCAAAGTGGTGAATCCTGAGGATCCAGAACCTTTGATAAATCTCTATGTAGAAAATCAGGCAGATCTAGCGATGAGACTTGTCTTTGAAATGATGATTCTTTGTGGGGAGGTTGTAGCAACGTTTGGGTCTCAGCATAATATTCCATTGCCATATAGAGGACAGCCACAGTCAAATATTGATGTATCTGCATTTGCGCATCTTCCAGAAGGACCAGTACGTTCCTCATCCATTGTCAAAGTAATGCGTGCTGCAGAAATGAATTTCAGATGTCCTGTTCGACATGGAGTGCTTGGAATTCCTGGTTACGTTCAGTTCACGTCTCCCATTCGTCGATACATGGATCTTACTGCACACTATCAGGTAAACATTTTTCACCATCTTGCGATTTAGATTTGACTCTTTTTGTTATTGTCTTAATTGATTGATCTATTTGGATATCGATGGGGTACATACTTGTGCTTTCTGCCTTATCCTTCATTTGAACATTCACCATATCAATAAGTTGGCAAAGCGTGTTGTTTGAATTACAGATTAAAGCTTTTCTTCGAGGAGGTGACAATTTTCCATTCTCTGCTGGTGAGTTAGAAGGTATAGCAGCATCCGTAAACATGCAGAGCAAAGTGGTGAGAAAACTCTCAAACACCGGTCTCCGCTATTGGGTAATAGAGTTTCTCAGAAGACAGGAAAAGGGTAAAAAGTACACCGCATTGGTCTTGAGATTTGTCAAAGACCGGATCGCATCCCTTTTGTTGGTTGAGGTAAGTGTTTAATTCCACATGAATCTTTTCTCATAATAAGCGGTTTAGATCATGTTCAATCACTTGTAAAATGTTTCCAGGTGGGTTTTCAAGCAACGGCGTGGGTGTCAGAAGGAAAACAAGTGGGAGATGAAATCGAAGTTCGAGTAGAAGAAGCTCATCCCCGCGACGATCTTATTCTCTTCAAAGAGGTTATCTAGAGCTTTAAAAACACACAGTTCAGGAAAATTCATTAAAGTCGGTTTCTCTAAACATGGAGATGCCTGAAACTGATAGAAAGCTTGTGTTTACAAAAGAGGTAACTAATTTCCACTAATGTTTTAACTAAGCCTGATATATATCAATGAATTGAATACAATATTTTGCTCTTTTGGTGTTAAAGAAACTTGCTGATGGACGCAGCCATTGGTGGCTTGAGCTATGATCTGCTATAAAAGTTGAACACATGGTAATATGGTACGCACTTAATAGGGTTCATACAATTTTACATCATCTTGTTATTCTAAGTATTTATGGAAACTTGCGTTTGTTCTGTAGAGCAAAGGATGAAAAAGGAATGTATATATATACTATTTCAATGTTGAATTTTATTGATCTAAAGTCTTGAACAGAGCTCGAAGGCCTTAGAAAAATATCAACTTGATATAATTAAGCTCTTAAGATTCTTTGTTTCTTCAAATTCTGTGGCTTGGAGTTTAAGTTAGGTCAGATATAAATCATATGGACTTCACATTATTGAGCCCTTAGCTCTAGGCTTAAGGTATCTATGGATTATGTAATATCTTACCTCCTGAAATGTAATCCTTAATAATTAGAGGTTAAGCTTGTTGTCGATTAGTTTTTGGTTTCGATTTTTGTCTTTTCTTATTTAAAATGGTCTTTGTTATTATAAATAAGATTGATCGTCGATTTTTTTTTTTTAAAAAGACAGATTAAGTGCCCGTAAACCCCATAACACCACATGGCTGTCCAAATCTAAAATCATTTGACATTTTTACCAATAACAAATTGCGTTAAATTACTTATTGATAAATCAGAAACTTGCAAATACTATCGAATATCTCGATTAGTCGGTTGTACAGTTGTATATGCTAATGATTAAAACTGAAACCAGATGAAATGGTAGCTTCTCTTTCTCCACGCCTATTATCTAATTCAATTTCCAACACAAGAAAATATTTACTTGTAAGCTAATGATAAGTTGGGTGGGATTATGACAAAGAAATACAATTCGTACGTTATTTAAAATAGTCAAAATCGTACCGAGTGGTGGGAAGAAAGAAAAAGTCAAATGCTGAAAGTGTACGTCGTAGTAGATAAGCGTATCATAAAAAAATTAATGTGAAGCAACAACAATTAAAAGAATATTTTCATGTTACTATGTTATCTAACCATTAATACAAGTCACCGACTAGGTGATAATTTGGTATTTACGTAAGAATAGTTATGCATGTATCGACTTATAGACTTTTTTTTTTTTAAAAAAAGGGCAACCCTATCAGCTCATACTTTATTTCATTGCATTTTCAACGACGGCTAAGGCTAATTTGACAGAATAAAAACATATCAAAAGTGAATCTAGAACCAATGATATTTAAGCAAATATATTTGTTTTTTGGTTTTTATATCTTATAAGTAGAAGTTAAGAACAAAATAGCATCTTTTAAACTGACTATGATGTATTGTCAAAAAAAAAAATGACTATGATGATTAATGAAATGTATATACCCAACTAGGAACCAATAAACAAAGAAAAGGTAATTTGACGGTTTCTGTTTTATACATTGGGAAATACTAACAGATGTCAAGTGGTACGGACGGCGTAAGATCTAAGGATCTGTTTGCTTCTAAAACTCAACCCTAACATGCATCTTTACTAATTTCTCATAAAGCTATTGCGTAAAACATATTGATGACTAATAACATCGGTAAAAAATATTAATTCACATGTAGTAAAATGAATAACTTGTCGTCTAATGCCATAAATGATTTGTTCTAGGTGAACAATATTCTTGGAAACAATCTCATGTGCTTCTTGGAATTTTACTTCAAATAAATCTCTGACTTTTGTTGACTTCTTGTTTAATTACATTAACATACGATCTATGTGTAAACAATGTGATTATAATACATTTTGTAAAATCCGACAAAACCCAAAAAAAAGTGTGGAAACATTTATGGTGTACGTAACGTAGTAATATAAATATGAAAGCCCTAGGGTAATGGCTTACGTACCTTGAAACCAATTATTTATAGAATTAAAGTAATTATAAAGTAGTGGCAATAAATGAAGCCACATGGATATAGTGGTCGAATATTTCTATAAACAAATCATAGTATTATATATACCATTATGTGAAATATATATACAAAATATGTACGTAAATGTAAAATCTGTTTTTGAATTCGAGTCTACGGTATAAAATGATGATTACGTTTTTGCAAATATTGTTTTTAGGTTGTTGATTGTGGATTAGGTATATTTATATAATGTGATCTTCTGTATTTTTTCTGTATGTTTCGTATTTTACTATTTTTGTAAAAGAATGAATATACATTATACGTAACATTTATTCAAGTGGGGTTTAAACCAGTCATATTTATATATGCATAGGTAATGTATGTGGCAAAACGTGAGGTTGGCCCCGGAATCAGTTGAGGCCCAACTGCATCGACGCACGGCTTTTTAATTGTGATGCCGTATTTTCCGTGTTCTTATACGGACGGACGGACACTCTCGTACACAAATAGAATCGTTTCACAAATAAAATATCATACACTTTGTTAGCAATTAATTATAGAATCGTTTAAACTATAAGAATTAGTGTGTACTTGTGTTGTCACTAAAAGATGGAAGAAGAAAGGGAATGAAATTCCCGTTATCAAATATTTGTAATCATTTATCTTTGTTCTATTTCTATATAAACACAATAATTTCAAGATTATGTATAAAATATGAATTGGATTGGATCGGAGGGTTTTGGTTCATGTGGGATTTCTGATTAGAGACACAACTCGCAAATTGACCAAAGAAAAATGCATGAGGTGCCCATGTGCGGTCCACGTGCATTTGCTATCTTTTTGGCTTATATACAAAATTTAATTATTAACTCGACTAACAGTGAGTGAATAAACAATGCTGCATTTCTCTGTTTGAAGAAAAAAAACAATGTAGCATTTTTCTGACAAAAAAGTAATAATGTGAGTTTTATATTGGTGCTTCTTATTTTTCGTAAGTAGATTTTTTTTTTTCTATAAGTAGAATTTTCTTAAAATTGAGTATAAATGCTTCTTTTTTAAAAAAATTCAACGCGAGTGTAAATGCATTTTAAGAGAACGAATTTGATGAGCTTTTTGAAAGAAAGTTGATATAATTTAAATAAATGACATTCTTACAATAGTAAAACTCTTAACAGTTATTTTTGTTTACGTCAACCAAATTAAGTAAAAAGTTGACAAAAAAGTTTTAAGTAAGAAGAGTTCTCAAAGAAATTATCTAATTAATGACGTTCTATAAATTCTCCAACAATCATTTAATATATAATTGCAAATCATCGTAATATAATCACTTTTAGTTAATAAGTTAGTTATTAGTTAAGGTCACTGTGACGCAGATCTCAGACTCGACGCGCTACAACTCTCGACAACTACAATTTTCGCCGCGAATTATGATCGCGTGAATATGACATGCATGACTTGCGCGTGGTATAGATGACTTTAAGCACCAAAGCCACGTAAGCCGCCGGAAATGTTTAGTTACTGGGCCAAGACGTATTTTATTTTGGGCCGATTAATCAATTCCATATCTATTATCTTTGACCTATAGTTTATCGCGTTTACTATTTTTACCTATTGTTTAGTTACTAGGCCGACTTTTGCATGTACGTAAATTTTTGATGTATTCTTTATTCTTTTTAGATATTCACTTTTTGCTTTAGAGAAAGTTTGAAACAAGTGTTCATTTTTTTTTGGGGAATAAGTACCAAAGATTGGATATTTATCATCTTATACTCATAAAACATAATTTTCGTATTTTTTGTGGGGTCAAATTTAATATTTAAAAAACAATTTAAATAGTGATTGAACACTTTGGTAAGTATGCATTCTCGTGAATTCGGTGGAATAAATTTATATTAGATCCACGAGGGAAAAAATACGGAATTACAATATAGTTTTTTTTATTTGATAATTTTTATTAATAAAAGAATACTTAAATTAGAAAAATAATTAAAAAAAGGCGTAAAGTCATTTGAAGCCTCCATAAGTAGCCTTCCTAGCTTCCCCTCTCCCTCTCACATTCCTCTCTTCTCTCTCTCTTTTCCCAAAAACCAAAACCTTTTTTCCGTACCAAGGTCAACAAATGGCGGCGAAAGTAATTACATTTATGGCGGTTATGGTGGTTACTGCCTTTACGGCCAACGCCAAAATCCCCGGAGTTTACACCGGTGGTCCTTGGATCAATGCTCACGCCACCTTCTACGGTGAAGCTGACGCTTCCGGCACTATGGGTACACACACACACACTCTCTCCCACCTCCTCTGTTTTTTTTTCATTATAGACATAAATGTTTCTATTATTCACTAATGATACGACTTTGTAGGTGGTGCGTGTGGGTACGGGAATTTGTATAGCCAAGGTTACGGAGTGAACACGGCGGCTTTAAGCACTGCCTTATTCAACAATGGTTTGAGTTGTGGCTCTTGCTTTGAGCTTAAGTGTATCAATGATCCAGGATGGTGTCTTCCTGGAAACCCATCAATTCTTATCACCGCCACTAATTTCTGCCCTCCTAACTTTAATCAAGCTAGCGACAATGGTGGTTGGTGTAATCCTCCTCGTGAGCACTTTGATCTCGCTATGCCTATGTTTCTTTCCATCGCTAAGTATAAGGCTGGTATCGTCCCCGTCTCTTACCGCAGGTAAACTCATCTCCCTCTCTTACTCTATGCTCTGTTTTCACTAAGTTTCTCTTAATATACTCTGTTTGTCTAGAGAAAATCCCATTTTTTTGGTTAGCTTATTTTCGAGATCGATCCTAGGAAATCGCCTAATGTTGCTTAGTCAAAGATGTTAAGTTATTTCTTAACTTTTTTTAGTAATTAGGATCCGAATGTAAGAATCTGTGAGCCTGAAGATTTTCGCATGTTCACTCTATTCTTTATTCCATTTTGTCTTAATTTCCCGAGAAAGTTGCTTCCTTTTCTTTTATTTTTCTCGGGAACCAAACATGAAAAGTGTTTATAAAAAAAATAAAAATAAAATCGAGACATGAAAAGTTTTTCTGTAAACGTACTTTTTTAGTTGAGCCCTATGCAATCACCTTTTCTGTCTTTTAGTCCCTTTAAAGCCATAACCTTTTTAAGTCTTTAACTTTAACTAACGAACCTAAATCCTTTTCAATGTAAAATTACGAAAACACCCTTAAGCCCCGGGTCAGTTATTAAACCATGGATCCGCGTTAAAAATCCCAAGGTTGATTGAGTCATGTACACATATCTCCATCCCTTAGAATAAGCAAACATTATTTTGCCTTGAACTCAGCCAAGAGCAAAGGACCGACACTTCCTCACTCCACCACATACATTTGCCGGGTCAAATTTTTTATTAGCAACATTAATATTTCGTACATAACTAACAATACAGTATTATTTTTTGTGTGATTGTAGGATCCCATGTAGGAAGAAGGGAGGAATCAGATTCACAATCAATGGATTCAAGTACTTCAACTTGGTGCTGGTCACTAACGTAGCCGGAGCTGGAGACGTCATTAAGGTGAGTGTGAAAGGATCCAACACACAATGGTTAGATCTGAGCCGGAACTGGGGACAAAACTGGCAATCCAACGCACTTCTTGTCGGCCAATCTCTTTCTTTCCGAGTCAAAACCTCTGATGGCCGAAGCTCCACCTCCAACAACATTGCTCCCAGTAACTGGCAATTTGGCCAGACCTACTCCGGCAAGAACTTCCGCGTCTGATTTCTAGAATATGAAAAAGAGTCGTGTGGCGGAAGATACTAAAGCTTTTTTTTATATCAAATATATATATTTACGTGTCTTTGATTTAGTTTACGATTTGGAATTGGGGTTTTACCATTTTTCCCTTATTTTCTCAGGGAAAGTATTGGGATTGCTTGGTTTGCAAGTTAGGGTTTACTTTAAAGATTAGGGCTATATTGTTTTTTTTGTTTTTTTTGGTGTGTTGTGTCTTGTTTGGTATGTAGTCTTGTAGAGAGGCTGAAGCGGCTGCAGAAAGAAAGGGTTGGGATAAAGATTCATGTAGCCCGCAGCTCTCTTTTACGTTATGATTGTATTAAAGTATATATATATCATGAAGAAATTAAACATGGTTTCTTCGATTTATATAAATAAATAATTGGATTTTTTGTTTCAAGACAAATAGCTCGCTCGGACTACGTTTGTATTTAAAATTATCTATATACATTTTGAAAATAAATCAAACGTCATGTTTAGTTTTTAAAATTTGAGTATCGTCCATATATAAATATTTGCGTCTTTAAACACCGTTCCGAAAACTCGAATTGAATCGATGCACGGTAGTCGCTATACATTGAGATGAGTCAAAACTATACGCACGGAATCTAAAGATTTATACGGTCCAGAATTCCGGGATATACGGTGTACCATACATATTTTAGTATGTACTTAACTTATGCGAGAGGTGATGTATCAAGGAGAATAGAATTCATGTGATGTGATGTAAATGCATTACACCATCGTCATGTGCAACCAGCGATCACAAATTTATTAGAAAAAAATGAAAGAGTAATATAAGATATTGAATAAGATTTTACCGAATCTCATCTCATATTCTGATAATTTGGTAGGTGGACCAACCAATGTATGATGCTTTTTTTAATCTTTAGATATTAGAATATTATTGTTTATTTTAGCCCATGAAAATGTTTCATATGCTAACATCTAGATGCAACTTGTTTGGATAGCATCAGTCCATGATGTACTAACAGAGGCGTTAGTTATTTTTTTTCTTTGTAAATGTATACATGCATGCAAATAATTATTTTTAGCTAGTTAGCCTAGTTTCGTATGTTTTATGAATGAATGTTGTAAAGTTTTGTCTTTAAATCACCTTTTTATTAATCTAAATACATCAATTAGATCTGATGAATCATAAACACATAACAAAAAGTAAAAGACAAATACCTCTAAATACCACAAAAACAAGTTTCACATGGCAAAAAAATATCATTCCATTTCTTAACAATATAAGAAGTACCGTATATAATCTAGGTACCAAAATAATCTTTTGCCTTCACTCAATCAAAAATAATTAAGAAGATAGATACGTAAAATATATGTAGTCTCTTTCAATGTTTCATACGAATCACAAAAAATCACGACCGAACTATTAGCGTCATTGTCTACTGCGAATAACAAAACCGAAAAAAGTGTGACCGTGTGGGTTGAGTATGTGGCTGGTCGAGATTGATAATTTTCATCTCAAGTTGTCGTCAACAATATGAAGCCGAATAATATTTGAAATCTTTTTTTTTTCAGTTTAGTTTTAATGTAAAGATATAACATTTTTT
>Ga0041059_1002930_pt1 | contig 12193 bp, 11 predicted proteins | sample AraColnosormetaG_FD_56232 | JGI IMG/M metagenome (GOLD analysis project Ga0041059, IMG submission 56232) | Arabidopsis roots microbial communities from North Carolina, USA - Col MF nosort | ecosystem: Host-associated > Plants > Roots > Unclassified | place: USA: North Carolina | collected... | reverse complement strand
GATAGCATTTAATTACTACAAAATTACAAAATATTTAGACAATAATTCATAAACATATCATAAATAAGATCAACATTAATAAAATAAATGAGTTTTTTTTACAGGACGAGTTGGCGGGACGGGTTTGGCAGGACGTTACTTAATAACAATTGTAAACTATAAAATAAAACATTTTATAGATAGATACAATTTGCAAACTTTTATAATATTTATTTAAAAAATAAATTGTTCCCGCGGTACACCGCGGGTTAAAATTTATTCTCTATTATTTTGATATCCTTTATAATATTAGGACAAGTGGAATGTGTCATTTTATATGACATACACATGGTGATGGTGTCATACATAAATTTAAGTTAAAGATAAGAAAATAAAAGGATAGGAAAACACGATAACTTTATGGTTTTCCTTTCTATATCCACTAATTTGACTTACTAAAGTCATAGTACTTCTATTTAAAACAAGTTGTTGAAAACAAATTATAGATTCACATGAATCACATCCCCACCAAGTAGAAGAATGATCTTTTAATTTTCTGTAAAATCACTTATCTTTTTGTATCTTATCTTCACAAAGTAGTACCACTTTCGTTTCTCCATAATCAAAATGGACAAATTCAATCCAAAAAAGGAAAAGACTGTGAAGAAACGAGCTCTAAAGGTTTTGACTGAAATCTCACCAACACCTTTGTTCTCCATGCTCTTTCTGCTTCACATCAGTCAAATTGCAACCTATCTCTCTCTTTCCGACAAAGAAACCCTAAATATCACTGTGAAAACTAAACAAGGTGGAACAGATACTTGTGCCGGAAGATACGTGTATATGCACAATCTTCCAAGCAGATTCAACGAAGATCTGATCAAGAGCTGTGAGGCATACATCGAATTACGAAACAAATGTAAGTACCTTATTAACTCTGGCTTCGGTCCACGTATCTTGGAGGAAGATCATAACCATACCACTCGAGTCTTAACCATCGAGACCGGTTCTTGGTACTACACAAACCAATTCATGCTTGAGGTTATCTTCCGAGAGAAAATGAGACACTACGAGTGTTTGACCAACGATTCTTCCCTTTCTTCCGTGGTTTTCGTCCCGTTTTATGCTGGATTCGATGTGAGACGCTTTTGGGGATACAACGTTAAGCTGAGAGACGAACTTGGTGAAGATCTAGCTCAATGGCTTAGGGAGAGACCAGAGTGGAGGAAAATGTATGGACGAGATCATTTCTTTGTCACGGGACGGGTTGGTAGAGATTTCAGGAGGGTTACAGATCAAGATTCGGATTGGGGAAACAAACTGATGCGGTTGCCTGAATTCGAGAACATAACTATGTTATCCATTGAGACAAATTCTAGGAGTAACGAGTTTGCGGTTCCTTATCCAACTTATTTCCATCCAAAGAGCCGAACCGAGGTTAAGAGATGGCAGAGGCAAGTGACGATGATGCAGAGACGATACTTGTTCTCGTTTGTCGGAGCTAATCGGCCAAAAATGGAGGAATCTATTAGAGGTGAGATTATAAGACAGTGCCTTGCATCACAAGGAAGATGCAAATTTCTTGATTGTGACACATCGAGTAAAGACTGTAGTGATCCGGTTAAGGTAGTGGAAGTTTTTCAAGATTCGGTTTTCTGTTTACAACCACCAGGAGATACACCTACTCGGAGATCAACATTTGATTCGATTTTAGCCGGTTGTATACCGGTTTTCTTTAGCGTTGATTCGGTCTATAACCAGTACAAGTGGTATTTTCCAAAAGATCGTACCAAGTACTCGGTTTACATCGCGGAGGAAGGTGTGAAAAAGGGGAAGGTTAGTATTGAGAAGTTATTGGCTAATGTTAGTGAAGAGAAGATTTCAAGGATGAGAAATGAGGTTGAGAAGATTATACCAAAGATAATTTATACAAAACCGGGGGAGGTTGGACCGGAAAAGATTGAAGATGCATTTGAAATTGCAGTGGCTAGGGTGCTTGAGAGAGTGTCATTGTTCAAGATGACACGGATCTAGCAACTACATAACTATATTAAGGGGGGGGAAATATAACTTAGAAGTATTATAGATATTTTTTGGGGTACTAATTTGGCAAAGCAAAGTATCAAAGGATTATGCCAAGTATTATAGTTTAGTAATGATTTATGGTATTGAAAATTCGTTTCTTTACACAACAATTATTGAAATTATAGAGTATGAACAATGAATCATCGTAATTCTTTACACAACAATTATTGAAAATTCGTTTCTTTACACAACAATTATTAATTTAAACGATTAGTTTTCAACTTTTTATGTACTAATTAAGATTAGAGGCTTTTCAGTTTTCATTACGATTTCAATCATAGTTGAGTCTGGTAGATGATCTTTAGGATATTATTCCAAGTCGTTTTTTTTGGTTGGTTTCATCTTGAAACATAAAGTTTCTATATTAATATTTTGATGTAATCGATGTTGTTCGGAAACGATTATGTTTAAAGAAACAAAAATCAACATGAAAATTTTGACTTGCAGTCGAATAACGCTTAGATCCCAATATGTTATAGTAATCTAGTAATCGTTTAAACCAAGTTAAACCATGTATTCCACATTTTTTTTAAAATTAACCTTCTCTATATCGAACCCTGTTAAATAATTACACTTTCGCTAAGAGAATTCGCGTCAGCTAATTGTGGTAAAACAATTGACAAGATACTGGAAATCTTTGTCAGAACCAAAATTCTCTCATTAATAGATAGAAAAGCTTAACTTACCTAATCAGAATATTAAGAGGAAATTTATGTTTCTTACCAAAATAAATTCAGGAAGGTAGCTTGTATTATTCACATGTACCGAAAAAGGTTAATATTGATTTATAGATTTTTTTTTTGTTATTTATATAAATCTTCCAAGAAAGGAAAAGAATATTCTTACCGTCCATATAATAGACAAATGGTTTCACAAGACAAAAGATCTAAAATGGTCATAACCTAAATTGTTTATTTTCTTCCCCTCTAAACATATCATGAAAATCAGTTTACACTACTTTTGGATTTGCAATCTCTTAGAACACAAAGAAATTGCCCTATATTCTAGAATATTTTAGTAAATATATATAATTATTAAGTTTCCTGGTATTCATATTATTTTCCAATTAAATTCTGTGGAATACAGTTGGGAAAGAGTTGAGATCTCTTCTTGACATATGGGAATCATCTTTGCGTGTCCATGATAGAAACTTTATAAAATCAGAGAGAAGTTTTTAGAATATAATCCATTGAATTAAATTCATAATAAATGGTCAAATATCTATTACTTCATTTGGAAAATGCAATTAAAGCGCCATTAAAAAGAATAAAATACAATTATTCTTCTCCTTAAGATTACATTTATTAATTTTAGATCTCAAAAAGTAATACCAATGTTTTCTCACAAGTAAATGAAGATGATGAAACCAGTTCCAAAGCTTTGGGTTGTCATCTCAAGTGCCTTTGTGTTCTGTCTTTTAGTTCTGTTTCAAATCAATAAATCAGATTTGATCGAAGCAAATCTCCAAATCACTCATCAAGTTAACAACTTCCTCATCTCCTTCGTTGCTTCTTCAAATAATCAAATCCTAAATCACACCAAACATGCGAATGAGAGTGATGGAATCAGAGCGAAACAGCTTGAGGAAGAAGAAACGGATACTTGCGCCGGAAGATACATCTACATGTACAATCTTCCAAGCACATTCAACGACGACATCATCAAAGAATGTCGTCCACTCATCAAATGGTTCGATATGTGTCCATTCATGGTCAATTCCGGGCTCGGTCCACAGATTTTGGTCTCCGATAAAACCACAGCTCGAGTCTTAACCGTGAAAACCGGTTCTTGGTACTCAACGAACCAATTCTTGCTTTCGGTTATCTTCCGAGAGAGGATGAAACACTACGAGTGTTTGACCAACAACTCTTCTCTAGCCTCAGCGATCTATGTCCCATACTACGCAGGATTTGATGTGAGCCGTCACCTCTGGGGATACAACGTGACGGTTAGAGACGAATTGGCGATAAAGCTGGCACAATGGCTGAGAGAGAGACCTGAATGGGGGAAGATGTACGGCCGAGATCACTTCTTTGTGACCGGACGGATTGGTTGGGATTTCAGGAGGTTTCACGATGAAGATTCAGATTGGGGAAGCAAACTGATGCTATTACCTGAATTCTCGAATCTGACAATGTTAGGTATCGAAACGACTGCTTGGGCTAACGAATTTGCGATTCCTTATCCTACTTATTTCCATCCAAAGAGCTTAACAGAGATTTGGAGATGGCAGAAGAAAGTGAAGAGTGTGAAGAGGAAGTATTTGTTTTCGTTTGTTGGAGGTCCAAGACCTAAATTGGATGGATCTATTAGGGGAGAGATTATAAAGCAGTGCCTTGCATCTCACGGTAAATGCAACTTTCTTAACTGCTTTGTTAATGACTGCGATAATCCGGTTAAGATAATGAAGGTGTTTGAAAATTCTGTCTTCTGTTTACAACCTTCGGGAGATTCGTACACTCGGAGATCGATATTCGATTCGATTCTGGCGGGTTGTATACCGGTTTTCTTCAGCCCAGGTTCGGGTTACAACCAATATATTTGGTATTTTCCAAAGGATTATACCAAGTACTCGGTTTACATACCAGAGAATGAAATGAGAAATGGAACGGTTAGTCTCAAGAATATTTTGGGTATGATCGCTAAGGAGAGGATTTTGAGGATGAGAAAAGAGGTTGTGAAGATTATACCAAAAATCATATATAATAAACCAGGGTTTGGACCGGAGAAGATTGAAGATGCGTTTGACATTGCAGTGGATAGGATGCTTGAGAGGGTAGCAATGGTTAAGAGGATGATGGAAGAAGGGAAAGATGTTCAAAGTCAGTATTATTCACAGACAAAGGATTTGAAAAAACTTGAGATTATACATGAAAAAACTGCTTAAGCCTTAAGACATTGTTAATGAATGCACATTCAGTATTTATAGCATGTTGAATCACATTTCAGATACATTTTGGAATTGTAAGTAAATCAATCGATTTTGTTTTACAAGGATGCATAAATTACAAATTTCTCTCTTTCTCGTTCCTTAAGATGTGGAGCAACCAAAAACTATATGAATATGATCTCTCGAAAGAAACTTAATTTCGAATACTATATAATAAATGGATTTTGATGTATGAATGAGAATGTTTTGAAACTATGACAAGAGAATTTGACTTTTCGTTATCAAGAATTTGGATGGCTAAATTAGATATGGAAGTTAACATACACATAAAAAGTTAGCTGAATGTTAAACTGTAGTCTATTCGAAATATGAAGTTTAAAGTAGAATGTGAATGGTAAATGTTAAAGTTAAATTAAGATACATAATAATTGGTTCAAACTTGAGATAACCAGGACGAAATAATTGGTTTGGTACAAAGTACAAAACAACTTTGGTTAAAGGAATCATACTTTCCACGAGGAATCGCCAGTTCGCCACCAGTTGGCCGGATCGAACGGTGCCTACTGCTTAACCCGGTCTTTAGATAATACCCACCTGTTAAGTCATTCGGGTCATCTCTGACCCGGAAGTTTCTAATCTCTCTCTCTTTCCTAAAGTAACAAACTTTAAATTTTCTGCAAAATCGAACAACGAATCATCAGCCCGAGAAGCTTCTTCAATCCTGTAAATTTTTCATTCTACGTACCAATCTCTCATTTCCCAGATTCGTTTCTTGCTTCCATTGCTCTTCCTTTGTACCAATCATCATCTCCAGGTGATCGGTTTATTAAAAATTAGGGTTTTTGATTGTTCTAATCCGATCTCTCGGTTCCTTTAAGATTGATGATGAATTTCGAAGCGTGATATGAAAAGATCTGAAGACTTGATGTCAGAACTTGCGTTGCGTGGGTTCCGAGATAATTGTTGATGGAAAGAGTATCAGAGCGAAGTTTGTCAGAAAATTTGAGAAGAAGCGATCGAGAAGATGGGAAGATTATAGAATGGGAAGAATTCGACCATGAGCTTACGAGGTTATGGAGTCTTTCTTCTGCTATGAAATTAGCCACAGAGAGGAAACAAATCCTGCAACCGAAACTTGAGTCTCTTATTCAGGTTTTTCTCTTACTCATGTGTTTTCTTTTGGGCATGTCTGAATTTGATTCATTTCTGAGTGTAAAGCATAGATTTTTATTAGTGGCATTGTCTTAAGGGTGGATGAAGATAGCTAGAAGAAGAAACTCTATTCAAAGAAAATTTATGCTTTCTTATTGTGTTGGTTAGGAATGTGTTGTTTAGTCTTATTATTCTTGCTTATCTCTTACTTTATCTACTCGATGAGCTTTAATTGATTAGCCCGCGGATTAGCGGGCGGCAAAATTTCGGGCAGGTTAGTACTGAATCATTGAGACGCACTAATGAACTTGAAGAAATGCGTCAGAGGCTTGAAGCAAGAAAATTGTTGGTGGACAAGACATCAGTTGCTTGCAAAGTTACTGAGCAGGATGTTAAAAAGAAAGAGGAGAATCTTAGTACAGAAGTGAGGTCTTTGCTAGTAGGCGGAACAACTCTTTCGATCGCTAAAAGCAAATTGCAGGTATTACCTCATTCAGTGCAGAATTATCTTATTAGGAAGCAAGGTGCATCAGTTTTGCATATCCTGGTGTTTGGCTATTTCAAATTAGTTGTTTCCCCATGTTCTCTTGGCCTCTTCTTTGGCAGGAGTACAGTTTATTTTACGACTTACTTTTTCTTCTTCTAACTGTATTTTAGTTCTAGTATGAATTATTTGATAGCTGTTTCTTTAAAGAAGGAAAGCTAATTTTCTTCAGTATATTCTCCATTCTATGAACAATTTGTGAATGATTGAATCATAGATACACTGTTTTAACTTATTTTTCTCTTTTCATAGGAATCAAACTGCCAACTAGAAGGAGAAAGTGGTTATGCACATTTAAAGATTGTAACGAATAAGCTGAGAAAGAGGCAGCAGTTCATGGTATCTCAAGTTTCATTTATCTATCCCTTGAAGATTGAAGCTGGACCTTCACAAGACCAAGAACTGGAATCATTTCCTGGTGGCAGTAGATTAGGTCAGTTAAGTCTAAAATCTTATAAGAATTAAGAATGTAGCCTTTGATGAGAACGAGACCTAACTCCTTAACATCTTTCAGTGCATGCCTTTATCTTTACTTCATTCAGTCTGATATTGATATCAGGACTAACTTTGCCTTTGTTGTCGTAAGTGTTTACAGAAAGTTTTTAATTGCAGCATCTACCTTCTTGACATGTTTATATCTATGGCTTTTGTAGGAACTAAGCCTCTGAGTCAAGGATCTGTGAGAATTCTGGGGTTGCCTTTTAGTATGGCCCCGTTTACAAAGATGAGCTTCTTCACCGACAAGAAAGAAGTTCAGAAGTCTGCAACTGCCCTAGGATATGTAGCCCATGTATGTTCCGTCCTCTTTTTCCTTACTGATTTATGCATTAAAACTTGCTTTATACTTCCATATCTATTGTGCGGCCTTAAATCTCTTGGCTTGGATTTCAGGAATCACTGCTAATGAATTCAAACAAACGAATTTTGTTTGGTTTAAATTCTTGATAGAAAGTATTAATGGCTTCCTGCTTGGCTTTTGCAGGCCGTGTCACTAATAGCTCCTTACTTGAGAGTGCCAATTCGTTATCCTTTGTGCCTGGGGGGTTCCAAAACATACATTCGAGACTATGCACCTTACATTGAGCCTTCACCATCAGACATGTCTCCGATTACCACGCTTTCCCAAAATATTAACTTTGTAGAGTTTCCTCTGTTTCTGGATGGTCAAGATACAACACGAGCTGCCTATGCTGTCTTCTTACTAAACAAGGTTAGTTAGAGATTTTTTTTGGTTTTGCTCTTCTCCCTGATACTTGAAACAGTAGCTTGCCTCTCCTCTCATCTAATCATAGTCATCGTATCACAGAACATCGAGCAACTCTTGAACTTTGTGGGGGAAAATAGTCTAGGACCACGTCAGGTTCTAGCAAACCTGAAGGAGCTAATTCGAATCATCCAATCTCCAGATTATATCGATTATTTATGACGATGATGATGATGACGACGAAAATAATGACGATGATGAAGATATCAATCCATTCCTTCTCACACATCTTCCAGAGTTCCAGTGTCTCTTCTTGTTTATTGAATCATCTCAAGTCAGACACTTTGTGGAGGTAAAAAAGTACAAATAATTGATTTTGTTAGAGAAATTTTAGACATGGAAATTCTCTTTAGGATGAGACTCCTCCTCTCTAGATGTGATGTTTTTGGTTTGGAGAGACCGACGATAAACGAAAGCTTAGTCTATTATACAGTTCTTTCTTAAGTTCTAACAGCTGTATTAGTTTTTTTGTTTCCCTTTATCTTTTTGTGCTAGTTGTACCATTTGAAATATGTTTGAATTTGTAACAATGAGCCTGTTGTTGAGTCAGTACAATTTTCAACGTACTGTTGGAATACGAAACGTGTGAACTGTGGAGTGATGATGATTCAAAGGCGAGAAAACAAAAGACCACCACCAAGGGTAAAATGGGAAACTCAATAAGTAAAAATGGACCAATAGGAGTGTTTGACGAGGATTGTACTTTAATGTTCGTTCAAAGCTCTTTTAACTTTTCCCATCATCTCTTTCTCACCTCCTCCTCTCTCTTTCTCTCTCTTTCTCTCTCTGAACCCAGAAGAAACCTCAAAAAAAAAAAGGTTTCTCAAAACAACAATGGTGAGTTCCACAGACACAATCTCTGCTTCATTTGTATCAAAGAAGTCTCGATCTCCTGAAACATCACCCCATATGAAAGTCACTCTCAAGGTCAAGAACCAACAGGGAGCAGAGGATTTGTATAAAATTGGAACTCATGCACATCTAAAGAAACTAATGAGTGCTTACTGTACGAAGAGAAACTTAGATTACAGTTCTGTCCGATTCGTCTACAATGGTAGAGAAATCAAAGCTCGACAGACTCCTGCTCAGGTCTCTCTCATCTTTAGTTTCTTCTGATTTTTGTTTATATTATTATGTATCTACAACAACACTGTTGGTCACTGTTAACTTTCATTTACTTTTTTGTTCCAACAGCTGCACATGGAAGAAGAAGATGAGATCTGTATGGTCATGGAACTTGGTGGTGGCGGTCCTTACACTCCTTGAGATCTCGCCGGAGTTTCTTCAAAATTTTCCCGATTTGTTCGCGGGATAAACAGATTAGGCTTTCTAAAGAACTTTAGTTATTTTTCTTAATTACTCTTTTAGTTTCAATGTTGCATCTTAAGTCTCTCTTAACGTTGTTGTTAATTCGTACTAATATTTTCCAAGGAAATTAGTTAATGTTTTTCTCTCGGTAATTGGTAAATAATCTGAGAACCGGAATATCGAGAAAGCGTCCACCGGTTCACAGAGTTAACCGGGAAATAATCGGAATTGATATTACCTTCCTGTAAATAACCAATTTTCTGTGGTAAAGAGTTTACTATCTTAAGATTTCATGTTAAGATTTCATTCCAAACAGAGTTTATTATCTTCTTGTTTTTTTTTTTGGTCTAATAGAGTTTATTATCTTCTTCGCTGCAACAAAACATTTATGTGAAAATGGTGGTAAAATATACAATGTCGATGTCCTTTTTCGTCATTTTCGCTTCTACTGTTACTATCATCGTTCATGGTTTCCCATCGACACTCGACGGTCCGCTTAACCCCGTTACTGCTCCACTCGACCCGAATCTTAACCCGATTGCATTCGACTTACCAGAATCCGACCCGAGTTTCGTAAAACCCATTTCGGAGTTTCTTCTTCCCGAACAGATCTCTGTCTCTCTCTCTTACAGCTTTGACTCCGTCTGGATTTCTTGGGTCACAGGTCTCTATTTGTCTCTTCAACTTTCTTTACCTTTCGGAAAAAACAATTTTTTTTACTACAAAAGTCTTGAAATATTATTAAATTCTCAAAATTGGACTTATTTATGTTTACAAAAATGTGGAATGTGTGATTAGTTTATCTTGAAAGTACATAAAGGTTTAATCTTTTTGAGCCAAGAGCTGGATCTACTTAAGAAGCTTCATCAAGATTTTTGCTTAAATATTCATCCTTTAAGTTAACTATTTGCATTTGTCTGAACTCTGAAGCATGGTTGTTGTATTATATACTACAGGGGAATACCAAATTGGTGAAAAAGATTCTGCACCTCTGGATCCTAATTGTGTGCAAAGCATAGTTCAATACCGTGAATTCGATGTTCGTCGTACTAGGAAGCAAAATGCAACAGGCCATTCTATTGTTTATAACCAACAGTATTCTTCTGAGAATGGTTTCATGAACTATACTTCAGGCATCATTCACCATGTTCAACTCACAGGTCTTAAACCAAACACATTGTACCGATACCAATGCGGAGACCCGTCTTTATCAGCAATGAGCAAAGAGTATTACTTCAGGACAATGCCTAAGTCTACATCAGAGAATTATCCACACAGAATCGTTGTGGCTGGAGATTTGGGTCTTACTTACAACACATCAACTGTTTTGGGGCATATTCTGTCTAACCATCCAGATCTTGTGGTTTTACTTGGAGGATTCAGCTACGCTGATACTTATCTTGCGAATAAGACTAAACTAGATTGTAGTTCTTGTCATTGTGACCAAAATGGAACTAGTTCTGATTGTGGTTCTTGTTATTCTAGTGGAGAAACTTATCAGCCTCGCTGGGATTATTGGGGAAGGTAAAAGAAGATTCTTCTCTAGTGATTGTGAATCCTTTGATGGTTTTAAACACTAAATTATTGGGGGCTTTGTCTTTGATGACAGGTTCATGGAGCCACTCACGGCTAATGTTCCAACCATGATGGTAGCAGGGGAGCACGAGATTGAGCCGCAGACCGAGAATAATCTGACATTCGCTGCATACAGTTCAAGATTCGCATTCCCTTCAAACGAAAGCGGTTCTTTCTCACCATTATACTATTCTTTCAACGCGGGAGGAGCTCATTTCATAGTGCTCAATTCATACACACTTTATGATAACTCATGTATAGTTTCTCCAGGTTTTGATTTTCTCTCTTTAGGTTTAAATTTCATTGAAATGTGTTTCTGATTTTCTTAATTCCCTGTTTCTTCAACAGCTGATCAGTATATTTGGCTTGAAAGTGACCTGATCAAAATAAACAGATCAGAAACTCCATGGGTGGTTGCAACTTGGAGTCTTCCTTGGTACAGCACATTCAAAGGGCATTACAGAGAAGCTGAATCAATGAGGATTCACCTTGAAGACTTGCTCTATAACTACCGAGTCGATATCGTCTTCAATAGTCATGTATGTGTGTTGTTCTGTTAAAGTATTCCTTTGCTTTTGGGAAATATCTTCTTTTACGCTAATTTCCCACAAAACCTGAACTAGGTTGATGCATATGAGAGATCAAACAGAGTCTACAACTACACGTTAGACCAATGTGGCCCGGTTTATATAACAACCGGTGCAGGAGGAGCTGGGAAGCTGGAGACTCAGCATGTAGACGACCCAGGAAATATTCCAGATCCTTCTCAGAACTACTCGTGCAGATCCAGCGGCTTGAACTCCACGTTGGAGCCTGTAAAAGATGAGACTTGTCCGGTTAAGCAGCCGGAGTATAGCGCATACAGAGAAAGCAGCTTCGGTTTCGGTATACTAGAAGTAAGTTAGATCTCTCTCTATTCTTTATCGCTTGATGTTCAAGTAACCTACTAAGAATAGTTCTTGGGCATAAGCATCATGGATCAAACTCAGAACCGGTCCGTTGTTTTCTCAGATTGTACCAATTTAAAATTGCTTAAAACGAAGTGTTTTTTTTTACGTTGGCCTTTTCAGGTGAAGAATGAGACGCATGCATTGTGGAGCTGGAACCGGAATCAAGACCTGTACTATCTCGCCGCCGACGTAATACATATTGTACGTCAGCCTGAAATGTGCTCGGTTTGCAACTAAACCAAGTAGTTATACCGGTAGATTTTATAACGTTCTACAGTTTACGTAGCCATTATCTATAAGCTGAACGTAAAAACACTTAACTTTTCAAACAAGGCAAAATGCTAAACTTAAGTCAAGAGAGTTCACCAGCACAATGTGTGAAGAACGTTAAACCTATCTTGTTCTATTAACCTAAATTATAGAAAGAGAAAAAAAAAAAAAAAAGA
>Ga0041059_1002929_pt1 | contig 12194 bp, 5 predicted proteins | sample AraColnosormetaG_FD_56232 | JGI IMG/M metagenome (GOLD analysis project Ga0041059, IMG submission 56232) | Arabidopsis roots microbial communities from North Carolina, USA - Col MF nosort | ecosystem: Host-associated > Plants > Roots > Unclassified | place: USA: North Carolina | collected 2013-09-02 | reverse complement strand
TAACGATAAAGAATGGTTTATTATAACGGAGAGGAACAAAGTTGATCAAGGTTTAAGCCAAACAAAGAGAGTTGGTAATGGTGCGAAAAGGCAGAAACGTGTTGACACTAACGGAGGATATTGGCACGCAACAGTGGCTGCCCAAAAGATCAACGCTGGAGATGGTGTCGTTGGCAACAAAAGGCCACTTGCATACTACGATAGGAAACCATCAGAAGACGTCAAAACTGATTGGTTAATGCAAGAATACTCTCTTGATCACAACAACGACAAGGTAAGTATGTCTTGGTTCCCAAGTTATTTAGGTTTTCAAGTTTTGGATTCTGTTTTGAGTCTTGTTTTTGTTGTGCGTCTAGGATTACACTTTGTGCAAGATTTATCTTACTCCACAAGCAACAAAGAAGTTGGAGAAGAGAAGAAGAAGCAGAAGAAAGGAGAACCTGTGGAAGCATCGGAAGGGCAGCAGCCTTGTAATGCCGAGTATCATCAACCGCTAGCACCTCTAGATTCTTGCCAACCGCAGCCTCATGATTTGGCTGAGCAGCTGGATTTGCATCAACCAGAACAGTTGCAGCTGCAACAGCCTCATGATATTGTGTATCAACCACAGTATTGTTTACTTCCAGAACAACATCAGCTGCAGCCTTTTCCTGATAACTTTTCTGAGTTGAACAGCTTTCAACAGCAACCAGTGATGATCCCAGACGATTTAGAAGATTTCTTGGCTGAATTAATGGAGCCACATTCACTGGATGGAGATGAAGAATCCAACAATTATGGGTTTTTTGAAGGCTTATTTGACACAGAAGGAATTAATGATAAAACATTACACTAACTGATCTCAGTCTGTAAACTTTGTATACTAATGATGATGTGTTAGTATAAAGCTGTAAACTTTGTATACTAATCAGTGTGCATAAGTATTGTTTAGCAAGGAAGAGAGGAATACCGTGTTCTTTGACTCTAAAGTATGTTCATCGTCTATGTGATAGCACAAGCCAATGATATCATATGACTCAGCAAAAAAAGGCAAGTAAACTCCTCTAGGAAATCATCATCTCCATCTATTTCTTCAAAGCTCATTAAGATCTCTGCATTTTAAAGGGAGAAGATAATTCCAAACCTTTGTGAGCATAATACCTTTTTATACATTGCAAAGTCAACTCTATTTTTAAAATTTTTGACTATATCGAGAATAGTCGACAATTGATTTATTTCTATTACTAATGGATTTCATATATTTTAAGTTGTCTTAAAGAAAATACAACCAATATATTTCACTTACAAAATTGGTCTATACTTTTCTATATATTCATAATCAACTACATTTAAAAGTGTTGACTAGATTGAGATTTCTCATGATATACTTAAATAGTTAAATTCAAAAAAAAAAAAACGATATTTTTTTCTTTGAACATAACTTAACGTTACATTTTTAAAAACTGATCTTGAATATGTGCTAAGATCGAGATGATTGGTTCTAACAATCAAATGAGCGTGAACAGATATACTAAAGATTATGAACAAATCATTCAACAAAAGGCTGTTAATGAAGTCGACCATTTATTTGTCTCATAGTAATATTAAACTCTAACCGATTGCCCTAATGCAACATCGTTATTTAAACAAGATCAGTTTCAGTTCATCAGAGAAACAACAATGGGTTTGCTAAAATGACACGATGTATGCTTGCTCTTAGTTCCCGAATTCTTGAACACTCTAAACCCAAAAAGGTTCCTCAAATATTGAACTCAAAATGAAAAAAAAAAGTGAGAATCGGCCTCTTGTTTCATTTATGTTGGAAGGCAACTATGTCATTGCAATTACTCTCTAGGTTGTAAGTATGAATCTCGTTCTACCTTCTTAGGAATGGTTGTTAAATTATGTTGCTACATGTTCTACTATAAGGGTCATGTTACTGTACGTATAAAAACCATATGTTTGTGTTACAACATGTTCTATTATGGATCTTTTTTTACTAAACCAAAGTACAATTTTTTGTTGTGTGTTTTACTCAGTTATATCTTTTACTCTTTCATCAGCTTACAAACTTCAAACCAAAAAGCATTCAAAAAAAATAAATAAACAAATGAGACCAACAAGGCAACACATAATTAGCCATCATACAAATTCAGGCTAAATTTATGAAAATAACAATCCACATCGTTGCTTTTAAAAATTAGAGGTACCCACCATTGTAATTCTAGCATGTGTATGGTTGTCTAAGCCCACCACACATGTTTTCATACGGTATAAGAAGTGTCAACTATCTCAACACCAGAATTGAACCAATAATATGCTCATCAGTGTTAAGCAACAATCCCACAATCCTTCATCAGAAACAAAGCCTTCATATCTATGAGACTGGTTTAGAAACAAGGATAGATATGAAGGTTTTGCTTTTATAGCTGATGAGGAATCGTGGATTGTGGCTTAACTATGATGAGCCTAGTACTGGTCCAATCCTGGAGTTGAGATAGGTGATACTTTCTTCTACCGTATGGAAATCTGTATGGTGGGCATACATGGCCAGACATAAGCGAGAGAAAGAGAGCCCAATTTCAGGAGTTTTCTCAAGAAGGTGAAAGCTCTATAGAGAGAGACAGAGAGATGATATTTTCTGGTGATGTGTTTTACAAAGGTGCACACTGTGTATATATATATATTGTGTTTAGAAATTTAAAAGGTAGAAAATCTTATCCAACAACTACCACCAAATATAGGTAATTGCATGTCTATATATTGTGTTTAGAAAATAAGGTAGAAAATCTTATCCAACAACTACCACCAATTATTAGGTAATTTCATGTATTTGTGTTTAGATTCACTAAAAAAGTTTATTATATATATATATATATATATTAGATTACTGTTTTCCAATTTTTTGAATTATAGTTTTTTTCCCACGAATACTGTTAGGACAATAATCTTTGTAAATTATAAACACATATATATAATATATGTATGTATTATTTTGATTTGGTTAAAAGAATAATATTATAAATGGACAATAAACGCAATTTTGAGTAATTTTGAATTATTATTTATTTTGTGGTAAAAAAATATATGTATGTAGTAGATAATCTAACAAATAATAATTTAAAACTACTACGGATTCTGATTTTTACCATATTTTTGGCAATTAAGCGATTATCCTGACTTTTCCGATTTTGTTGAGCAAGTTGAGCATGATATGCTCAAAGATTTCTAACATATTTCCACACTTTTTTAGAAATCTTTGAGCATCGTAGAGATTTAATACTGGCTCATGGAAGTAAAGATCTTAAAATATTCAAAAATATTTATTTATTATAAACGGTTGTGTTAGTATATTTAGTTTAATTGATATAGTTTATTACAAAATATCAATTATATTTTCGGTACATTAGATTAATTAATATATTTTTGTTATACTCATGTTTCTAAATGATATAATATTATGATTGGTATTTTATAATTAATAATTAGTACATTTCATCATGTTTTAAAAACAGTTAAGGTAAAAAGTTAAAAGTTTTACTATATCGTTAACCAACAGTTTTAATACAATTATGGTTAATTAATGGTTTAAGTTACTAAAATATTTAATCGTATATTTATAGTTACGGTTTTTAACCGTTTTAAACGGTTACTATATTGTTACAGTTTAGATATGATATGAATTACTGTCTCAAATATGGTTACTGTTTGATTTTGGCCATGCCTACCTTTCTGATCTTCTGTAAGATCTATAACCCATAAGGTTACTGTTTAAGTTGTTACCTTGTGTGGGAATGTTGGATTGGCCTAGTTTTAGACTCTCAGATTCTTTAGCTTTGTACTTATGATGTCAAGTTAAAATAGAGCTCCGAAATTCTTGCGGTAAACATGTACTTATGATTTACTAGAAACTTCAAAAAAATAGAAAAACAAGCTCTTTGTTTTGACACTATCTTGAAACTAGAATTTCGAGAAATAGAAGAACAAACTCTTGCTTTTCATTGTTTGTAAAAATGCAACCTTGTTAGGTTACGTTTCACAGTCCTCATCATTGGAATTAAGGTTACAGTTAGGAAGTTCTTAAGTAGTTTCTTCAAGAATCTCCTACCCCGAGAAAATCTATATACCTCGGGGTTTTTGTAGTCATTATATCTTCTGCTTCTGATGATGATAGTAACGATGATGATGATGGTTGAGAGATGGAGACATGAGGTGTGAATAAGGCCAAGGAATTTGCAGGGAAGGTAGAGAAGTGATGATGATGACATGAGTGTTGCAATGGCATGCATGAAGAATAATTCTTTTCTTGGAGATATTGAGCATTGAGGTTAGTACTTTCATGACTTACACTACCTGTAAACCACACAATAAGAAAAATAAACATCAAGAACTCAGAATTGAACCCATATTGCTGTGTGGTGTTTTAAATCTATTGTTTAGTATTAAGGAGACACAAACCAGGAAGAAAGTTGGAGGTTTGATAATTCTGGATGTTATCGAAAGATCTTATGTCAGAAGCTGATTGCTTCCTAATGATTCTATTCATGAGACTGTGCCAATGATTCTTAACAGCATGGTCTGTTCTTCGATTGAAAAGCTTAGCGATCTTAGACCATTTGTTACCATATAATATGTGAGCTCTAAGCAGCTTCTCTTCTTCCTCATCAGTGAAATTTCTTTTGTTAATCTTCGGATCGAGCTGGTTAAACCACCTTTGTCTACAACTTAGACCTTCAAACACATAGAAAAACAAGAAAAAAAGATTCAACTTTCATGTCCAAAAATAGAGTAAGTACGAAAGAAAAAAAAAACAATATTTTACTTGTTCTTGGTTCCATCTTCTCTCCAATGAATTTCCAGTTCTGAGGACCAAAAACCGCCACAAGCTCTTTGAGTTTGAGATCCTCTGAAAGTGTCCAGTGTCCACCCCTATGTTTCTTCTTCTTCTCCTCTTGATGCATCTTTCTCAATGGTAATGCATTGTTTTCTCCAAACCCATTAAATGGCCTCTGCAATGAAACATCACAAGGGGTATTTTGAAAAACATGAGTCTCCTCCAAAACTATGTTACATTTATACATAAACAGATACATAATGTATTGTTGTGTGATATTTCTCTGTTTATCGTATTAAAATGTGTGAGTTATAGAATAGTTGTTGAATGTTTCTTAAACCTTGCCATGTAAAGAGGATAAATTTTGGTACACACACATTTTTTCTAAAAGAACTTGACAGCACTATATGCAAATAAGATCTAATCTCTAACACAGTAACACTAATCCATAAATGCATACAAAAATATTTGTTTCTTACGAAATTTCGGAAGCACTGGAAAAATAATACTAGGAATTTGAGATCTAGTCTAAAATCCGATCCATTCTCGGATCCAAATTTTGGTGTTTTTAAAGATCAGGAGATTTAAATATGGTTCGAAATCTCTTTAGTAAATAAAAGAATAACTCAAAATATCACCAAAACAAATTTTACTTTTATAAATTGGAGTGTTTGTAAAATGGATGTGAAGTGTTTTTAAGAGATGTGTGTTAGACAAAGATTGATGATTGATGATGAAGTGACAATGGTGAAGACAAAGATTGATGATTAAGTATTTAACAACATGATTAGTAATTAGATTAATCAGAAAGATATGATATGTTTATACCTTGAAAGCTGACAAAGTAGACTGCATTGGAACGATACTCGAACTTCCCTTTGATTCAACTAATTAGAAAAAATGAAAACTACTAATATACATATAGTAGATTTTTGTTAAACAACAAAAATAAATGCTTTGATAGTTTTGACAACATTTTAAGGTATTTATTTTAACTCACTACCAAAATATGATACTGATGAATGCAAAAACAATGACTGATTATTTAAAGGTAGGTTTATAAAGAAAAGTTGTTGAATAATTAGATCATGAAAACAATCTAATTTAGTTCTAAATTGTCTCCATCTTACCTAATTTAAAATTAATTTACCATTTAGAATTAAGTAAAAAATCTAGAATTAAGAAAGAAATCAGTCATATTTTCTTGTACATTTGACTATGGTTTACATTTCAGTTATGTTACTTAATTCTAAATTGTTTTCATATTTAGAAGAAAATATACAATTTATTAGATCATGAAAATTGTATAAAACACAGAACTTCCCATTAAAAGTAGAATTTTATTTTTCAAAATTTCGAACTTAATTTTAGTTATAGAATTTCATTGTTATAAGTCAATTTGTATTATCAATTTTAAAAATAAATTTCTCAACCAAATATAATAAATTATAGCCACAGAAAAAAAGCCACAGGTGAAAAATGATCGGACGGCTGAGATCAATTGTGCTTCTTCTTCTTCTTCTTCTTCTTCTTCTTCGAGCCTTTCTCTTCCTAAAACCCTAAATGTTTCTCACTAAAACCCTAATTCGACGATCTCTCTCAACCTTCGCTTCTTCTCCTTCAGATTCACTTCTCGCCGATAAAGCTTTAACCTTTCTCAAACGCCATCCATACCAACTTCATCATCTCTCTGCAAATTTCACACCAGAAGCAGCTTCAAATCTCCTCCTCAAATCTCAAAACGATCAAGCACTAATCCTCAAGTTCCTAAATTGGGCAAACCCACATCAATTCTTCACTCTCCGTTGCAAATGCATCACTCTTCACATCCTCACCAAATTCAAACTCTACAAAACAGCTCAAATCCTCGCCGAAGATGTCGCAGCCAAAACCCTAGACGACGAATACGCTTCTCTCGTCTTCAAATCTCTACAAGAGACTTACGATTTGTGTTATTCAACTTCCTCTGTTTTCGATTTAGTAGTGAAATCTTACTCTCGTTTGAGTTTGATTGATAAGGCTTTAAGCATTGTTCATTTAGCTCAAGCTCATGGCTTTATGCCTGGAGTTTTGTCTTACAATGCGGTGTTAGATGCTACGATTAGATCTAAGAGGAACATTAGTTTTGCTGAGAATGTGTTCAAAGAAATGTTGGAGAGCCAAGTTTCTCCTAATGTGTTTACTTACAATATCTTGATTAGAGGGTTTTGCTTTGCTGGGAATATAGATGTTGCTTTAACGTTATTCGATAAAATGGAGACGAAAGGTTGTTTACCAAATGTTGTTACTTACAACACTTTGATTGATGGGTATTGTAAGTTGCGTAAGATTGATGATGGGTTTAAGCTTTTGAGATCAATGGCGTTAAAGGGTTTGGAGCCTAATTTGATTTCGTATAATGTTGTTATCAACGGGTTATGTAGAGAAGGGAGGATGAAGGAGGTAAGTTTTGTTCTTACGGAGATGAATAGGAGAGGGTATTCGCTTGATGAAGTTACTTATAATACTCTTATTAAAGGTTATTGTAAAGAAGGTAATTTTCATCAAGCTCTTGTGATGCATGCTGAGATGTTGAGACATGGGTTGACACCTAGTGTTATTACTTATACTTCGTTGATACATAGTATGTGTAAGGCTGGGAATATGAACAGGGCTATGGAGTTTCTTGATCAGATGCGGGTTAGAGGGCTTTGTCCGAATGAGCGTACTTACACGACGTTGGTTGATGGGTTTTCTCAAAAGGGGTATATGAATGAAGCTTATCGGGTTTTGAGAGAGATGAATGATAACGGGTTTTCTCCTTCGGTTGTGACTTATAATGCTTTGATTAATGGTCATTGTGTTACTGGGAAAATGGAAGATGCGATAGCAGTTCTCGAAGATATGAAGGAGAAAGGTTTGAGTCCGGATGTAGTGAGTTATAGCACGGTATTATCCGGCTTTTGTAGAAGTTATGATGTTGATGAGGCGCTTAGAGTCAAGAGGGAAATGGTTGAAAAAGGTATCAAACCTGATACAATCACCTACTCATCTCTGATCCAAGGGTTTTGTGAACAGAGAAGGACTAAGGAAGCGTGTGATCTTTACGAAGAAATGCTGAGAGTTGGTCTTCCACCAGATGAGTTTACTTACACAGCCTTGATCAATGCTTATTGTATGGAAGGCGATTTGGAAAAAGCTCTACAGTTGCACAATGAAATGGTCGAGAAAGGAGTATTGCCTGATGTTGTCACTTACAGCGTGCTGATCAACGGGCTTAACAAACAATCTCGAACAAGAGAGGCAAAAAGACTTTTGCTCAAGCTGTTCTACGAAGAATCAGTCCCTAGCGATGTCACATATCACACACTCATAGAAAACTGCAGTAACATCGAGTTCAAAAGCGTAGTATCTCTTATTAAAGGATTCTGTATGAAAGGAATGATGACTGAAGCTGATCAAGTTTTCGAATCCATGCTTGGGAAAAACCATAAACCCGATGGAACAGCATACAACATTATGATTCATGGTCATTGCAGAGCCGGAGATATCCGCAAAGCGTATACTCTATACAAAGAGATGGTAAAATCCGGATTCCTTCTCCATACTGTGACAGTGATTGCTCTGGTTAAAGCCTTGCACAAGGAAGGGAAAGTTAATGAATTGAATAGTGTGATTGTGCATGTATTAAGAAGCTGTGAATTGAGCGAAGCAGAGCAAGCCAAAGTGCTTGTGGAGATCAATCATAGAGAAGGGAATATGGATGTGGTTCTTGATGTGCTTGCTGAAATGGCCAAAGATGGATTTCTTCCCAACGGCATAAGTTAATCTAGTGAGTAAAATCATTTACATGGGCAATGGATCAACCATGCACCAGCAACAATGATGCTAATCGTGGGAGATTTTTCAGAATACCGCGGTTTCGTAGCTGCTATTCACCGTTTGAAGTTGAAATGGTACAATGTTATCTTTGCAGTTTGTGTAATATATATAAGGCAAACAACTTAATTATTGTAAGACATTGTTTATAATCCATCATCAAAGAATGAAGATAGAGAAACCATTGCAAATTGAACTAAGAGAACATCTTATAGGTTTTGGCTTGAAGGATGATCTGTCTCGCTCCACCTATTGGTGCTAACACCGCGATTAGGACTCCAACTATTATCGAGATCTGTAAATCATCAAATATGTTCAAGAGTTAACTTTTTAATTAGCATTATGTTATAACATAGTCGATATATATTTGTTTGGAAGAAAAGGTAGGCTCATTTACCCAAGATGCAATCCAATGAAAGCTCCAACGTTTTTGTTGTTTCATGACCAACCATATAATGCATGGCAACTGCCAGAAAACAAAACAAAATATTATTTTGTTATATTGAAACTGTTCTATACTAACATAACATTCATATATATACTCATGCATAAACTTAGTTTTAGGTATAAACTTACGAAGTAGGACGTTGAGGAGAAAACAAGACCGCCGAAAAAATGGAATATATACTGCTATAAATCCCACCAACGCTACAAAAACAACAACACATATATATACATGTAACATGTTACATAAAGTAACCGTAATCTAATTAAGAACTTAACTACGTACGTACGTTTTAGTAAAATACATGTTTTGGTTACATACCAACGTATGAAGTACGTCCCACAATACGAAGGCATGTGGAAGGAGTGAACTTGAGATTCTTCACCAGACACGACTCTATTCCATCAAATACGGGCATTGCAAATACCTGTTTACATCATTATACTACTTATCTCTACCAGTCTTGCGAAGTTTATTATTCAAAGAGAATAGTTGGCGTTCAAGAAAAAACTGGATTTACCATAATATTGGAATGCTAGAAATCAGCTTATTCAAACTAAATAAGAGGTTGTAAACGTGAGGTGCCAGACCCTTGTTGAGAGTGGGATTATAGGCCAAATGCATCGAAAACCATCTCTACTGTGATCTCTAAACATTTGACCGGAAAATGTTCAGGAGTGACGATACAAGTTTAAAAACAAACTGTTGATATATACAAGGGTAACTCATATTTGAATTTGATTAGATTGATTAAATTATTAAAAAGAGACGTACCTATAATGCCTTTTTTTTGCCAAAACTTTAGTTATAATAATGTTCTGAATTTGTTTTTCCCTTTAAAGACATTGAAATAGCAGTCTTCAAGAAAAGGAATATCCGTGTCGCATATTTAAGATAACTTATCATCATTGTAAAAACAACTTTAATTAGATATGTATCCAAATAATTGCCGACAAATTAGAAGAAAACAAAAGGAACACGAAGGACTTGCTTTCATACACTAACTGGTGTCACTAGTCGTCGAAGACTAACGCTGTCGTAAGAAAATCAGTTCCACGTGTTCCGTACGCTGGATCCGCCAACTGTTTAGATTTTTATTTTTCACGTTATTATATAAAGTCAAACTCTAATTAGAGAACATGAAACCAAACTTATTATAAGAAAGAAAAAAAAAACAGAAACAAGAACGGTGGAAGAGACAAAGATGTGTAGTTCCGATTCTCTTCAGCTTCACAATGTCTTCGTCTATGGTAGCTTTCAAGATCCCGACGTCATCAACGTCATGCTTGATCGTACTCCTGAGATAGTCTCCGCAACACTCCCGGGCTTGTACGTACCTTTCTCTGTTTCTTCTTCGATTGAGTTATTTTTCTGTATAGACTTAAGATTTAATGGCCGGTTTTGGTTTTGTTCATCAGTCAAAGGTTTAGGCTTAAAGGACGTTTGTATCCATGTATTGTTCCTTCTGAGAAAGGAGAAGTTCATGGCAAGGTTTGATTCTTAGATGATTCTTTGGTTTTAATTTGTGTATGAAATATGGGATTTTAGGGTTTTGATTTGGGAAATTTGGTGAATTGGTTTGTGTAGGTACTAATGGGAGTAACAAGTGATGAGCTTGAGAATTTAGATGCGGTTGAGGGAAATGAATATGAGAGAGTGACCGTCGGGATTGTTAGGGAGGTAAAAGTTTAAAGGTTGATGATTATAAATTTTGGAACATGTTGGATGATTATAAATTCTGATTTTGCACATGCAGGACAATTCGGAGAAGATGGCAGTGAAAACATATATGTGGATCAACAAGGCTGATCCTGATATGTTTGGAGAATGGAATTTCGAGGTTTGATGATTTAAACAATGTATTTTTAGCTTTTGTGAACTCATTATGACTGGAAAAATGGTACATTGTTTCGATTCGCTTCTTAGGAATGGAAACGGTTGCACAAGAAGAAATTCATAGAGACTTTCAAGAAAATCATGGAATGTAAGAAGAAACCTCAGGGACAGGGAAATGATGATATTAGCCATGTCCTACGCGAAGATCAATAGGATAAGACTCCATCGTCTTGGATGGACTTGTGTTTGAGTATGTTCTATATATAACCACCTTTGTTAAATTATCAACAACAAAAAACCTTCGTTTTTAAAAATCTAAAATAAATAAAACGTAGAGAGTGTTGTATTGATGTAAGATTTTTGTTTTTGTATAAATTTAAAATTTATTTAACAAAAAAACGGTTTTACAATAAATACATCGTTACTGAAACAAGTATAAACTGAATAAAAGAGCTAACGACAACAAGTGCTAAACCAATATCGTAGTCCGCCTTCGTAGATAGGTGAACTTGAAGTAACTAAAATAAACTAAAATACTTAACCGATTCCGCATATTCTTATCGACCATTTTGGCAAGAGAGAGGGCTGGAATGGATGACTCGCCATGCCTTCTTCCATTTCTCTCTTTCTAAAGAGCTGAAACACATATCTGAAAACAAACATATGAATTTGCGTCAAGGCCGAATTTGTAGATAGATCAAAATATCATGTGGATTATATTATTATATATATGTTATACTTGCAAGTATTTAGAGATTTTTGCATCTTACTTAGCTTGTGTGTGTTTGGTCTATTTGAAGTATTTGCAGAAATTCTATCCCACAATTTTGTTTGTCCGCCTCTATCCAAAACTGATATGCGTTCAATTATTCTGATAAAAATTTAGATACATACGCAATTAATCATGAGTATTTAAATCCTTAAAGGTTCCACCATCTAAATGACTAAAACCAATTAGTAATCAATACCAATTGGGTTAGTGGGTTTTGGGAAAATTTAAAGTTTTGTACTCAAGTTGGTGTGTCTAATTATTTATTATTTACTTTATGAATTAGCATAATTAAGCAAAGAACAAAGAATATTTTGGTCAAATATATAAAAAGATTAACATCCATCTGAAAAATCTTTTACCTATAGTTTTTGCAACTTGAATATTTACCTCAATAGATAAAAACTAGAGTTATTTTTTTTTTTTTTTTTCGGCAAAAAACTAGAGTTATTTATCAAAGCCAAGTTAGCAAA
>Ga0041059_1002928_pt1 | contig 12194 bp, 7 predicted proteins | sample AraColnosormetaG_FD_56232 | JGI IMG/M metagenome (GOLD analysis project Ga0041059, IMG submission 56232) | Arabidopsis roots microbial communities from North Carolina, USA - Col MF nosort | ecosystem: Host-associated > Plants > Roots > Unclassified | place: USA: North Carolina | collected 2013-09-02 | reverse complement strand
AACACTTCTATTGAAAAAAAAAAAAAAACTTTTAAAATACACTTAATTAGAAACAGAGGGAGTATAATAGAACCCATGTTATTCTAGAAAGGGATGAATATGAAAGGTATTTCTGGCTAACAAGAAATGTGTATGCATGCACTTGTTTGGTTGTTCCATTGATGGTGTTTGGTATCAATGAAAATTGAATATATATAAAAAATCAATAGACATTTGAACATATTATGGGAAATAAGATTATATTTATATGCTATCTTTTTTCACCTTTTCTGGTTGGTCCACTGACATGAACAATCTCTAGATAAATTTATGTAGAAGAAACAAAAAGAAATGACAATTTCATTCCTTATCCCTCCCTCGGTCGATGATGCAAGTGTAATATGGATAAGAATGCCCATTCTCTGTGTCATCTTTTTCCTTTCGCTTTCTTTCTTTTTTATTAGAAAAACCAAACATAACTTTTTATTGGATCATAGTGGAACTGAATTCTGTTGAAATGTTCATTTCGTATATTTGTTGAGCTTTTTTTCTTGGTTGAAGTGATTTAAGTACTTTTTCTGTTACATAAAATGATGGGAATTAACAAGCAATAAAATGAAGATCTTATCAGCTAATAATGTCAACATCATATGAACATGATGGTGGTGGATAATGTTTAACGTTATAACTGCTCCCTCCTTTTTATCTTAAGGACCCAACCAATGTTCATTATTAGCCCCTCCTTTGTTTTCAACACTTTGCTTTATTCACAATCAACCAATAATACTCTATAAATTTCATTATTGTACTCTGTTATTCTATTTAAATTTCATAATATAAACACTTTATTCGCCATATACACCTTATTAGTATTACAGAAGAGGTTAAAATATATATGCAAGATATCTCGTGCTCAAAAGTAATGGGTGTACACTTGTTATCCATATTCTCGGAAGAATAATAAAATATTAAATTTTCTTAAACATACTACATATAAAGACAAAATATGTATATGGTTATTAATCTCATAAGACAATGAATTTATGCAACATACAAATATTAACTAAGAGAAGTATAGTATTAAGTTTACAATCCAAAAAAAAGAAAAAAAATCCAAGAAGACAGTAATATAACAATGTATATCCAAGAAATTCATTAAACGATTTATTATACAGGTAAATATATTTATAATATTTCACACGTAGACTCTAATAAAAAAAGGTTCCACCAATCAAGACAAGGTAAGGACACACCGCAAGTGGACTTTTGACTCCTTTTTCCCCCTTTCTTATTTATTGATTTTGTAATTACTAATCAGAACACTGGCACATACATTGTGCTCGCTAAAGTATTTTTGGGGAAATATTGATTCAGGCAAAGTAGTAGTATTTACTTTTTCACAATATATTAAAGTAGTCTATAGTACTCGAATATGAGGTAGAGTGAAACAAAAAGTTTGCGAAACTCATTGTGCTAGCTTCATATATGCTCGACTTTTTGACAAAATAAGTTCTGATGAATTTCAATATAAGGTTCAGATGAGCCAGAGCCAACCAATAACAGAGCCACAAACAAGACCTAGTCCTAGAAAAACAACCATGAAGATGGCTGCAAGTTCTGCTTCTGATGCATGAACCGTTTTGGGAGCCATGATCATGAGCACGCTAGTGAGGTAGCCGTTGGTAAGACCTAGCATGAACGTCAAGACAACCACTGGCACTTCTGTTCTTAACCATTTTGGTCCACGTAGACATGCAGAGAAAAGAGGATAAAAGAGAAGCCTAACGATACAAGCCCATGTAGCCGATTTTATACTTTGCCATAGATAGAGTGCGGTGAGTGACTTGCCTACGAAATCCGATATGTTGTACACAGTGATGAGCAAAATGGGATACCAACTTTGGAGAAGTTGGGACTTCAAATTCTCAGCTATAAATCCTGGAAATATCGATAAGGTAACAGAGTAGATTATTAGCATACCCGAAGCTGGCCACTTGATTTTCCTCCCAACCATCCATATTGTCAGAGTCGAATGCAAAGGTTGATGAAACTTGAGGTGTTGTTGCATTACTGGTAGCTTGTGTAGCACGTTACAAGAAATGAAGCAACATAGGAGGATGGTAGAGCTGACTATGAAATAGGAATGAGCACTGGTTCGCATCCCCTGCGGTGTTTGTGGCAGCGAAGCTTTAGTCGCAATCCTAAGGAGGGAGATGATAATACCTAGCAAAAACAGAGATAACCTAATAAGCTTTTGACAAGTTCAATGACTCAACTCATTGGCTTAACTATATATCTAAGTATAAGCTCAAAGTTGTGAGGATTTCAAATCGGAATTGTGAAGAAACCAACACTAGCCTATACAAAACATGTGTCATTCTGTTTAATTTACAAGACTAACGTTTTACATAAGAGGAAACTAGGTTTACCTGAAGAGGCAGTGCCGGCAAAAATTGCTTGCATGTACTGTCTAGGAAGCTTTCCGGCTGAACCAATCAAACTTCCTCCAACCACTCCATCAGCTAAACCACAGAGTACGACTGATCCAACCATCAACATGTAAGAAACATTCTCACCCTTTTCACCTTTCCAGACCCAATCTATAAGGGGAGAAATCATCATGGCGATGATGAACATGGAAAACCCCAAGTTCATCCTCACTCTGTAGCTCATCCTTGTGTTCCAAGTCATCATCAAAACCAAAACAAGAACCGAACAGCTCATGTAAGCCACAGTGAAAGTCTTCTCTACATGCTTGTCCGGGTACAAGTAGCCAAAGTAATCAACGGCAGTGATCAAAGCGTTCCATGGTATTAAACTACCAGCACCCAACAAGAAATGGATCACGTACGCAACTCTATAAGCGTCTCTTGTCTCAACTTCATCAACAATCACTTTCTCATCAACCATTGTAACTCCCCTTTTTTCTCTCTTGATCTCACTACTTTGCGTTCTTGAAATCTTTCCGATGTTGGTTTCATTATAAAGCAAGTGAGTGTGATAGGGATTTGATTAGATGGTTGTGAGATTTGGTGGTAGCAAGACCAACACGAGTCACATCTTAGCATTATATATTCGGGATTACGATTCTTTGATATGGCTCTAGAGATCATAGCTAGTAGTACAAAGACACACAAGACTGTATGTTTTTTGGTGGGACACAAAACAGATGGGTTAGGATTAAAGTTACTACTTTAATTTGTTCATGAAATTGGTCGGGACTCTTCTTTTCAGTACCCTTATATTCCATTGACTACTTTCATTTCTTCTTATGATCAATGCGTTACTCAAGGGTTTTCCCACTCAAAACTTAGAACATACAAATTCTGTGGTGCTAATTAATTAAGTTACAGTCCGTGGCGTTTTGTTTTTAATTATATGGTAAAAATAAAGTTTTGGAAGTTTTATTGCTGATTAGGTGTTTCCCAAGGATCGCAATAACCAATAATGAGTTATTACTTTAGTAGTAATAATTTCATAATGAACAGTTGAACACCGAAGATATGAGCCAATAGAGTGTGAGATTTGGGACACCGAAGTAACAAGAGCACAAGTTGCTGTCTGTTTCCGACACACCATGCCCATACTTATACTACTATTTCTTTTTTCAATTACTTATTACGTTGCCTTCTTCTTCGTGACCTCTTAGTCGCTCGAATAAAATTTAATTTATCCTTTCCTATTCTCACGGTTTTTATCTGCCTTTATTCACGGTTTTGTTTTTCAAATTGTGGTCATCTTTTATTATTCAAAATATGTATAAAAGGATCATACAAACCATATGCAATGAAAACGGTAAATCCAGACTAAACTTTTCTAAAAAATCAAATTAAACACTATATATATTGACTAAAACATTAATATTCAACCAGAAAAAGATTCTTACAAGGGTAATTAAACAAATTAAACAGTATGTATTGACTAAAACATTAATACTCAACCAGAAAAGATTCGATCTATACTTGTTCTAACATTGTATATAATTGATTATCCGCAAAATTTGTTCCACATCCATTTACTCTGCTCAAAGGATGCAATAGTACAAAAAAATTACTCCTCTATTATAAATATTCGCATATCTACATCTATATAAGAAATGATTCGTGCAATTCCACTTCACCGGCCACATGTATGTAAGAAAAAAGAACAAAAATAAAATAAAGATCGTTAAGGAATTTAGAATGGTGTGACATCTCGTACAAGCCAAGTTAATTTGTTTACCTGTCAAGTGGGAAACAAAAAGTTCTGTTAGAAAAAAAGAAAACTAATTGCAAAACAGATTGCTTCAGATATAAACCAACATTTTTCTTTCTTACGATGAAAACCTAACATAATAAAACGAAATTCAAGTAACTAATTATATGATTAACAAAGTCGAATTATAATCAAATCTATTTAACTGCACATAAAAAAGTCTCTTAAGAACCAGGACCCACATAGTGACAACTGTCTTCCAACACTTTCTAACCATTTACATATCCAAAATGGCAGGTTAGTTCACTCATCAAATCTCTCAACTTGTCTTCTCCTCAAATTAAATGTAAATTTAAATATAAAACCAATTCTTTATATCTAAATATGTTTGGTTTCGAAATATTCATATATATTAAAGAAAAATGATATTTCCTTGATAGAGTAAAGAAAATTCACGAAGAGAGCTCTACTCATTATCTTTATCATACCATTATCATTGCCTCTCTATATAAACATAACACGCAAACTTCACTCTCACAAGTCTTTCATCACATTTCCATTTTTCTCTCTTCCATAAAACCCAAAAGAAACTAGGAAGAGGAGTAAATAATATTTGTTTTAAAGAAATGATTCTCCACAAAATGGCGTTCTTGGCCGTTATTCTCTTCTTCTTGATAAGCAGCAGCAGCGTTTGCGTTCATAGCCGTGAAACGTTTGCTTGCGATACAAAGGACGCAGCAACAGCTACACTGAGATTCTGCCAGCTTTCAGTTCCTATACCGGAGAGAGTCAGAGATTTGATCGGACGGTTGACATTGGCCGAGAAAGTGAGCTTGTTAGGGAACACTGCGGCGGCGATACCACGTCTAGGAATCAAAGGGTACGAGTGGTGGTCGGAGGCTTTACACGGCGTTTCAAATGTGGGACCCGGTACTAAGTTCGGTGGGGTTTACCCTGCAGCCACCAGTTTCCCTCAAGTCATCACCACCGTTGCTTCTTTCAATGCCTCCTTGTGGGAATCCATCGGACGGGTCAGATTATTTCTTTCTCTCTCTTTTATCCATTAAGTTAAAAACACCTATTTCAATTATTTTTGTGTGTGCCCCCGATCTAACTACTAAATACTTTTCACTATTTTCTCTGTGAAAATGACGTAAGTAATAATGTTAATTATATATATATACAGCTCACATTTATTATGTATTTAATTACCTCTAGTGCGATTTATATGTAAAACACTTTTACTGTATCGAAATATTCTCTTTTATCGGAACTAATATTCGTTTTTTGTTTTTTATTTTTAAAATAACTTATATACAATTGTGATATTTCGACACTTCTCATGTTCTGATTTTGTCCGGTACTTCATGCAAATAAACATACGCACGAATCTCTTATTAGCCTACCGCTATTGAAAGTAACTTTTCTTAAATAAAACTAATTTATTTAAAGTAACTTACATTCTGCTCTTGGTTTCGTTTTTATGCCATCTCCAATTTACGACAAAGATCTGATTCTAACAATTTTTAACTAATTTGAATACTTAATGATATTTATAGTTAATCAGATAACATATTAAAAAATAACACTGCTCTATTTTAATATTTATTAAAAAGGTGAAATGAATATGAACTTATCGTACGCTTTTCGCTAAAATCGAGGCAAGCCGCAAGTTGCATACGATGCTCTCAACTTGCAACATTAGTCATGCGCATTTTATCATTAACAATTAACCACGACTAAGTTACGCTCTTGGGGATTCGCAGGTTGTGTCAAATGAGGCCAGGGCCATGTACAACGGTGGAGTTGGTGGGCTTACGTATTGGAGCCCAAACGTTAACATATTGAGGGACCCACGTTGGGGACGTGGACAGGAAACTCCCGGTGAAGATCCAGTAGTAGCCGGTAAATACGCAGCGAGCTACGTCAGAGGGTTACAGGGAAACGACCGTAGCCGGTTAAAAGTAGCTGCTTGTTGCAAACATTTCACAGCTTACGATCTCGATAACTGGAACGGCGTCGACAGATTCCATTTCAACGCTAAGGTTTAATTTAATCTTTTATTCTTTGTCTTGCTTCAACTTCTTTCTTTGTTCTCACGTGTTTGGTTTTGATAGGTAAGCAAGCAAGACATAGAAGACACGTTCGACGTACCGTTCCGTATGTGTGTTAAAGAAGGTAACGTTGCGAGCATTATGTGTTCGTACAATCAAGTTAATGGTGTTCCTACATGTGCTGATCCTAATCTCCTCAAGAAGACCATACGCAATCAATGGGGTCTCAACGGGTAAGATCACGCCACGTCAGCTCAAAACATTCCGTATATGTAATTTAGAATTTCGTTGACCGTTGATTTTTTTTTTTTTCTGCAAACAGGTATATCGTGTCTGATTGTGACTCTGTCGGTGTTTTGTACGATACCCAACATTACACTGGTACTCCTGAAGAAGCTGCCGCTGATTCCATCAAAGCTGGTAAATAAAATTATTGATTTTTAGTAGAAAATTAAAATTGAATATTTTTCCTTAAACTAACCAATCTTGTGTGTTGATTGTGTAGGCTTGGATTTAGATTGTGGGCCATTTCTAGGAGCCCATACAATCGATGCGGTGAAGAAAAACTTGTTGCGTGAGTCCGATGTTGATAATGCCTTAATCAACACGCTAACAGTCCAAATGAGACTAGGAATGTTTGATGGCGATATAGCGGCTCAACCGTACGGACACCTTGGACCGGCACACGTGTGTACACCGGTTCACAAAGGACTAGCTCTCGAAGCAGCTCAACAAGGAATCGTCCTACTCAAAAATCACGGCTCGTCTCTACCTCTCTCAAGCCAACGTCACCGAACTGTCGCCGTAATTGGACCTAATTCAGACGCTACGGTCACAATGATTGGTAATTATGCAGGGGTTGCTTGTGGATATACCAGTCCGGTTCAAGGTATTACCGGTTATGCTCGAACCATTCATCAAAAGGGTTGCGTGGACGTACACTGCATGGATGATAGATTGTTCGATGCCGCGGTTGAAGCGGCTCGTGGAGCTGATGCGACGGTTCTTGTGATGGGTTTGGATCAGTCTATTGAAGCGGAGTTCAAGGACAGAAACAGTTTGCTTTTGCCTGGGAAACAACAAGAGCTTGTCTCTAGAGTTGCTAAGGCCGCTAAAGGCCCAGTTATCTTAGTATTGATGTCTGGTGGGCCTATCGATATATCTTTTGCTGAGAAGGATCGGAAAATTCCAGCGATTGTTTGGGCCGGGTATCCGGGTCAAGAAGGTGGTACCGCAATCGCCGATATCTTATTCGGCAGTGCTAATCCCGGAGGAAAGCTTCCGATGACTTGGTATCCGCAAGATTATTTAACCAATTTACCAATGACAGAAATGTCGATGCGGCCGGTCCATTCGAAGCGGATCCCGGGTCGGACTTACCGGTTCTACGACGGTCCAGTTGTTTACCCGTTCGGGCATGGTTTGAGTTACACGCGCTTTACTCACAACATAGCCGACGCGCCAAAAGTGATTCCTATAGCTGTTCGTGGAAGAAACGGCACCGTTTCAGGGAAATCAATCCGTGTGACGCACGCTAGGTGTGATCGTCTCTCTCTCGGAGTCCACGTGGAAGTTACTAACGTTGGCTCGAGAGATGGGACGCACACAATGCTTGTGTTCTCGGCTCCGCCGGGTGGAGAATGGGCTCCGAAGAAACAGCTGGTTGCTTTTGAGAGAGTACACGTGGCGGTTGGGGAGAAGAAGCGTGTGCAGGTGAATATACACGTGTGTAAGTATTTAAGTGTAGTGGACCGAGCCGGGAACCGAAGGATTCCGATCGGTGATCATGGGATTCATATTGGAGATGAGAGTCATACGGTGTCGCTTCAAGCTTCTACTCTTGGAGTCATCAAGTCTTGACTCTGTTTTTTTCTTTTCACTTTTCTTGTTGTTCCCAAAATATTTTTAAGAGATTTTAATGTTTCTAACGAAACGAATTTGAAAAAGGAAATACAAAACTAGAAGAAAATCTGTTTCTTATAATTCAAAAGATGTATTTAAAATTGAATTGTATGGCCTCGGATTTTTTAAAATAAAGGTTGTTTTCGGAATTCTTTTCTTGTTCATTAACAATGTAAAGCACAAATACAAAAGTAGAAGAAAATTTTCAACTAGTTTATGGATGTGTAACATATTCTCCTCTCTTTTTTTTCTATCTACTTCTATATGTTCCTCTTATTACTATTTTAACACCATTCAAACCTTTAATTTACATGGATCCTATTCCTATGTATATTGTACACACATATAATCTACTTAGATTTAATTTTTGAAAAATGTATTAGTTGGATCTATGTATTGCAGATTCTGTGGACTACTCTACGGAAATATATACACAAGTATATGATAATACAAACACTTTTGCTAATTATGTCTAAAGATTGTCATTAATCTTCTTAGAGTATGATGAAAGAAATCTATAAAAAATACAAATGAGCCTTGTGTTTTTGTCAACATACACATGTGCATTCATTGATAGACATTTGGTAAATCCAAAAGCAAAGTGCATTAATTTAAACAGAACTTTTAACAAAAACAAAAACAAGTAACGCTAGTCTACGACGGGGCAATAAACAAATAGTAGAAAACACGAGTCTTTTTGGCTTCGAGAGAAAGACTTTGTTTTTTCTTGCATAAACGTTACGATAATTTCAAATTGTCAATCCTACTTTTAAGTAGAATTTGTAATCACTCAATGGTCGTCAATACATTGTCCACATTCGACCTATTGAAGGAAGATTAATTTAGCTATAAGCTTTCAAGGGCAAATCCGTCAGTCTAGCTTTCTTTTATCTACCTCTGTTATCAAAAGCCCTCTCGTATTTAAGATGATTGACTTCACATGATTTTCAACTCTCTATCATCTTTCCAGTTTCCCACCTATCTCTCTCACCTTTAAATTCACTGTGTATTAAGGAAAAAAACAGAGACTTCGTCTTCTCATTGCTTTTCCGGAGAATTTGAGAACCAGAAAACTACTGCAATGGCGATTCATCCTTGGTGGAAACGTAACAGAAAGGTAAATACTTCAACCCATAAATCAAACTTTTGCTCTTAGGTTTATCGAAATATATATCATCTTCAATGTGTACAAAACTGTATCTGATTCAGAAAGTGGACAAGTACATGAAGAATGCGAAGGATTTGATAACCAGCCAAGATCCAAACGACATCGTATCAGCTCTCAGTCTCTTGAATTCAACGCTTTCTATCTCTCCTCACCACGAACTCGCTCTGGAACTCAAAGCCAGATCGCTTCTCTACCTTCGTCGTTTCAAAGACGTGGCCGTTTTGCTTCACAATTACATTCCCAGTCTTAGAATCGATAACGAAGATGTCAGCAGTGTCTTCGCCGCTTCATCGGAGCTTTCCTCTCTCATGCTTCTTCTTCCGAGTGGCTCACCGAGTCATGACTCGTCGTTCAAGTGTTTCTCTTATTCCTACTTGAAGAAGAAGGTCATGGCAGGGTTAAGTAATAATTCTCAAGTACAAGGGCAATGGAGGTATTTCATTCTTTTTAATTATGACCCGAGTTTGTGTTGACCCGACCGTAACTGATTCGGATCTTCCCTTCTCTGTGGCAGATACTTGGTTTTGGGCCAAGCTTGTTACCATCTGGGTTTAATGGATGACGCGATCATCCTACTCCAAACCGGTAAACGCCTAGCCACGGCGGAGCTCCGCCGCGAAAGCATTTGCTGGTCCGAAGATAGCTTCAACCTTTCCACCTCCGAATCTCAGCCACAACCAATCACCGAATCCGAGATCGTATCGCAAATGCTCTCCCAAACCAAGCTCTTCCTCCGACGGCGCACAGCGGCGCTCGCAGCACTTGACGCCGGTCTCTACTCCGAATCCATCCGCCATTTCTCTAAGATCATAGACAGCCGTCGTGGTGCACCGCAGAGTTTCCTCGTCTATTGCTTAATTCGTCGCGCCTTCGCCTATAAATCCGCCGGCCGAATCGCGGATTCCATCGCCGATTGCAACTTAATCCTAGCCCTAGAACCGTCGTGCATAGAAGCTTTAGAAACCAGAGCTGAATTGTTCCGATCGATACGGTGTTTCCCCGACTCGCTTCACGATCTCGAACACTTGAAACTCCTCTTCAATTCAATTTTACGTGACCGGTCATTAACCGGCCCGGTTTGGAAACGGCATAATGTCCGGTACAGAGAAATCCCGGGAAAATTATGTGTATTGACCACTAATATCAAACAAATGAAGGAGAAAATTACAAACAGAGAAAACGGCAATGAGGATTATTACTCATTGATGGGAATTGAACGTGGGTGCTCGAGATCGGAGCTGAACAGGGCTTACTTGTTACTGAATCTAAGATATAAATCGGAGAGATCAATGACGTCTATAGACCGGTTCGATATAATCGATGAGCAAGAATTAGTTTCGGTTAAGAACCGAGCGAGAATGTCAACGTTGTTACTCTATAGATTGATCCAGAAGGGATATTACGCCGTATTGAGTGACATTGAAACCGTAGAAGCGGACAAAGCGGTTGCAATCGATAATCGACGGATTGAAACGCCGATGGATGGTAATAAAGCGGTGGCAATGACGGTTGTGAGGAAGAGTAACGACAAGTTAGATGTGGTGGTTAAAGGAGTGTTTTGTAGAGATATGGCGGCGGTTGGGAGTTTGATTTCCCGTGCCGGTTTAAGACAACCAATTACGGTTTAGTTGCATGCATGTCATAGCATTTTGGAGATTTATCTCTCGTTTTTTATTTTGTCGCTGAGTAAAAGAGTTAAAATTTATTTTTGACGTTGGAAAATAAAACGAACCTTTTTCTCACTATATGTATTATGAGATTTGACATCATATAAAAGTGATAGTTGACATTTACATTATTAAGCTCGTTTACGACAAACCGATTAACCGACTCATGTAAATAACTAAATATGACAAAATCGAGACAATGTTGCCGTCGTCAGGCGCGTAAATGATTTGATTAATCATATTTGTTTCTCAAACGAAGTTAGTAAATTACCATTACTTCAAGACCAAGTTGAAACAACCCAAGTAAAAGTCAGTATTTTTCTTCACCTACTTTGGTGGTTAAGTCAAAGCTCTCGTAATTATTTTTCATGTGGAAAAGTAAATATGATGAATAAAAAAAAAAAAATTTGGACAAGCTTTAATCGAAGATACTCAATAGTCAAATACGAAAACTGGCAAAAGGAAGAATCTTGTTTGATATCTATTTCAGATATGACATTTCAAAAGTTACATGAATCATTCACAGGAATACAACCACGTTAATGAAGTTAACAGTTGCAAAGCCTCGAGTAAAACATCAAATACCCAGTTGCATATAAGGTCAAACCAAATCAGAACAACCATTGTCCGACCATTAATGAACTGGCATGATACACAACTAACCAACAATAAAGAATCAAAATATTTAAGAAAACATACATTAAGCTATTGCCACGACACCAACTACATTTCCATTCAGATCATTGAGGAAATTGTATAAAAGCTACCATAAAAGAGAATGGAAAAGTTAACAAAAGAGGTTCCTAATACGATCAAATTAGGGTTTCTAGATTCCCAAATAAAGTAAAATGAAAAAATCGAAAGCGATTAGACTTGACGTTCATAACATGCGCGTTTGATTAAGACCTCCAGCTAAATATTTGTGGTCGTATAATTAGCCTGCCTGTGATTGGTGACAACGTATCTTGTTGGATTGGATAAACATCGAACTCTCCATTGGGCCACTTTCTTGACAACTCTCCCAACTGGTTTTTTCTTTTCGTAAAACATTATTAAATAAATTAACAAAGAAACCAAAAAAAAAACATGCGACCAGTCTATTTATTTGCTGTGAAGAAATTAACAATTTGATGATCCAAAAGTCATTTCTAGGATTAGACAGTTTTCAAAATAATTTCGCCATTTGAAAATAATTGAAGTCAGATTGATAAGCTTTTTTTTTTTTTTTTT
>Ga0041059_1002927_pt1 | contig 12201 bp, 11 predicted proteins | sample AraColnosormetaG_FD_56232 | JGI IMG/M metagenome (GOLD analysis project Ga0041059, IMG submission 56232) | Arabidopsis roots microbial communities from North Carolina, USA - Col MF nosort | ecosystem: Host-associated > Plants > Roots > Unclassified | place: USA: North Carolina | collected... | reverse complement strand
ACATGTCTATATAACTTTTACGGGCTTGCCCAAGTCCCCACGTCTTGTTGAGATTGGTGAGCATGTTGAACGCAAAGCTATCATTAGAAGAGTCATCGATGCTTCAGGATACTTGACTCTCCTTGGTAAGTTTTGGAGTGGTAAAGATACTGATCAGCAGCGTTCTATGACTCTCCCGAGTGGAGAACAAGCTGAGAGTTCTAAAAAACGACCTCGCTTAAGCTAGGCCCATGTCTTTGTATCATAAATGTTTCTGTTTACTCTCATCCACATGTGGTCATGTCTTTTAAGCACAAGTTGATGAGGAAAGAGGATTGGTTACACCCTATATGATCGATCCCATACCACAAAGATAGAAGCATGTGCTCTGTTTGGTTTGGTTTCTCTAAGGTTATCTAACTTATACTAGTCTCTCTTTACATATAGTGCAACAAGGCTATTGGATTCTTCGTCGACCACAGCTTGCATTCAAAGAGTGAATACTACAAAACTCACAAATTTCTTTTGCTTTCCGATCTTGAAAAAAAAAAATACTGAGTCTTAAAAAATGATTATGAACGCAGAGAAGAAGCACTTGAAGATGACCAAGAAATGGCAACAGAGAGATCGATTGCTAGCTCTAACCGCAGAAGAGGAACGTATTGTGGTTTACACGGCTAACAAAAACTCTTTGCGTCTCCACTAAGTTACCTCTGCATTCAACTCTTTTTCCATCTGAAGAAGGGTTCTCTAGCTTCAGGCAAGTGAAACTGGAGGTACATAACAAATAATTGATGAATTCAATATTCAGATAAACGAATACATTCATATGAAGTAACAAATTGAGTACATAAAGGTTTATTGGTACACATAAAAAGATAATAATCAAATCAAAACAATAACTTTACAATTCATGCCACTAGACGGCAACCCAAATCGTGTGTATCCTCACAAATTAGCTGCAACAAACGTAAATACGCTAAATCTTAAAAGAAAACCCAAAACACAACAGCAAAAAATGAACAAGCACAAACTTTATGAACAAACAACATAAAAATTTACTAGTAATACAAAAAAAAAAAATGATCAAAGAGAGGGTCATATCACATTATTGAGCAATTGCATTTGGATTCCAGATTAGGAGGAGGTTTCATATTCTCTCCTTTACTAGGAGGAACTCCAACGTTACGCATCATCACTGCTTCACCTGCATTTTCATCATTCTCTATCTGCACTTCTGTTTTCTCCTCTGTTTCTGTTTGCTTTCGGCTCGCTTTTGCTGCTTTGGAACTCCTTTTCTTTGCCTTTGTTCCACCGCCAAGTCCATAACTATTTCTGTTCGCATTCGACTTTCCAAGTACTGTCACTGTTGGATGCAACATTTCTTCTTCCGCAGGCACATCCTTTGCTTTATCCATTGCTATTGTTGCAGCTTGGTAAACTAAATCATGAACAATGGAGCTGCAGAAAAGTATTGTATCAGTGGCTTCTTCAAGTGTGAGGCTCCTCGGCTCTTTTCCACCGGGACACTCCACAAGTACAGTGGACTCATCTGCAGAGAGCAAGAAATTATGTCTAAACTTCGCAAGGTTGTAAGAAAATATATTTTTTTTAAACAACAGTAAAAAGCACAGTGAGATGCCAGTATCAGATGAGAAAGCGAGTAAATACCTAAAATTTCATTTACAGGAGCCGAAGAGCTGTGGTGATCCACAGAAGCATGTACCATACTCTTTTCTGAGCAGTCATCCACTGCATTTAGGTTGCGCTCTGACTCTGGAATCTCATCATGAACCCCTAAACCAGGTATTTCGGGTTCACTACTCTCAGGTTCTATTTCTGAGGCTGTCGTGGTGGATAAACCGTGAGGTGTTTCGTTTACATCATTTTCTTGTAGCCTAGAGTGATCATTGAAAGGGCAGTCATCAGTGATAGGTGATGCTCCTAAATCCGATGTGCTCCTTATATGTGCCGGTGATTCTCTTGTCTCCCCTTTGCTTATCACAGTATTGGCTACATCATTTCCATTTTCACAACATTCATCGTCCATTACCACCGGATTATGCTCTGCCAGATCACCAAGTACATTGGCGGAAATACGAACTAATCCAACGCTTTCAACGAAATCAGCGTTCATCACATTGGTTTCTTTACACTCCAGATTTTGGGGTTCAGTGTGAGATTCTTGGTGAGTTTCATCGAGTGTACACGTCATTTGGGCAGCACACATTTCAAAACTGTCCTCTGGCATGACATTTAGAGCCTGGAAAGTGTGGCTAGACATGCCAGATGAAGATGACATGGTACTCAGGGACTTGGAGTTGGTATCATACCTATGAGTCTCCAAGTCAAGTGTACTCCCGCTTCGTTGTCGTATATGGCTTCCCTTTCTTATAGAGGAACCGTAATCCCAAGATGAAGATGCCGAAGCAGTTTCTGTGGAGCTTCTCAGACTAATACTCCTATCCCTTGAATAAGAAAAGCCCTCATATGATCTGGTGAAACAACTGGAGTTATTAGCTTGAATAACAGGTGACTTCATACTGACTGATCTCTTTATAACCAAAGGAACGTCTCCACGTCCTAAAGAACCAATATTCACATCATGATGCTTATCAGATAGCTGAGTTTGAGTATCTTTTGTGCCTATACTCAAAGGACCACAGCCAGTGGAAGACTGAGTTCCATCCTTGTAATTGAGCATATCCACATTTTGCTCTTCCAAAGCCCTGGAAATAGAACTCTCGTACAGATGATATTGTTCTTGCTCGTAGGAATTATCACACTGCTCAATCTTTTCTGGTGTCTCCAAAATTTCTTCCTCAACCATAACAACAGGCAGCGAATCTAGCACATCTATCACAGGAATATTTTCAAAATATAACTTGTTTTCATCGAAAATTGTTTGAGACAGCTTTGGGGAATTTGTTCCAGGGGAATCTGTTTCTACAAAACTGTGTTCCTCCCTGCACTCTGGACAAATATTTATCTCGCTTCTAGTTGCTTCAGTGGCGCAATAGTGAGAACCACATCTACCACAAACCTCCATAGTTTCAAGAGCGACCCCTTCTAAAAATTCATTGCCTACATGAAGACTACCATGAGTCGAACTGTTTTCAACATCAAAAACCTGGTGACTGACCTCCTCATTCGCGCTAGACTCGCATTCAACAGTATAATCTTGATCCATATCACCAAGCTGATCACTGAAAGAACTCTCATGACTCTCATGTCTACTACTCTCATTTGATAAATTTACCATACCAAAGGCAATACTTTCTTCATGTTTATCAGGATAAGCCAAATTTTCAACTTCAGACTGGAATACAGGGACTGGATCCATTCCTTTAGCATCTGGCATGAATCCTGTAACTTGGCCAGAACTTGAATTGCTCCCCACTGTTGCAGTAGAATGTCTTAACATAATGTGATGGTAAGACGAACTACCTTTCCCAGAATAAATGCCTGTGCTAGGAAGGCTAGAAGCAAGAGGCCTAAACATGCTATGATGGCTTTTAGGATGCTCCTGCATGATAGATATAGATCATAAATAAAAGTTCCATATATCTCTGTAGGATCAAAAAGGGGTAATTACCAGAATATCTATTGAATGTATGCTATCAATAAAGTATTGACTTTGGAATCTAAGAATGTAACAGAAAACAAATGGGAACTTAGAGACAAGCTATTTTTGTCGTAGATATGACAGACTGACAACAATGTTCTGTGATGTGTTCTCATAGACTGCAGGTTATATGTTGGAATACTAACAGGTGCAAACATGTTGATGCAAGCAGAGTAAAACATGTACTTCTAGAAGATAATGAAAAATCCAAGAATCATGGACAAAAAAAGAAGTGGTATGCCGCTTAATATGTACCATTTGACGAAGAGCAGACTCAAACGGCCTTCTCGGTGCTGAACCAGGTGACAGTAATTTTGAAGATCTAGAAGTTCTACTATTTGGAGAAAGGCTAGCTCTTTTTGAAACTGCACGTTCTGAGCCACCTACAGGAATAGATTGTAAAGAATGAAGATCATCATCTCCGGATGATGCTACCGAGCCTTTACTTTGAGAACTAAACCGATCACGCTCATGACTGTGAGATGAACTGACACTTCTGGAAGCGCTTGGAGAAACAGATTTTCTGCTGCGTGTAGAGACTGCATCCCTACCATTTCTGGATGCTGGCGAGGAACCTCTTACATAGGATGCTGGTCGATCACCCAAAGAAGTTCGGAGATTTGGTGGCGCATCCAAGGAGAAACCAGGAATGTTTGACTGCCACACTTTTATTTTGGGTGAAGGAGAGTTGCCTCGACTAGAACTTACGGGAGAAGTTCCCCTGACAGCTGGCGATGCCATGGTAGTTGACCCAGTGCTCATCCTTCGCGAAGTTGGGGTCGGAGATCTTGATACAGGTCCTGAGGGTTTCCCTGGAGTAGGAGAAATTCTCCTAACTGGGGTACCTGATCGTCGACCAGACGCTGGACTAGGATGGCGTGCTGAAGATGGTCTTCCCCTTATCTGCTGCATATTGTCAGCTCGAGGTGATGTGCTTAAGCGATTTGGGCTTGCACTGCCCTTACTACTACGGCGGCTCTTCTCCATCTACACAAACACATAGCAAATCAGAAAGTGCAACAAGATCTGATTCAAGATCAACAGCGTTATACATAGAATAACATTCAATTTAGTAGAGATGGATACCGTGGAAGATCTTGATAACGAAATCTGACTCTGTGGTCTCCCTCTTCTCACAACACTAGCTGCTGGCGGTTGGTCATCCAATGAAGGAAAAAGTGGTGTGTCTGGAGGCGTCAACAACCTTTCATTGGTAATCCATTAAGATTTGTGAGACCACGAGTGGAAACAATAGAAAAAATTTAGGCATCCAAAAGAGCATACTACAATTGTTGACAAAAAAAAGTTACAGTAATGCCAACAAGAAGTTTATGGAATCAGAAGCTGGAGAAGCAAACGTCTTTGAGAATTACTAAAAAGTAAGGAAGATATCCAATTTAAATTCAATCTCGATTGGGCTTACGGATTAGTTGTAACAATGAACCAGAAAGAAAATAAGAAACAATCCAAGTTAAATATGAAAGGTACCAATCATAGTCATTCTTATCTCCCTCTGCAGTCAGCAATCTGCTACTCTCTCCTTGAACAGGAATGGTGAACTCCGAAAAGTGCTTCAATTTTGTAGCTGAAGATAAATGTCCAAAATAAAAGGAAAAAGGTTAAGGATCATGGTGACAGTCAGATGAATGAAGCAATAAACTATCTCTTTAAGTCCAGTCATTCCACTAAACAACACAGCCAGTAAAAACAAACACTTACAAAATACATCTTCAAGATCATCAGATGACTGAAGCAAGAAACTATCTCTTTCTTTGTCTTGCATCTCACTAAACAAGGCAAGATCATCGTCTTTATCTCTGAATAGAATCCCATATTCAATGCTGTGTCCTCGTCTGTGTTTCTTCCCAGGAAGTTCCCTCCCAGGAGAGCATCTCAATGCCGGGGAAGGAGGCATCTCTACTGTCCTAACTACTGAAGACTCAACAAAACACTATCCCGGTAGACCACAATTCAATTCTGGCCAATAGGAACGTCTTATGCAATCACATATGAATCCAAACATATATCTCTAAAGCTCAACGGTCTTAAACTGAACCACCTGAAAAGAAGCAATAGTCATTTTGCTAAGGGATAATTGAAGACAGAAAGTCAAATCTCAACACAGAGAAAAAACCCAGAAACATGACCTAAAGACCCTAATTTTCTTCACAATTGAATAACAAATCCAGTAACAGAGTAAAATTTATAGAAACCCTAACTCCAATCCTTCAATTACTTGCTCAAACTGCAATTGGAGCTAACCAAATTCAACCCATTTGCAAAAGCTTGAAACTTTACCAAAATTAACCAGAAGCTTCTTCAGAAAAAAGAAAGATCTCAGCCTCAAGGATCAAACCCAGGTCCTCAAAGGCCGAAAATTGAGAACAAAAGGAAGAAGCTTAATTCCGTACTACAGATCAAAAGAGCAGAGACCCAAGTGAGATCGATTCCATTTCCAATTTCTCCTCTCTCCTCAGTGAAGAAAATGTAAAACTTTGAATAGCAGCATTTACTTTGCTTCCTCAGAAAGAAGCACCAAATCTTCGATTCCTTGCCCCCTTCTCTTGTTTCTGCGAACTGTCAGATTTGCTTCTTTGCACCGCAACAAAGCTGCTAACTTTTTCTCTTTCTCTCTCTATAGTTAGTTCTTCAGAGTTCTCTCTTTCCTCGAGCTTTTTGGGGCTTTTGTGTGTGTTTATGTGATCGTAATTATTTCAGGAAACCGTGACCGAAGCTCTGATTAAAGGCAGAGCCTTTGGATGCAGACGAAAGAGCTCATTCTGATAACTCTTTTTTTTGCGACATTTACCATTCAAGTCCCATACTTAGTAATTTTCCTAAATCGTACATGCCCTACTTAATGTCTTTGAATAACCCCAAATTTGTTTCTATAGTCAGGATTAAATTGTATGAATCATCATGATCAATTCTAAAGACTATTGTTAAAAATTTCGACAATATTTTATACTAATTTTGCTATATTGTTATAATTATATAGTAAGATGATTAATTTTATTTTTTGGTTTGAATAGAAAGATGACCATTTATATGCATAGTTGGTGGTGTGTGTGTGATGAAGTCATTACGTATCTATGCTTCCGAATTGGAGCATTTTTTATATTAAAATTTTGGGTTTGTTTCGTAATTCAAACAAGTGGGATTTTTGTATATTTTTAAAGTTTGGGGCTCTTCTAAAATTATTACAAACATGGAGCATCTTTTAAAACTTTTTTCAGGTGGTGACTTAAATTTTCGTCCAGTTATTATTTATGTTTTACGTAAATTATAAACGAACTGACTTCAATTAATAAGGTCAAGATTCACTATTACGCAATTATGGATCTTATCTCTTTTATCATTGGTCTAAATAATGGCGGCATTCTAAACTAATTTGTTTTTTGTCAACACTAATTAAGTAATTATAAATGTATGTTTTAAAAAACTGATTATTAGTACTAATTTACTACCGCATAAATTAAGCTCTTTTTTTAACCACACTTACAACTTTATCAATTCTGTTTAAAACCAAATAAATATAGTTTCTCGAGTTCATTCGACCGTTTAACGAAGAAAAGTATTCTATTTCTACCACATTATCACAACTAAAAGTTTCATAACTAAAAATACGTTTAGTTCATTTTTGATCAATGTAATATTCTCATATATATATATACACACTGATATATTATTATAAGAGGAAAATCAAAATATTATATATATCACAAAATGCTATTATAGGTGGCTGAAAAAATCGACCATGTAAAAGGGAATTGGTTGTGTGAATTATTCTGAAAGGCTTAAAAGTTACAAATTTGGGAAAAAAATAAAACGAAGTTTTAAGACTGTGGACCAATCACAGCCACCAGAGTTGTCCTCCCAATCATACTCTTTAGATAGATTAGATTCTAGAGAATAGAGAATGTGTCTCTTGACTCGAGTTGTATAATCTGTAGTTTTCTTTGGTTATTGAACATAATTCATTATGCTTATGAAAATTAAATTAATTTGAAAACCAAAAAAAAAAAATCGAATTTTTGGTTTTCAACCGAACTAAACTAAAACCGAAAGTTGTCTAAAGAATAACGATATGAGTTGTAAAATTTAACCAAAAGTGAACTAAATCACCTTTTATTTCATTTTTGTATTTTATGGTTATAGCTTTTTGTCCAACCTGGTCTTGATTACTATATTAAGAGAGTTGATGACCATAAAACAAAAGGTTTGATTGTGTTAAAAATGCTTTAAACGTTACTCCAATATACATTATACGTAACATACCAACTATGTAAAACCGGGTCAGAACTTTTTTGTTTTATTGCCGACAACCGGGTCGGATCGAAATGTCGACACAATGGGTATATGACCATAAGACAATCCACTTAATGATTAAGCTTAGCTAAAACATATTAAAAACATATTTCAGCTCTTATAAATCATAGATTAAGAATTAAATTAAGGTGCCAAATGATTGTCTCTGGCAATTGGAATGGTGTTAGTTGACAAATGTATGTTCCAATCATGTGACTACTACCTTCTTTGTTGAGATGTCAACTTTGTTTTTCATTTATTTTCCTTCTCCTGAAACAAGAATAAATATTTGCATTTGTCGTTTTGGTGATCACTAATGACGTGTCAAAAACTTGGCTTTTTTGGGGCTGATCCGGTTTTCGTCCAACGAATACATACCGGAAAATATATCCAAAGGAGGATATGAATTGAACCCACGGTTTATCAGTTTATACCGAAATCAAGTTCTTTAGGTGTTTTGGTTATCGCGACTTTGTTTTATTATAACAGAGAAACGAAAAAAAACTTAGCTAAAGAAGATCAAAAACTTTTCTTAGGGCTTTGGAGATTCGAGCTCGAGTATTCATACAAGTCTGGTGATATCCACGAAAATCAGAAGACGAGATGCTAGGAGAATGTGGGAGGCTATCAAAGACAGAGAAACCGGTCGAATTCGTTCCAATTCCTTCGCCAATCGATTCAAATCCCGCCGGATTTTGTCTCTCCAACTCTCTAATCGAAAAGACTTTGTTTCTCCTCATCGTGGCTCCGTTAACTCCCTTCAGGTTCTCTCTGATGTTTCCTTTTCTTATCCCTGACTGAATCTTGTTTATGTAGTTTGCTGCTTCTAGAGTAATGTGAATTGATCAGCTGCTTGTGTTGCTTACTTTATGTATTAACTGTGTTATCAGGTTGATTTGACGGAGGGGAGATATCTTCTCTCTGGAGCAGCAGATGGTTCAGCTGCTGTATTTGATGTTCAACGGGCCACTGATTACGAGGCAAGTGGTCTAATTGCCAAGCACAAGTGTATATTTACTGTCGACAAGCAACATGAAAATGGACATAAATATGCCATATCCTCTGCCATTTGGTATCCCATTGACACTGGGCTCTTCATTACAGGTTCTTTTGATCATTACTTAAAAGTCTGGGATACCAATACTGCTCAGGTACTAAAGTCTTAACTAAGAAAGTATATCATTTTTGTTTCCCTAGTCTCTCTAATTTTTGTCTTTTGATATGTATTAGGCGGTTGTGGATTTTAAAATGCCTGGAAAGGTTTATAGAACTGCCATGTCTTCTATGGCAATGTCTCACACGTTAATTGCTGCTGGAACTGAAGATGTCCAGGTTCGCCTCTGTGATATAGCTTCTGGGGCATTCTCTCACACATTATCGGGTCACCGTGGTATGTTACTTTTGTTTTCTTTGGAAAAGAAAGTGTATTAGATAGAATCAATTGATGACTACTGGAACAATAAGCTACTATACTCATGCTTTTCCACAATGCCAAAATTTCTTAGTTAAAAAGCTTAAAAAAGAGGCTAAAAACTTGTCTTGTTGTGATGATATGCCAGATGGCGTTATGTCAGTGGAATGGTCTACTTCCAGCGAGTGGGTTTTGTATACTGGGGGTTGTGATGGTGCAATACGTTTCTGGGACATTAGACGGGCTGGTTGTTTCCGTGTTCTAGATCAATCACAGACACAACTTGGGTTCCGACCACCAATTTTAAAGCGAACTGCGGTTGGCAGTAAGGTTTGTTCGTGAAACTTGTACTTTCTTTTTACTGTTTTAATATCTTGAAAACTTGTGCTCTCTCTTCTTATATTGTTTAGACGCATCTGTGTAAGAGTGTAATTTAGACACGCCTTTTAAATTTAGGACCATTATTTATATCCAGTTCACCCTGCATGTCTACAAGCCTACATTTGACAGAAAGAATGGATTACTAATATCTGGTTTATTGAGAGGGGATTGATTCCCTTTAGTAATTTTATTATCTTCTTGTACAGCTTTCTTCAGTTGCAAAATCTTCTTTGGGGGGCCAAAATAGGTTGAAGACACTGCAGAGTAAACAAACTGGAAGCCAAAGTGTAAAGGGATCATCTAGCGCTAAAGCTTCAGTGGAAAAGTCTCGACAGAAGAGAATTCACCCTGGAATGTTATCTACTCTAGATCGTGCTACGGCTCATTATGGTGCTGTTACTGGCTTAAAGGCAACTAACGATGGGATGTATCTTCTTAGTGCTGGTAAGTTCATATTGTCATGGCTAATTTCTTTGTTCTTTAGGTTATTATTTGAACTTTGTCACAAACTGTTATAGGCAGCATCTGCTGGTTAAATGTTATATTACATACCTCTCTAGTGACATTATCATGATTAGCATACAAAGTAGATGCCCTTGGGACCCTCGAAGTAGTATTTTCAACTTATGAGATCAGGAGCCACATGTACATGAGTTTTGGAAGTTACTAAGTGCTAAGTGTTTGCTTGGAATTTTTTTTCTCCCATCAGCCTATTTATTAGTTGGTATGTTTTCCTCTGTCTGAACAACTTTTTGAATGAACCTGCAAGTGTGGATTGCGGCAAATGTTTTATGCCTGAATTTGAAGTTCATTGATTATAGCTTGCTTGTGTACTACACTTGGGTTTTTAATGTGGCATATGAGGCACTGACTGTTAGGGTAATAGGGCTGTAACTTCATAACAAGAGTATGATCTTCGGCTGGTAATGACCCACTACGAAGTGGAAGTGATGTCTTAGGGGTTCTAGCATCAAGTGAACTATATTAATTTGTGATTGCAATAAATGATAACTACCTTAAACATCTGTGGCCATACAGCAGTTAAGAGTCTAATTACTATTATATTTGCATATTATGTTTCAGGGTCGGATTCAAGAATAAGATTGTGGGATATTGAATCTGGACGCAACACCCTGGTGAACTTTGAAACTGGACGCATCCAGACTAACAAAGGAATCCAATTAGATACAAGCGATGATCCAGCTCTGGTATTTGTTCCATGCATGAAGACTGTGAAGGTAGTCACCAACTTACTATTGTATCAGCATATCTTCTCATTCCATTACCTGGATTATTTAATGAATTGTGCTGCAACTGTATATAAGGCTTTTGGCATGTGGTCGGGTAGAACAACACTGATGCTTCGTGGACACTACGAAAGCGTGAACACTTGCTGCTTTAATTCCAATGATCAGGTATGACTTAATCCTTATAACCTTTCCACGAGTCATTGGACTTTGTAGGTCTGCAAAGTTTGCTTGAACACACCTCTAAATCCGAGTTACTTGTCATACTTGCTCATAGGAACTATACACAAGTGGCTCAGATAGACAAATACTTGTGTGGTCACCAGGCGGAACAGTGGAAGATGAAATGGTCAGAACTCAGAACCATATTCTATTACTACTTCAAATTCTCATACATCAATTGTTACACGAGTCTTCTTGTTTATGTCATTTTGATCAAAATTTGACTATTTGCAGGTGCAAGATGAAGTAGCCGAAGATAAAGACAATTGGAGCGACTGAGAAAACAAGTTTCGGGCAGTCTTCTTTCCCAATCTGTGAATTTCCATGTGCGTTGTTCTGAGTATAGTTTTCACAAACTCGTATTACTATAGTCGGGTTTTGATTGTTTATAAAGTAAAACTGAAATATTTGTCAGTTAATTAGAATTTAGTTCATACTACTAAAATGAAGATTAAACTCGTTCCGAGTCAATGCGAACCGAATAAACAACGATCGACTGTAAGACCAAAACGAATCTCTTTATTCGGCGAAGACCATAAATTTGTAACTAAAGATAACTACGTCAAAGTGTAAAAGTAAAATAATAAAAATCTATTTGAACACAGTTCTTTTACTGGGTAGTTTCACCCTTTACAAAATTTGCAGAATGTAGTTGCAGCCTATTCGACTTTTTGTAAATGACCAAGTTGGCAACTTAATAAATACCGCGTGGTTTATAGCTCATGTGCGTAGACTTCCGTGTGAAAATGGAAGCGGCACAAACAGAGTTGTTCAATTTTGTTGACAGGAACGCAGCTTTAGCTACATAACATAAGATTAGAGGCTTTGAGTAGATTCTAAGATATTTAAATTTATTTGTACTGTATTCTAACTTTTTAGATTCATTAAAAGTATCCAGTAAAGAGAAATTGTGTCATATGAGAGTTAAGAGAATTGTTTTGATCGACAAGAAAAGATGAAAGTTAATCTTTAGTATTTAAAGAAACATCTGATAAAACTAGAAATTATACATAATAGCAGAGCAAGTC
>Ga0041059_1002926_pt1 | contig 12207 bp, 3 predicted proteins | sample AraColnosormetaG_FD_56232 | JGI IMG/M metagenome (GOLD analysis project Ga0041059, IMG submission 56232) | Arabidopsis roots microbial communities from North Carolina, USA - Col MF nosort | ecosystem: Host-associated > Plants > Roots > Unclassified | place: USA: North Carolina | collected 2013-09-02 | reverse complement strand
CCTCCACCTCCACCTCCACCACCGCCACCATATGTGTATCCTTCGCCGCCGCCACCACCTCCATCACCTCCACCATACGTGTATCCACCGCCACCGCCACCATATGTGTATCCTCCACCGCCATCACCACCATATGTGTATCCTCCGCCACCACCGTCACCGCAACCATATATGTATCCTTCACCTCCTTGTAACGATCTTCCAACGCCGGTGCATTACTAAGGCTTCTTTTGACCGAGTGGGATGCAATAGTTGAAACTGCCATCTGTTTAGTTATTGTGTTCTACGTTATGTAACGCTAGTGTTCATTTAATTGTTATTTATTCTCTTTTAAATTTATTTATCAAAAAGTTAAATGAGCTTTAATTGTTTGTCTAATAAAACAATTGAAAACTTGAAGGGAGATATGTGTAATTTGCTCTGGCGAGAAGACAAGTTTATTGCATAGTACGTGTACTTAATAAGATATGATCACGAGTCCCTTCTTTCTCTTTCCCATCGTTACATTCTCGTACTTGTAGTTGTAGCTGAGTCTCAATCCAACCGTACAAGATATCATCTTTCTAGTTATTGCACGTCCCATTGTACATTTAATTTTCACCAAGAACACCAAACGGTACCTTTAGTTTGGTGTTTTTTCTGTGTGTGTGACGAATTGACTACAAGGCGATTTTGATTAGTTGATATAAGTCTATAAGCGGACATCGTATAGACTTATCAGTACACATAATTCAAGTTCCAAATGCATGGTTTCTTTTCTTTCTATAATTAGGGATTACATGCCATAGTTTAGAAAAGGTTAAGATCGTAGGAGTTTTATTTAGCACCACCCGGTTAACTCGACTTGAACCAAGAATAAACCTAATGTTTGACCTACTTCGAAAGCTCGACTTTATTAACTTTTTGGAATTACATGGAATTAATTAACATTGCTTTCATTTTCATCTAAATAAAATCACATTTGGGCGATGTGCCAATGGTTGACGAAAGTTTACAAAACATTATATTATTAAATTAGATGGCATTAATTAACCATGTGCTTTCGTTTTCAACTTACGACAAATAGAATCACATTTGGGAACTGTGTCAATGGTTGACAAAGTATTGTAAACCGTGTTTCTGGTGGAATCAGTAACAACCATATGAGTTAATTAAAGATAACTAATTTGCTCTAACTCGAGACTAACCAAATTAATTGTACACGAATAAACAACGAAACTTTTATTATTGGGCCTTGGGCTATGGTATTGGTTTCGGCTAAGTAACGAAAGCCCAATAAACCAGCTAAGCAATTTGGTATTGGTTCTGAACCCAAAACAGGGCCCGGTTCAGAATAAACTGGAGATGGAAGAAGAGTGCTTCAAGGAGACAAAACTGGTGCAAGTGCAACCTGCAAAGTTGATGTGTCGTTACCAAACCGACAATGCGACCTTTAAACCATGACACTTCACCATCGATTGTTAAAACATTGACCATTCACCCACCGCTTATATACTCTTTCACATATACACTGCATTCCTTTGTATCTTCATCATATTATTAATATATAAATGCACAAATGTGTATCATATATGTGGATGTTTATAATCATTATAGGATGTTAATATATCAGGCTTAGGCCCCATAATCTTTCTGCCTCCTTTTATCTTTCTCTTTTTTTTTTTGTAATAAGAGGACTTTACAGAATAATAGAGTTGCAAATGTTGGGGGCATTCTTTTACCAACCAAAAAGAAAAAAACAATATATTTGCTTCTAACATATGACACTTTAAAGACATCTCACCTTTTTACACTTTCAGGTGACTCCTTTTTCTTTTTCCTTTTGTTTTAGGAGATCTTGATGACCCCTTAGTTATATCTCTTTTGTGATTTTGAAGATATTGCTATTGATGTTTGTTGGTGGGCTTGTAGTGTGCGTGCATAAGAAAATCCGAGTTTTGAGAGCTGGGATACATCTTTTGATATATGGGGTAGGTTTGGACCACAAGTGAAGATAGAAGAAAAAAAAAAAACTAGTGTAGTTAAGATTTAATATAACATCTTTTATCAACAGAAAATAATCTATCAATAACCATACTACTGTATTGAATCTGTGGATTTAATCAATCAATCTAAATTTAATGTCCTTATCTTACGGCTATCTTCATACAAATTCTATTTTGCAAAAGGTTTAACAAAGATTTCGTCTAAGCATCACTTAGGGTTGGCTTGGTGTTTTACTTATGGCGAGTGACCAGATAGTTTACTTGACACACCGTATAATTAAAAACAAAATACAATCAACACACGATATATATCAACATCAAGTTTGTGGATTGGAGTCTAAGAATGAAATGACATGGCATGATTTTACTAACATGGCATGTTTAACATTTTGTGGCACTCAAACAGTGAGCTATCATTGTTTTAAGCACATATATGACAAGTTATTATATTTAGATATTAATAATGTTCAGCTATGTCGTTAAAAAGAAAATTCCGAGTTTGTCAGTAAGAAGAATGATAAGTAAGATAAAACAATATCATGCAAAAGAAGCAGAAAACGAACCATAAACACCTAATAATAATCATTGATGTTCTGAAATATTATAGGTTTGAATTCTTGTATCTATTTTGTAACGAATTGACATGTAATTTATTTTCTTTTCTAAGAAGCACGATATGTGTATAATATAAGAAAGTTTCTTAAGAAACCGGGTTGCACCGTTGCATGGAGGCGAACAACACACACAGCAAAACATGATGGACCGGTATATATATCATTATGCGATAAAAGTTCACTTCACTTTGTAGTAATTGGGAAAATAAGATAACCATTTGCTTGTTTGATCGGCTACTCCTTCGCTAATGGAATTATTAAGAATTAGATCAAAAGCTCATACACGTGAACAACACGAACTATAGAGTTCTTCAACATGTCTCTTTTTATAAAGTGGCGTGATGTTAACTATTTATTAAAAAATAGTATACGTAATCATTAATGAAAGAGATGAGAAATAATTATAACATGTAGAAAAATGGCATTGTAAGTTTATAGTTGGCATGTTAGTTTGTGAAGAGATGTCGGTCACATATTTTTGATAAATTTCTTCACTTCTTTTATTTTCTTATTAACTTCTCAATTTTTTTTCTATACGTACTAATTTTAAATTTAAATAGTACGTCATAGTTAACAAAGATATTTCAATAAATAAGAAATGTAATTAATATTTTTATAAAGGGTTGCTTTCCATAATTATCAGACATGTGGACATTATAAAGAAATATCGCTCAAAATTTCTTTAACGAAAAATAATTTATTTATTGTATGCATACTAATTATGCTATTTCAGAACATATGACATGGGGTCACAAGCTATAGAATGATTGTACTCTTTCTAAACTTATAAAATAACAAATAATATTTTTAGTATAAATCTTTTTCATGGATCCAATCAAGACATGTTCTAGTAAAGGTTATAGAAGACTTTATTTTACACTTTTAACTCCGATAAGAGGATAAATAAACATTTAAGAAAATTATGGTATCAAATAAAAACCACTAAACTAATCGTCTTTCACAACATATGTAATCTTTTTTTTAGTTGTGTGTGTGTAATGTGTTCTATTCTCCTTAAGTATGAGCAATTAAAGCAACATCTATCTAACTACTAAAAGTTTACACGACATGCTAAACAAGAAACCTTCCTAAAACTATAGCAACAACATTTTTCTTAAATTTATGGAGATTTTTTTTCATTTTTCTGACCTACGGTCAAATTGAGCAGAAGAAGACAGGTTAAAGGACCTACCTTTTGTAAAACCCAAGAAAGAAAAAAACACATTTTGAGCAAAGGACAGATTTGTCATTTTTCGTTCATGATTCAGATCTAATTTTTCAACCTACATTAATGTCACCTAATCTTTGCACAAATCACTAGACACACACAAACTAATCCGCTATTACAAAAGCCACAAAAGAAAATAAAAATCCGATTCTTATAAAGAAAATAGTTTTCTGATATCTAATGTAAGATTATTATTTTCAAACTACAAGTTAATGAAATTTGAATAATGATAACTACAAGTTAACAACCTTGACACAATCCCCAAATTTCCGATTAAGATTACGTAATATTTTTAAAAACTGTTTAAGAAAATAATCGAGTTTTACGAGGGATTTGCACACAACGACCGTATCATTTTCCCTTAATTGCATTGATTACACCAATTTAAAATAAATAAAATAAAATTACACGTTAAAATAAGTTTCTACCCCTAATTAACTTTTGTTAATTTAGTACTACTACTCTATTCAACGTTTCAATTTCCAAAACAAATCTCATTATTATTAAGGTAAAAAATAAACCCAAAATAAAAGGCAAAATAACAGTTTTTTACTTTTTTATATGAAAACCAAAAAAGCAAAATAAAAATTTACTGTTGTGCGTCAAATCATTCTCATCTTTTAGTTTTGTCGCACAAAAAAGAGTTGCAAATCTAAAAGAATATAATTGCAGACACAAAGAGAGAGAAAGAGAGAGAGCTGTTGGAGTGTGAACTAGAGAAGACAATGAGATGACTTTCATTATCATTTTGCATCCATTTCTCAGTTTCATCGGTATGTTTCCTTCTCTAATGATCTCTCTCGGCTCTCACATTTTTCTTATGATATGATTTAATCGTTCTTCTTCTATCCATTTTGGTTTTAGTATTTGTTCTGACACTTCACTTGTAAGACATTTGGATCCAATCTACTCAACGAGTCGTTTTTGTGTCTGTCTCTCATTTTGCTTTAGGAAAGACTCAATCTTTTGAGTTTCTGTAGCTAACCCATTTGCTCATTTCTGGTAAATTTGATCTGATAAAAAACTCGACATGTTCTGCATTTTTTTGTCCCTCTTGATCTTGTTGGAGTTAAAGTTTCACTCTTTCTATAAGTAGTGTGTTTGTACATTTGTTCCGCAATGGTTTGCTGATTAGAAAATCTGCCTGCAGTTTCCTCACTAAACCAAAAAAGTCTTGATTTTTTTCCATGTTGTGTAATCTCTTGATTTACAAGTATTTGGACTAATACTTCTCTGTTAAGAGATTCTTTGTCTCTGTTCTGTTGGAAAGTAATTTTGGTTTGCTTTCTCTGTAGATTACTTTCCAGTTAGACCTAAATCCGGATATTTGTATTGCTCTAATGATTCCACTTAACTTGAGTATAAAATTTTGCTTTAAGCCTAATCAATTTAATTGCTTATTGTGTGACATTGTTTCAGTTTTGTAGGTGAAAAGCCTGACACATAGAGAACAAAGATGTCTTCAGTTTGAGTTAGTAGAGATTGATTCTGGCCTGGAATCCTTATCTTGGACTTGACCACCCTTGGGTGAAGTCTAGACCACTCTTTGTGCTTCTAGCAGCCGGTGTGATGGCTACTGTCTTGCACTCAGAGTCCAGGCGGTTATACTCCTGGTGGTGGGATAGTCACATTCCCAAAAACTCTAAATGGATTCAGCAGAACCTTTCAGGTGCCTCTTTCTCTCTATGTTCTAAAGTGTTAAGTGTTTTGTTCCTTTGTATTATTGCTTACGGTTATTTTCTTGATGTAGATATGGATTCCAAAGTGAAGGCAATGATTAAACTCATCGAAGAAGATGCAGATTCTTTTGCAAGAAGGGCAGAGATGTATTACAAGAAACGTCCAGAGCTGATGAAACTTGTGGAAGAATTCTATAGAGCTTATCGTGCATTAGCAGAGAGGTATGATCATGCCACTGTGGAGCTTTGTCACGCGCATAAAACCATGGCTGAGGCGTTCCCTAACCAAGTGCCTTTCGACATGATTGAGGATTCTGCTTCATCTTCATGTTCTGAGCCACGTACGCCTGAGAAAATGCCACCTGGAATCCAGCCATTTTATGACTCTGACAGTGCCACTAGTAAAAGAGGTTTGAGTCAGCTGACTGAGTACTTAGGAAATTCTGAAACAGAAGTTGAAAGCTTGAAGAGAACATTGGTTGAGCTTGGAGCTGAGAAGGAGGCCTTGAATCTTCAGTATCAGCTAAGCTTGAACAAATTTTCTAGACTGGAAAAAGACCTTGAGGTTGCTCAAAAGGATGTTAGTGGTCTCGATGAACGTGCTAGCAAAGCTGAGATTGAGACTAAGATACTTGCAGAAGCACTTGCAAAGCTTGAAGCTGAGAGGGATGCAGCGCTTCTTCGGTATAATGAATCCATGCAGAAAATAACGGAGCTGGAGGAATCATTTTCTCATGCACAGGAAGATGTGAAGGGGCTCACCAACCGAGCAACGAAAGCAGAAACAGAAGTGGAGAATCTCAAGCAAGCGCATAGTAGATTGCATTCTGAGAAGGAAGCCGGCTTAGCTGAATACAATCGATGCCTTGAGATGATATCTAATCTAGAGAAGAAGGTTAGAGACGCTGAGGAAAATGCTCAAAATTTTAGTAATCAGTCTGCAAAAGCAGAAGATGAAATTAAAGCATTGAGACATGAACTTGTGAAGGTTAATGAAGTGAAGGACGGTTTGCGTCTTCGGTACCAGCAGTGTTTGGAAACTATATCTAAGCTAGAGAGAGAAGTTTCGCACGCTCAAGACAATGCCAAAAGACTGAGTAGTGAAGTTCTGGCTGGAGCTGCAAAATTGAAGACTGTAGAGGACCAGTGTACTCTTTTGGAGAGCTCGAATGAAACTTTGAAGCTAGAAGCAGATGGTCTAACGCATAAATTAGCAGCTAAGGATCAAGAAATTTTTCAGAAGCAAAACGAGCTTGAAAAGTTTCAATCTTTAATCGAAGATGAGCACTCTCGATATTTAGAAATCGAAGTCAGCCTTAAGACTTTGCAAAGTTTGTATTCTCAGTCCCAAGAGGAACAAAAGGTTATCACTTCAGAACTTCAAAGCAGGATTGGCATGTTGCGGGACTTAGAGACTCGTAATCTTAAGTTGGAAGGTGACATCAGCTCAGTTAAAGAAGAAAACCAAAACTTAAGTGAACTAAATGATTCTTCTATGATCTTCCTGGAGACTCAGAAATGTGAGATTTCTAGCTTGAAGGAGATAAAAGAAAAACTTGAGGAAGAAGTTGCAAGACATATTAACCAAAGCAGTGCCTTTCAAGAAGAGATCCGTCGTCTGAAGGATGAAATTGACAGCTTGAATAAGAGGTATCAAGCAATAATGGAGCAAGTGAATCTTGCAGGTTTGGATCCCAAATCCCTTGCCTGCTCTGTGAGGAAACTACAGGACGAGAACTCAAAACTGACTGAGTTGTGCAACCACCAGAGTGATGATAAAGATGCTCTTACTGAGAAGCTGCGTGAACTTGATAACATTCTTAGGAAGAATGTTTGTCTAGAGAAATTGCTTCTGGAATCAAACACTAAACTAGATGGTTCTAGGGAGAAGACAAAGGATCTGCAAGAAAGATGTGAGTCATTACGAGGAGAGAAATATGAGTTTATTGCTGAGCGAGCTAACTTGCTTTCTCAATTGCAAATCATGACTGAGAATATGCAGAAGCTCTTGGAAAAGAACTCGTTATTGGAGACATCCCTTTCTGGTGCAAACATTGAGCTTCAATGTGTAAAGGAGAAATCAAAATGCTTTGAAGAATTCTTCCAGTTGCTCAAAAACGATAAGGCTGAGCTTATAAAGGAAAGAGAATCTCTTATCTCCCAGTTAAATGCAGTTAAGGAGAAGCTAGGAGTTTTGGAGAAGAAGTTCACTGAGTTGGAAGGAAAATATGCTGACCTACAGAGGGAAAAACAGTTCAAAAATCTTCAAGTGGAAGAGTTAAGAGTCTCACTTGCCACTGAGAAGCAAGAGCGTGCTAGTTACGAAAGATCGACTGACACCAGATTGGCAGATCTTCAGAATAACGTGAGCTTTCTTCGAGAAGAGTGTCGCTCCAGAAAAAAGGAGTTTGAGGAAGAGCTTGACAGAGCTGTAAATGCTCAAGTCGAGATCTTCATCTTGCAAAAGTTTATAGAAGACTTGGAGCAGAAGAACTTTTCTCTGCTGATTGAGTGCCAGAAATATGCTGAGGCATCATCATTTTCAGAGAAACTCATTGCTGAGCTCGAAAGCGAGAATCTTGAGCAACAGATGGAAGCAGAATTTTTGGTGCATGAGATTGATAACTTCAGGGGTGCAATTTGTCAAGTGTTTAAGGCACTTCAAGTTGAAGCAGATTGTAAGACAGCTGACCAGAAGATTGCAAAAGAGAGAATTCCTGTTTCACGTGTCTTGGGTGAGATTAATGAACTAAAATGTTCACTCTCTAGCGCTGAATACGAGACGCAGCGACTTGTAATTGAGAACTCTGTGCTCTTATCTCTACTTGGACAATTCCAATCAGATGGCATGAAGTTGGAATCAGAGAAACGTGATGTAGAGAAAGATCTGGAGACGATAGTACATCATTATGGAATGCTGAAAAAGGACAGACTCGAGCTATTGGAAATGAACCGGCAGTTGAAATCAGAACTGATTGACAGAGAGCAGCGGGAGCTAGAGCTTAAAGCTGAACTACAAACAGAGCATTTGAAGTTTGAAAATTTGCATGAGTCATACATGGCTTTGCATCAAGATTACTCAGATGCTCTTGGCAAGAACAAAAGTTTGCATCTGAAATTCTCAGAACTTAAAGGTGAAATTTGTATACTCGAGGAAGAAAATGGTGCTATTCTTGAAGAAGCTATCGCCTTGAACAACGTGTCTGTGGTTTACCAGTCTCTTGGGTCTGAAAAGGCCGAGCAGGCTGAAGCTTTTGCTAAAAACCTGAATAGTTTACAAAACATTAATAGTGGCCTGAAGCAGAAGGTTGAGACACTGGAGGAGATATTAAAAGGGAAAGAGGTGGATAGTCAGGAGCTTAACAGCAAGCTGGAAAAGTTACAGGAAAGCCTCGAAGAAGCCAATGAGCTAAATGATCTCTTAGAACATCAAATTTTAGTTAAGGAGGAAACCTTGAGACAGAAGGCGATAGAGCTCCTGGAAGCTGAAGAGATGCTTAAGGCTACACATAATGCAAATGCTGAACTGTGTGAAGCAGTTGAAGAGCTTAGGAAAGACTGTAAAGAATCTAGGAAACTGAAAGGAAATTTAGAGAAGCGGAATTCTGAACTGTGTGACCTTGCTGGGAGACAGGATGAAGAGATTAAAATCCTTAGCAATTTGAAGGAGAATTTGGAGTCTGAGGTAAAGTTGTTACACAAGGAAATCCAAGAACACCGAGTTCGAGAGGAGTTCTTGAGTTCAGAGCTGCAGGAGAAAAGCAATGAGTTTGGACTTTGGGATGCTGAAGCAACATCTTTCTACTTTGATCTACAGATCTCAGCTGTCCGTGAAGTCTTGCTTGAGAACAAAGTTCAAGAACTCACTGGAGTTTGTGAAAATCTCAAAGATGAAGCTGTTACAAAGACCACAGAGATAAACCAAATAAAAGAAACGGTTGGATTCTTGGAATTTGAAGTGTCTGAGCTGAAGACTCAACTGTCTGCCTATGATCCTGTGGTAGCATCTCTAGCAGAAGATGTCAGATCCCTTGAGCAAAATGCCTTGTCGTTGATGAAACTCCCTGTGCCAGCTGGTAGACGCAGAGAGGTAAACTGATAGAACTCTCTGGCCTGATCTATCATAAACTTATTCCCGTTTTCTCTATTTGGCATCTTACCTCATCTTTCTCATTCTCCTGGCACTTGTACCTAGGCTTCCATTTGGTGAAACCTGTGCGTTTTGCATATATGCCTCATGAACTAATAACTTCCAATTTCCCCAGGGTGTCCAAAATGATGAACATCAAGAAGCAGCAGTCTCTCAAGAACCTGTAGGACATTGCAGTACCAACCTAGACAATGGAATTGTGCTTTTGCAGGACATGAAAACAAGAATCAAAACCATTAAGCAAGCAGTTGCTGAGGAAAAAAAGAGGCGTGGGAAGCTGAGAAGACGAAGCTCTTCACACAGAAGCAAAGACCGCAAGCTGTTTGAAGAGATTGAACTTGAGGACCAATTCTCGGGTGAAATCAGACAGCCTAGATCACCTGCGATGACTGAGTCGAAAAATGGTTCATTAATGAAAGACATTCCCCTTGATCAAGTTGCAGACACAACGTCCTATGGAAGAAGCCGGAGAACTAGTCGTGGTTCGAGTGACCAAATGCTTGAATTATGGGAAGAGGCTGCTGAACCAGAATCCAGCATAAAGTTTCTGATCAACAATAAAAACTCAAAGAAGCCTTTGATTCCCCGTCTTCATCGCAGAAGCAGGAATCCCTCTGTTGAATCACAGTCTGAGAAAATGGTTGGAGTTGTTGACAAACTAGAGTTATCTAGAAGCACTGAGGACAATGCAAAGATTCTGGAGAGACTTTTGTCTGATTCTCGAAGATTGGCAAGCCTTAGAATCAGCCTAAGAGATCTGAAAAGCAAGCTGGAGATAAACGAGAAGCCAGGCAAGTTCACTAACCCTGATTTTGCTAGAGTGAGGAAACAGATGAAAGAAATGGAAGAAGCCATCTTTCAGCTTGCAAACACAAATGAGATTCTTTCGAACGAAATTGAGGAGACCGGAGATGTCAGAGATATCTATAGAAAAGTGGTTATGGAGAAGTCAAGGATTGGGTCTGAGAAGATAGAGCAGATGCAGCAAGAAATGCAGAACATTGAGCGAACAGTGCTGAAGCTTGAAGAGGGAGCAACCAAGAGTAAAGGAAGGAGAAAGTTCTCTGAGAGTAGGACAGTTATACTCTTGAGAGACATTATCCATAAAGGTGGCAAAAGGACAGCGAGAAAGAAGAAAAATCGTTTCTGCGGCTGTATGAGATCTTCCGGTAATGAAGAGTAGGGTGGATTCTAACGTAACAGCATCAAGCTTACTATTTATTTTTCACTATATAATCATGGTACTGACTCTAGAAGTATTTTGTTGCATGGTTTCTGAAATATTAGAGCAAATGAAATGAGTAATCTTTGTAGTTTCTGCTAAACTGTATGTATCTGGTTTGACTCTATGTTTCGAACTTAGCTTTTCTCAAAGTCCAGTTTAGGACGTTCTTTCTGGAAGATTATGAACTAGAATGTACTATTACATTACCTACTACTACTAGAATAAAGTATCTTACAATAACGTTGCTTATGCCTTATGTTATGGAAACAATGATAGGCTAATAGGATCTGGAACATTACAAAGATACAAAGAATTTTTCCATAGCTTAACCAAATTGTTTTTGATTCACTGATTTGGGTTGAGAGAAGGAAATGCTGGAATAGACCGTAGTATCAGCTTCCGGCCATTACCTCTTCTCCTTAGGATTGAGCCTGACTCCGAGGAGCCGGGTTGAGGGGGAGAGACTCTCTTGCTGTTGGGAGAGATGGCCTTGATGTTAGCTATAGGGGAATTGAGGAGAATCTCAGGCATAATCTCTGTTTTGTCCTCAGTCACAGTTTCAAGAGGCTTCTTCTCATTCTGTGATTGCGCCAAATCACTGTTTGGTTTTCTGAAAGAGGAAGAACCTGTGCCAAGAAAAAACTGTGTCGGAGGCAGTCTGTTCTTAGACAAGAATGGCTGATGAACCACCAAATGTCTGCAGAACAAAGGTAAACAGCAAATCAGTAGCTGCCTTGTTTGTATATTGTTTGAAACATTAATACAATTACCTGTACGGTGGCAGTGGTGTCGAAGGTTGATCAGAACTTGGGTTCTGCTCCACTTCTTTCGACACCTCGACGTTGTGTTGGATTTTTGCTATTCTTTTCTCATATGTCTCCTGATTCTCCTCTAGTTTGCTTTCCATGATAACAAGTAAAGACCCTGAGATTAAAGTAACGTTAAATCAAAAGACTTTGGGTCTGGGGTTATAAACAGTAATGGAAAATGGAGCTACGAATACTAACCATCTTTTCTGCCGAATACATTTGTGCATCCTTCGCATCTACAGTTCATGGAACAGCCGACTCCACCCTACAAGATCATTAGGAACAAAGTATCTAAATCAGACCATTGAATATAACTTACACAGAAAAATATTGAATACAATATGAATAGACGATGAAAGGAAAACCTGATAGCATTCACAGTATTTCTTCATACAGTTTGATTTCTTGCAGTTGCAGCCACGTTTGTGTCGTGCAGAAGCCGGGGTTTTACTGGCATCATCCTGTGCAAGATAACGATGTCATCCCTTAGATTAATGGAGGACAGAGAGAGTGAGAG
>Ga0041059_1002925_pt1 | contig 12211 bp, 6 predicted proteins | sample AraColnosormetaG_FD_56232 | JGI IMG/M metagenome (GOLD analysis project Ga0041059, IMG submission 56232) | Arabidopsis roots microbial communities from North Carolina, USA - Col MF nosort | ecosystem: Host-associated > Plants > Roots > Unclassified | place: USA: North Carolina | collected 2013-09-02 | reverse complement strand
GAAAGTTCTTAATCCAGAGCTTGTTAAAGGACCTTGGACTCAAGAGGTTCTCTTATCATTTTCATGTTCTGAAACTTTTTTTGGTTTTCATTTTACGTAAAAATTTGGTAGCTCTAAAATTCTCTTTCTTTCGTGAATTGTAGGAGGATGATAAAATCGTTGAACTTGTAAAAAAATATGGACCTGCCAAATGGTCTGTCATCGCCAAGTCCTTACCAGGTCGTATTGGGAAACAATGTCGAGAAAGGTAACAAAGATTAGAATATTGACTATCTGAAGAATAGAGCCTGTACCTCCGTTGAGTTTGGAAGCCTCAACGAGTTTACGATTACAGGTGGCACAACCATTTAAATCCTGGTATTAGAAAGGATGCTTGGACCGTAGAAGAAGAATCAGCTCTCATGAATTCTCATCGAATGTACGGAAACAAATGGGCGGAAATTGCTAAGGTTTTACCAGGAAGGTATACTTACTTGTAGTTGAAAAAGGCCTTGTGAAAAATAAAGTTAATGGACATTTTTGAACATCTCATACAGTTTTTGCTTCTGATGTCTACCTGTACTTTTTGCAGGACTGATAACGCCATAAAGAACCATTGGAATAGTTCACTGAAGAAAAAATTAGAGTTCTACTTAGCAACTGGTAACTTGCCACCGCCAGCAAGCAAATTCATCGTTCTGAAAGATATTGCTGATGGAGACAGAGATTCCAAGCAGTCTAGTGCAACTAAACCTTTCAAGGATTCTGATTCGCTTACCCAAACCTCTTCAGGAAATACAGATTCAAATGAAGTTGGAAGAGACCATTTTGACTCTTCTTCCGCTCTGCTTGAAGAAGTAGCTGCTTCACGAAGAATCGGTGTCAATGAGTATGCTTGCTCTCCTGTTGAGTACAAGCCTCAGTTGCCTAATCTGGAACCAATTTCAGAGGAAGTCAGAATCAACTCAAAAGCTTATTTTGAGAGATCAATCCAGAGGAAAGTAGAAAACGGGTTTGGAACTCCAAAGCATGGGAATTTATACTATAAGTCTCCACTTGACTATTACTTTCCATCAGAAGCGGATCTGCAACATATGTACGGATATGAATGTGGTTGCAGTCCCGGTGCTGCATCACCAGTCAGCTTAATGACTACACCCTGTAATAAAGACAGTGGTTTAACTGCAACGAGAAGTCCTGAATCTTTCTTGAGAGAAGCTGCTAGGACTTTTCCAAACACACCTTCTATTTTTAGGAAAAGGCGAAAGGTTGTTTTGGCAGCGAAAACAGATGCTGTTGTTGTTGTTAATGGTGTAGTTAAGGAAGTTGATCGAAAAGAAGAAAGTAAAGATATGAGAAAAAGTTTGTTGCTGGAGACAACTGATAATTGCAGTGATGATGAAGAACTCGGGTTAAATGGAAATGCTTTCAATTTGTCTCCACCATATCGGTTAAGAGCTAAAAGAACAGCTGTAATCAAATCAAGACAGCTTGAGTTTACATCTGAAAAGGAGAAGCAGCCAGATAATGAGATTGAGTTTACATCTGCAAAAGAGAAGCAGCCTGATAATGAAATTAAAACGTCTGAGGAAGACAAGCCTGTGTAGAACCCTTCTTCCCTTAGAAAACTGTGAGTGAAAATTTCAAATCTTTTATTTAATGTCACTAATCTGAGTAACAAATCTAAAATAATTCCATCCTTGTTGACACAGAGATCGTGTGAAGAAACCAGTATGGTTCCAGAAGAATTGAAGCTTTGCTGGGAAGAGAACCGTGAAGAAAAACAATTCTCATTCTCTTCCTCACAGCCTTGAGCTATGAATCTACGGCTTTGGTCTAACACCCGAACTAAAATGAAATAGGTAGGTAGGTACACTCACAAGTAGTTTAATTTCATCGTTCACATACATGGTGTCCTGTTTACGTTTAAAATGATAATTGTGCAGAAACTAGTTTTAAAGGATTAGAATTTTGGTTAATTCTTTTTTATTTTTAGGGCTTTTGAGTATATGATGTTACATAGTTGACGAAGACACTGAAAATTCTTCCATTTTCGGACATCGAAGTGATATCAGAACACAACACATTCGTTTTGATACTATCCTTTCTCTGGATCAATCTGTACATATATCAAAAATTTTACAAATAAACCTTCTCAAAATCAACACTTTTTTTTTAATCATTGGGATGTTTATCGACCATTTTCAGGTAGTAAGCCTGAATAAAATAAAAGAAACAATGCAAATCTGCGCACAGAGACTAACCAATGATAGTATTGTTAAAAATAAACATTATGCAACTGCCAAGAAATAATACTCTATTTACAAACATGATCGCATATATCCACAAATAAAGAAATCAACCAAAGTGACAGAAATCAAATAAAAAAAAATCATCAGAAAAGCTCTCAAATCTTTAGAATCTTAACTGATGATTTCAAAGCAACATATGAATACCATCTCATAGAGATCAATGTCTGAGAAATAGCACGCAGATCGTTTAATGTAAGACGGCTCCAATTGTGGTTTGGCCGAGAACTTTTGAACTGCGATCAAGTCCATGAGAACCAACCTGAAAAGGATTTCACCAAGCAAAACAATTATATATTTTACCATACAAACAAAAGTTTCTTCTTTTGATTGTTGAGACAAACATTTACCAAGTAAGTTAAAGCAGCATAACGTTCTTCATTCAGGTATAGTCGTTTTCCTCTGATCATATCGATATCCTGAAACAATATTCAATGACCAACAGCATGGAAACATCCGAATCAACAAGATCGTACCCATCAAAGTTAAAAGGAAAAGAAAGAAAAAAATCTTTCTAGGTTTACCTCTTCTCCAAACGTATCCAGGTAAGGAGATGGCCAAGGTGATTGTCTTGCAAACCTTTGTAGCAAAATTGTGGTCCGCTATCGAAAAATGTAGAGCAGTAATCAATTAGAAAGCCCACAAATGATGCAAACTCCATACATACACGAGCAATATATAAAGTAAAGGAGAGTTATATCCACAAGAGAGAGAGAGAGAGAGAGAAGACGAGAGGTGATACCCGTATCAGAAGAAATACACCAGTACCAGCACCACAGGTAATTGCATGATTAGGACAACCACTTTCTCTGTAAAAGTATGTTAGAACGTCATTGTTTGGTTTTCTAGAACAATAACAGTGTCAACCAAAACGATGTTTGGAGACTAGTGGAAGTAAAGGCAATACCTGCAACAAGGGCTCCATATGGGAGAACACAAACTTCCACACAGAAGACATAATACAGGTTCTTCGATAACTTTGGTGCAGTTGACGCAACGTTTTTTTATACACCTATAAAAGAAAAGAAAACAAGGCTTTTTGATTAGAGAAAAAGTCTTCGAATGGGAAACAACTTGTGCAAAAACCAGAGAGAGACGTTGCTGCAAACCTTTGTAGTAGGTCCTGGTATAGATTGGGTAATTTCATTAGCTGGAAAGGAACTACAGGGGTGATGCAAAGGGACCTTTTAACTCTGTTGACTCTATATTCCCGCTGAAAATGCTGGAGCCATATTTGGGTTGAAGAACGGAGAAGTTCATCATTAAGAATGATATCTATAGGTGGAATGTTAAACATTTTCTCCAATTCTTGCACATGATTCAGCTCAGACTGGGGACTGTATATGAAATCCATATTGTCGGTGGTGGGGTCAGATGGCAAATCAAACATATCTGACTCTTCATGAAGCTTCCTAGGAGTAGATTTCAGTAGCTTCCACAACAACGCACATCTCCTCAAGAAAGGAAGACTATATTTACGGATTGTGTCTTTTATATCACATGACAAATCCATATTGTTCGACCTGAAATACTCCCAACCACCTGATTCTCTCAAAGCGTTGGAGATGTCATTAAGCAGGTTTTCCCCAAAATTTAATTCACTCAATTCACTTGGGCGACATGCACAATAAGCAATTACAGTCTGCACCAAAGACAATGAGATTAGGAGACGTACGTCTAAAGAGGTAAATTTGTATATACTTAGAGAACAATGTGGCATACCTGAACAAGCGAGACACTGTGGAAAATATGCACAAGTGACAATAGAGATTCCTCGCACGTGAGAAAAGGAAAAGGAAGACAAAAGAGAGCCCACATCAGTGATGAAAATGGGTCATGGGCAAGAACTGGATCGGATGCTCGATTCCAGAGCAGGTCTATATTCTTCAATGAACCTGTTGTGCCTGAAAAGATGGCAAATATTCTCAGATGTTATCGAGAAACAACTACAGTCAGCAACTATTTCATTAATATTTGCAATTACGGAGGCCATGTAGACAGACATTTCCATGTCCTTTATTTCCTCTTGAGTGTTGGAGAAAAAGTACCTTCACTTCCAAATATGCTGCTCGAAGAACTACTTGAAACTCCATAGCATATAGACTCTGCAAGATGCTTCATACCCACAAATCTCTGACGAACATGAATAGTATTCTTTGTTCTGGAGCTCTGTACCACTCGTAATAAAACTGACAAAATAGTCCCCTTAGAGGTTTTCAACTCTTCATACAAGGAGTCAATACAATAGACAGGCAGCATTGAATTCTTGGCAAAACGAGTACCAATTTCCATTGAAATGAGAGAGTACTTAAGGGTGTCCCACATGACGATTGATTGTGGTGGTAGCCACAGACGTTTTAGAGTTTTATCCTCTGGCTTGGGAAAATAGAAATCCCAGAGCATTTTAGAGACAGATTTAAGATCTTTCCTTCTTGGTCCATCTCCCTGTGGAGTAACTGTTTTACCTCTATCACCATCTTCGATCACTTCAGCAGCAGATCGTAGTAGACACAACGCTTCAGAGAGCCAAAGAGAAGGCTGCAGTGCATCTTTTCTACGTAACTTAGTACGTGGACTATCTTGTAGCTTTGAGACAGAACATAAATCTCCAGGACATTCAGGCAATACAGAATTGGCTAGTCGGCGGCATACAGGACACAGGAATTCTTTCTGACAGAAGAAACAATGTTTAAGCTTCAGAAGGAGTACGTTAAAGCACCAGAAAAATATCTCTAAATTGGTCACACAAATACCTTTTTTAGATCCACAATATGTGCACCTTCAAAGACAGTTCTTCTGCCAGACCTACACCATCCCAACAAACCAAAAAAAGCTTTTAAACGTGAATATCACAGCTGTAAATCAAGGAAGGAAAATCAATTCAACACGCCTGATTAACCTATGCCCAACAGGTAGGAAGGAAGTATCAACTTAAAAGAAAAATATATTCACCTATCTACACGCTGAGTAATTAAGATTTTTGTTTCACATACGAAACCAAAGGAAGTCAAACATGGCTCACCTTTCCTTTAAGGATTTTAAATATCGTTCAAGGCAGCTTTGATGTACAGCATGTCCACATGATGAAAGATAAACCCCATCACAGTCGATAGGGTGAAACCCATCTGAACCAGCATCAGGACGCCTGGAAGTTTGTCTTGATCGAATATCAGGAAATCTACCTTGCAAAGTAGATGGACCACCAACAGAATTTTTCTCCGAACAATTTTCAGCTTCATGGGGTTGATGATCTACACGTGTAAGGCTTTGATTTATCATGTTTTCAATTTTGTTGCGAACAGTTTGATACATGGCTATCTCCAATGATTCCATGTTAGATTCATCTTTTCCCCTCCCATCGCTAGACCTCTTCTCTGTCTGACCATTCCCTATAAGCCGGGCTTTTATAGATTCAATCATATTAGCAGACTCAGAGATAGTATCATCTGACAATTGCAGCATGAGAGGAGAACTTATTCTTAAACTATCTGAAGAAGCATTCATTCTCAAAAGATCAGGAGCTCCATCCACAGATATCTTCTTTTCGGATTGTGGACATTGATCCCAAGATGGAGGGCCTCTATCCACAAAACTCAATAGTTTAGATTTCTGCAGGAAAAATGACATCATTAAGAATGATGCAGAACAAAATTTCCTCGGAGTATATGTTTATTTAACCTTAACAGTCGCATATTATAGCATCAGTCATGCTACCAACCTGGAGAAAAATCAAGAAAGAAACGGGGTCTTTGGAATCTGGGTCATGGCAGAGGGAGCAAACTTCACGGACAGCTATTTCTGAATCATGTTCCATCACAGAATCACTTGTTTCAAATTCAGATCTCGGATCATCATCATCCATGCTGGAACTCAAGGTAGACAAGAACTTTGACTGTTCAGCTTTCATTTTTGCCTGCATGCAAGTTATATATAAGCATAACTACCATATCCTGGAACTTATTAATTCTAACTACAGATAACAACTTGAATAATGAGCATAAAAACAATTTAGACAGTCTTATACAAAAATCTTCTATTACCACAGAGGTAACTATGTCTACGTTCTGCATGCTCCTTGTTGATGCTTATCAACAAGGAGATACATTAACAGGGAGCATGCAGGACCCAGACAAGTCAGGGAGCGAACAGCAGCCATCATATGTTCAAGTGCATGATCAGACATCAATGGCTACCGGTTCCATGTCAAACTTTTGCACTAGATTTGAAATAAAAGGATCTTACCATAATAGCAGCCTGCCTCTCTTTAGCTTTAGCCTTGCGCTTCTCATCAGAAGTAGAACCTGACATGACTTTATCGAAGCCAGATTGACCAACCACCTCGGGGGCAAGACTTTGCAATAGGTTCATACAAACAGAATCAATTGCACTGAACTTCTTCAGCAGATTTCCAATCCAGGACGAAATATTGCAACTGCCTGGCTCTGGAAATTGATGGCGGCCATCTCCCATACGAGTCTTCATTAACGAAACAAGAAGAGACAATAAACTTTCTTTTTCAGTCCCTTGAGCTATACCAATTATTTCCAGACCAGCTAATTCGAGAATTGGAATTGAATTTTCTAAGCAACAATCCTGACTATTAGATTGCCTCTGCTGAGTGCAAATATCCAATGATAACGAGAGTAACTGCAGTGCAGTTATGAGAACACCATCAGGAGCACGTGATTTAACTGATGTACCACTCTGTAGTGCGTAGTATAAAGCAGATGAAATTATTTGAAATGTGGCTTTGCAAGTGCCTATTCTAGCAAGCCCCTTTAGAGGTGGATAGATCATTCTCCACCTCGGAAGCTGAGTGGTCAACGCAGACACTCCACAATAACGCGAAAATCTTTCTTCTGCAGATTGCAAGTCTCTCGACTGCCAACGAGGGTGGTAGAGATCCAATTCCTTCCAACAAGATGACTGTAGTGAATACTTTCCCTGCCAACGAACTAATGTCAAGTGATTTTTTACATTATGTGTCAACTTAAAGGTGATCCCAGCATATGGGTAAGAATCAAGACCTGGTTCATGCCGGATGGATTGCAATAGACTGAAACGTCATCTAAGACCTCCTGGAGCTCGTCCGACTTGGACAGGTCACGGGGTAAAGATTTGACCAATTGACTATGAGTGAAATCTCCAGTGGCTAACTTGAAGATGATCTCTCTTCTCAAACTTTCAGCAGTAGAAAGACCACAAAATCGTCTTTCTTGCAGAATCTGTATCAGAAGACCAAGCATTTCCTGGACCAAAACTGGTTCATACCTGAAAATAAATTTATGATAAGAATCATGTCAGAAGGAGGTAAGACAGACTGATTATAGTAAAATAGGACTGACCATCTAGTAATAAATAAATTCACGATTCAGAAAATTCACAGAATAATATAAAATACCTGTTCTCCTCTAATGCAGATTGAACAATGAAATGAAGAGACAGTCATATCGAATGTAGTAGAACTATAAAACCATATAATGAGATCAATTACCAGTAAGAGGACAATAGGTACATACTCATTTGTTATATCCGGATTAAGTGAAAGATAGCTTGAGAGCCCAAATCGACTGAGAAGCTTATCAACATAAGAATCTGCGGGAGCTAACGCAGCACAACACTGGAGAAGAAATAGATCAAGCTCAAGTCCCTGTTCTGACCTGTAAATAGAAATTACTAGAATGAGAAACGAGTAATCTCTTCACAACCAATCTACCAGTTTTCAAAGCTGCATCTAGTTAAACATGCGAGTAAATGATGAATTATAGCAGTTTATAAAAACAATAGTATTCTCACATACCAACGAACTGACCGATACCACTCACAAGATACTAATGCAGAATCCCCATTCTTCTTCCACATTCCAGCGATAACCTGGGCACAAAACACCCTAATCTGTAGAACATGTTCCATAACGAGTGCAGAAAATCCACAAGGATGGAAATCTCCTATCACGGAGCTGAAGAAGTCTGCATGTGGGATCTCATGACTAATACTGACTCCATTGTATGATGCAGATTCTCCATAACATATCCTTAATGCTTTTTGTATTAGCAGAGAAAGTAACCGGTGCAAAGGAAGATGAACTGATATGGCCTGAGAACTCACATCATAGTGAATGTCCGGCCAATCACACAGACCAAGTATACGTAATCCTGATGCATTCTTTGTCAAATCAGCAGAGTTGCAAGATACTCTTTTAGAGTCAGCTGTAACATCTGTCTGAACCACCCCATACGGTCCACAAACATTATCCAAGCTAAGATTTGTTTGAATATCGCCGCATAGAGGTGATAAGCCAGTACTCGGATCTCTACTAGAACTGGCAAGATTACTAGATACACTTCCTCCAGTTTCAACATTTAACAAATCTCTCCTTGGCCACGACATCTTACTTTCAGGGATGTTTCTGCCGCTAGAAGAGGACAACTTGCAAAGAAACTTTGATATACCTTCATCATTTCCTAAGCATGTCTCCAAAACTTTCAAACATTCGCGTATCAAATATATGGCAGAAGAAGGAAGCAGGGCATGGAAAGGATCAATTTTGTGGACTTCAGAGGCCATTGAGCTATCAAAGGAGCTGCTGCTTACAATCGCAGTACATACAGAATCTTCATGAGACAATCTTCCAACTTTTGCATACCTTTCTCCATCTCCATCACACTTGTCAAATTCTTCCTTGGCGTTTCTATCATTTTCTATTTCTTCATCACTGGCAGCAGAATATGTACCATTAACCAATAGAGAGTGAATAACAGCTATAGAATGACCCAAAACAAAGAACAGATGCATGTAATCATTTTCTTCGTCAATAGGGATTCCAGTCTCTCTTTTTAAAGGATTCATTCCTTGAGCAAAGGTCAAGAGTGTCAACCATGATCTTGATAACTCCCGGTGTTCATGTGTTGCATACTTAGAAACTATAGCATGGCTCATAACAAATTTCAAGTCTCCAATGACACGTTCACTTGTCTCACACAACCGTTCCAACTTTGTAGCCTACAAAAGAAAACCGTCAAATATATTTCACTAGGAGCACAATGAAAGCGGAAATAAAACTCATCACCATTAAAATGTTACAATTGTGAGTAGAAAGTATCACCAAACCAAAAAATGAGAAACGAAGACATCTGTTTACCTGTAGCAAACCATCCTCCCCAGAACAAGAAACAAAGATATCACTGAGGCATCCCAAAAGCATAGCTAGCAAATTCATTTCCTTCACCAGAAATGGTGTTAGAGTTGGCACCGTGAGGATTTGCACAGAAAATGTGGACAGTAGAGGATATTTCTTGAATGCATTATCAGTACCCTGCTTAACCACTTCGCTTATCACAACTGGATAATAACTCACAAATGCTTTAGCAAATTCACACTTGAAGACTGGATCTCCTATTAATTTGAGGAACAAGTCATGTAGTTTCTTCATAACATCTTGGTCCAAGAACCTCTCAGCCTTTAAGAGAATGCTCAATAAACCACTTGAAGAGATAATCCTTCTAGAAACAAAACTGAGCAAACTCTCACTGGACATAGAAAACTCCAGAAGCATTTCAACCACTATAAATGTCAGCTCGTTTGACATCTTTTGGAGTATCACAAGAGTATCGTTGGATCTAGCACCTTTCTGACCACTACTTTCTGCAGATAAGAGCTTGTTATTCCAACAAGTAAAAAGGGCATCAAGTATAGGCCCAACTGAATTTGCTAGATTTTCTGAGAGGGGTCGAATCTGTTCAGAACCTTTATGATTTGAACAGAAACCATCAGGTTTCCATGCTGTTTCATCCCCACAATCACAACAACCACCACCTGTGTAGATGATTGAATAATCGTGGGAGTTGTGATCCCCATTCTGGAAACAAGGCACGCAGATTGCACAAGTTGGGTCATTCTCGCATGTCCTACACCTATATGCTATATCATTCTGTCCCCAGACAGAGCCACAAACACCTCGCTGATCAAGATTCAGTTTTGCTAGATTCCTCAAAGAAACATCAGGCTCATCCTGGAACATCAACCACTGCAGCATATTCATGCTCTCCCTGAACCTCTTTTTCATGGTAGGACTCACAGCAGACTTTCGAGGCCGTTCCCTAGCTTCTTTCAATCCTAGTTTAACATCGTCATCTGTAGGTAAGAGAGCAGAGACTAACTCTGAAATCTTGGCCGGGTTAGCTCTAACGAATTCCACTAGGCCACGTTTAGAGCGGTATTTCTTAGGAACCCCCACAGAAGCAAGCCTCTACAAAACAAAACAAAAAAAATCTAAACTTTCACTCCAAACAGTCACAAAACAATAAAACAAACCAATCACAACTACATCAACACGCATCTTACAAGATACTACATATCACGACTACTAAAACAAAGTTCATACAAGCTAAAAAAATAATACCTCAATGACCAAATCATGCGAGCTAGGAGAAACTAAACCAAAAAGAGAAGAGTTGGTCTCCATCTCCACAATTAACGAGCGGCGGATATACAAAACCACCACTGACACAACGCTGCAGAAACACTAACACGGAACTGTGACTCTCCAGGGTTTGTTCCTCAATTTCGGAGTACAACGAAGACGATGAAACTTAGATAGAACCAACAAGTGATCGTCTTCACACCAGAGCCAGAAGAACTTTAAAGTAAAACCTAAATTGTTCAAATTACAATGATTATATTACAGCAATAGAATCGGCTTAGGTTCCAAAAATCGAAGAAGAAATACCTCCAATTGTCTCAGAAAAAAACCCTAATTTCTCCGATTGCACCAAATACGAAAGAGTTTATAGGTGAAGATTGGTTAAAGGCATGGCGGTTTGCGGAGCTCGGCAAGTCTCTTTACCAATTGTGATACGAACGAAGAATAAGTCACTCTTGTAATTTTTTTTTTCTCTTTGCTAAATAATTTTTTTTTTTGTTGATTTAGTAGTTGACATTTTCAATTACTAAAATAAATTCCTTTTTGTCATCAATTCACTAGCTCCATTACTAGTAGAAATGTAGAATCTTTGGATCATATTATTTTAATGACATTAAATTTTAATTTTAATTTTTTCTGTTTTTATTTTGGTGAAATTTGTTTTCTACTTTTTTATATAAGTTATAATAAATGCATATTTTGAAAATTAGTTACTTCATTTACAATTTTGTAATTACCAAGATATGAGTAATGAGAAACATGAAAGGTAAATGGCCTTTGTAAATCAAGTCTTTTTTTTCTTGGTCAAGAAATCAAAAGTCTTTTTCTATATAAATATAATGTCTTGTTGATAAATAAAATTAAAAAATAAGATATATATATATATATAGTCATTAGACAGAGATGAAAACAAAAAGTCAATTTCAGAAATAGTAAATGATATAATAAACTAAATAGAAACTGTTTGATGTAGTATAGTAAGTGATGATATACTGAATACAACTATTGTAAAATGAATAATGCACTAACTTAAAAACAATTGTGTCCCAAAAATAAATTAAAATTTTCAAGCATATATATATATATATATATATATATAATTCTGCAAATTTATTGATAGACAAAAATTATCAATATGCCATTACATTTGAACTTTTGAAGTTTAAAAAGTATACACTTCATCAACTATATTAATGGCCAAGGGCCCAAGTCCATGGATGAAAGTGAAGCCTGTTAATACCTATTTCCTAAATGGGCCCATAGATATACTAGCCAATTTGTTTTATTCACATATGCTCAAATCATGTTCCTCCTACTAATTTCGTTTCATTCAGCCTTCATTACAACCCACAAAGAAACTTCATTCACAAGGTCCACAAACCAACTTTATATCACTAAACAAACTAATTGATAACGGTTTTCTAAAGATAAATCTCCACAAAGATGATGTCAAACAAAAAAAAAAAAACTTGAAAAGGAACTGAAAAAAAATCTCCACAAA
>Ga0041059_1002924_pt1 | contig 12215 bp, 2 predicted proteins | sample AraColnosormetaG_FD_56232 | JGI IMG/M metagenome (GOLD analysis project Ga0041059, IMG submission 56232) | Arabidopsis roots microbial communities from North Carolina, USA - Col MF nosort | ecosystem: Host-associated > Plants > Roots > Unclassified | place: USA: North Carolina | collected 2013-09-02 | reverse complement strand
AAAAAAAAAAAAAAAAAAAAAAAACTCTTACTTTTTGTTTGTTATGACATTTTCTCAACATGACATTTTCTTGAGATAAAAAACACTCTTAATCAACATGGAGATAACGAGCCATCATACGATTATGACATTTTCAAACAAAATAATAATACTGTTATTGGTTACTTTCATGATTGGAAATATAAGACCAAAGCATATTTCGTAGAGAATTGTGTAAAGAAATTGTCGTTGCCTAAAAACAAATTAGGATCCCATTAATTATATTTAAAGTATGTAGGGTTTAAAAAGCCTTACCTTTGACTTGATGGAAATTTCTTTCTTTATATTTTCTAGAAAGTAATTGATTCTGGGTATGTGTATATGGAAGATGGACCTAATGTTTCATTAGTAGTTATATATTGCTCAAGTTGATGAAAGACTCGGATTGTGATGTACATGTATGGCGAGGATTGTGATGTACGTTATATTAGCATACCTTACGTAATTCCCGACATGATTTTATATATAGTTTGATTGGCCTGGTTGGATGTGTTTATAATTATACCGTATTAGCTAGTACTACTCTGGCGGTTTAATTAGGGTCATCTTCTCATCAATAATCTTTAAAATAATGGATTTTGCTGAATGCTGATTATAATAGTTGCAGACGGCGATTATGAGTCTCATATGGTTCCCATCCTCACTTATCCATAAATGAAACGTTTTATATTTTTGTTTAAAATAAATTAAAATATCGGTTTTCTTACAAGGTAAACTTTGTACAACATTAATGTAATAATTAGTATAGTAAACAATATTATATGTTTGTTATTTTCTTAAATGATAAGAAAAATAATTTATTTTGGAAATTTGCTGGTGGACCAAGAATCACTAATGAATTTGGTTTAAATTGACATTTTAGGATTGTGGTTAAAAGTTGTTGCTCAAAAAAAAAAGAAAAGGATTGTGGTTAAAATTAATTAACATGCTGAGGTGAAGCCCGCTCTTTAAGTGCATTGGGCTGGGCCAAGTTTGAATTTATCCTACCGACCCGACCCAAACGAATCTGATCAAATCTGACCCGACTGCTGGTTTCGTTTTTGGTTCAAAGAAACCCAAATTTAATCAACTTGAAAAACTGAAAAAGAATATTCAAAGCTCATCTATATATTTTCATTTTTGATGAAGCCCATATGAAAACAAACAAAAGGAAAATAGTTTTTATACAAAATAAATACCGTTGGAGAAAACATATCTGACAGAGACCTATGCGAGGCAATATGTGGAAATTAGTATTTTATAATTTTACTTTTGAGAAACAAATTGCATGAAGAAAAGTTATAGGACAGGCTTTATATTTACATTTATTTCCGTATCTTTTTATTTTAGAAAATCCACTATCTTTACGTCGCTGCTAGAAACACGAAAACAAAACAACGTTCATTTCTGCGGAGAGCAGGCAAGCAAGCAAACTAAAAGTGAAGCAAGTTGGGATATTTCATATTTGTTAATTATGGACATTGGACAAAGGTTCTACCGATAATACTAATAATTAATAAGGAGATTTAAAACGAACTATGGTAAATGTCGTCATCTTCATGCCAAATCATCAAGATTCTCTGATGTTCTTGTTCCGAAGATCTTTGTGCAAATTAATAGATCTCGATCTACTAAAGTTGTTTGCTTTATATATCCCATTGTGGCAATGAGTTTGATTATTGATCTTTACTAGTAATATATTTAAAACCTATACCAAACATAAAATGAAATTATTTAACCAAGAATATATACTTGATCAAATAAGTTTTTGTATACTTATTCATACCTAAGTTTCGTATTAGAAAATGTTGGTCACAATTTTAAAAAGCTCTGAATTTACGTGCGGATTTAATTCATTTTTTTTTTAATAAGATTCGTAAGAAACTGAGTAGTTCCAAACTTTCCCTGAAAAATATAATTAAAGGGTACTACTTATAGACATGAAAGATATGTTGATGATGAATATGTGTGCCGTGCACGTGGGCATATTGGAACAAGAACTAACGGCTTCTGATGTATTAGTACTATATAGATTCTATAATTTCAGTTCTGTAACAAGTACATCCAGAAATACATAGAGAAAGAAAGGAAAAAAAAATGTGAGTTAACAGAAGAAATACAAATAATGCAATTCACCGTTCGAGTTCGTACAACTGCAATATTATGCTCTCTTTTTTCTTTCTCAATGCGGTTTACATTAATGAAAAGATTCTCCTTTGCAAATACATGAATACTAATATTTTACCGGCCATGCAAGCAAACATTTCATGTAATCATGTTCACATAATTATGAAACATTTTTGGTGTTGAATTGCTATCCGCTTCACGTCACATGTTAAAATCACTTATCAGAAATATTCATGAGATAAAGAAGAGTTATCGTGGAATGAGAATGAATCAAGAGTTATGGTCATTCACGAATAGAAGCTGTCGAGGTTTATGCACAGAGTGTTAGATATCATGACTTGCATCTAAAATTTCGTGATTTTATGATTGATTTATTTACCTACTCTCTAATATCCACATTTCTAATTTCCTCTGTGGTTACATTTTGTTATAACTAGAATAATTATGTGAAGTTCTCACTTCTCATTAAACAGTTCTACCACTCATAAACGTCAATAAAAGATTCAACGGCCTCTAATTCGTTAATTCATCAAAGACTTTGACTTCAAAGATTTCCACTTGTGTTTATTGTGTTTGAATTTGGTGATATTACATCAATCAATGCATAACGTAAGTTTAATTAGACTTAAGCAATATGAGTTCATTAATTAATTTGTAACGTTATAAACTAATTTGTCATTTTGTTCATATTCGAAATGCATCACCACCGATATAATCTCCCGATTTCTAAATTGTAAGAAACGTTTTATTAACAAAAGACAAACAAGAAAAAATCATGATTTATTTAAAATATGAGTAATTGTTTTTCTTTCCCTTAATATGTGATTCAACAGCAGCGCCAAGCACGGTGTTCCGACACACCTGAAACCAATTCTTTTATTATTTTAAAGCTTTAAAAGAAAAACAAAATAAGATTCGTCCTCTAATGTCACGTGGCAACTTATCCGACGTGGCATTACTGACGTGTCGTGACTCTACCTCCAACCCCTTTTTAAACCTTCACTCTCGAGCGTCGAACACAAACAGTGCTTTCTCTCTCTCTCTAGAAAATAAAAATTCAAACTTTATTTCTCTCTCTCTATCTTTCAAAAGAAACTGAACAGTCTCATTCATCTTCTTCAATCGTAAGAAAAATCTGATCAGCTTCAATTATCTCCGAGAAGGAAACAATGGCAGACAATGTTCTGAGGAAGCTGATTGTTGAGATCTGTAGCGCAAGAAATCTGATGCCTAAGGATGGTCAAGGCACCGCGAGCGCTTACGCAATCGTGGATTTCGACGGCCAACGGCGACGGACGAAGACGAAATTCCGAGATCTGAATCCACAGTGGGACGAGAAGCTCGAGTTCTTTGTGCACGACGTGGCGACTATGGGGGAAGAGATTCTTGAGATCAATCTTTGCAACGATAAGAAGACGGGAAAACGGAGCACGTTTCTCGGGAAAGTTAAGATCGCCGGAAGTGCGTTTGCGTCGGCTGGATCTGAAACTCTTGTTTATTATCCGCTTGAGAAGAGGAGCGTTTTCTCTCAGATCAAAGGTGAGATTGGATTAAAGGCTTATTACGTCGATGAGAATCCCCCGGCGGCGCCTGCTGCGACGGAGCCGAAACCTGAGGCTGCAGCTGCGACGGAAGAGAAGCCGCCGGAGATTGCAAAAGCAGAGGATGGGAAGAAAGAAACAGAGGCGGCGAAAACAGAGGAGAAGAAGGAAGGAGATAAAAAAGAAGAGGAGAAACCGAAGGAAGAAGCTAAACCGGACGAGAAAAAACCCGATGCACCACCGGATACGAAGGCAAAGAAGCCTGATACCGCCGTAGCTCCTCCTCCTCCTCCGGCTGAGGTTAAGAATCCGCCTATACCGCAGAAGGCAGAGACTGTGAAGCAGAATGAATTAGGAATTAAACCGGAGAACGTAAACCGGCAAGATCTAATCGGGTCTGATCTCGAGCTTCCTTCACTAACCAGAGATCAGAATCGTGGTGGTGGTTACGATCTCGTCGATCGAATGCCGTTTCTATACATTCGTGTAGCTAAAGCGAAGCGAGCGAAGAACGATGGAAGCAATCCGGTTTACGCGAAGCTCGTGATCGGAACAAATGGCGTGAAAACCAGAAGCCAAACCGGTAAAGATTGGGATCAAGTGTTTGCTTTTGAGAAAGAGAGCTTAAACTCGACCTCGCTTGAAGTTTCCGTTTGGAGTGAAGAGAAGATTGAGAAGGAAGATAAAACAACGACGACTACTGAGAGTTGTTTAGGAACGGTGTCGTTTGATCTTCAAGAGGTTCCTAAGAGAGTGCCTCCGGATAGTCCTTTGGCTCCTCAATGGTACACATTGGAATCTGAGAAATCACCGGGGAATGACGTCATGCTCGCTGTTTGGCTCGGGACTCAAGCTGATGAAGCGTTTCAAGAAGCTTGGCAATCTGATTCCGGTGGGTTGATTCCGGAGACGAGATCCAAAGTTTACTTATCTCCGAAGCTTTGGTATTTGCGTCTAACGGTCATACAAACCCAAGATTTGCAGCTAGGTTTGGGATCCGAAGCTAAGTCAAAGATCCCCACCACTGAGCTTTATGTGAAAGCTCAGCTTGGACCTCAAGTTTTCAAAACGGCTAGGACTTCGATTGGGCCGTCGGCTTCTTCGTCCGGATCCGGTAACCCGACTTGGAACGAGGATCTAGTTTTCGTAGCTTCCGAGCCGTTTGAGCCGTTCTTGATAGTGACTGTGGAAGATATAACCAACGGGCAATCAATTGGTCAGACTAAGATACATATGGGAAGTGTTGAGAGGAGAAATGATGACCGGACTGAACCGAAATCGAGGTGGTTTAATCTCGCCGGCGATGAGAAGAAACCGTACTCCGGGAGAATCCACGTGAAAGTTTGTCTTGAAGGTGGGTATCACGTGCTAGACGAAGCAGCTCACGTGACGAGTGATGTCAGACCCTCTGCTAAACAGTTAGCCAAGCCACCTATTGGTTTATTGGAAGTGGGTATCCGTGGAGCTACTAATTTACTTCCTGTGAAAACCAGAGACGGTACACGTGGCACCACCGATGCTTATGTGGTTGCTAAATATGGACCGAAATGGATTCGGACTCGTACGATCCTAGACAGGTTTAATCCGCGGTGGAACGAGCAGTACACATGGGATGTTTATGATCCGTGCACGGTCCTTACTATTGGAGTTTTCGACAATGGAAGATACAAACGGGACGAATCCGGAAAGCAAGGGAGAGATGTTAGGGTCGGGAAAATCCGTGTACGTCTCTCGACACTCGACATGAACCGCATATACCTTAATTCCTACACCTTAACCGTGATCTTACCAAGCGGAGCCAAGAAAATGGGAGAAGTTGAAATCGCGGTTCGATTCTCTTGTCCATCTTGGCTAAGCATTATTCAAGCCTATGTCACACCAATGCTACCTAGGATGCACTATGTCCGTCCGCTTGGTCCAGCTCAACAAGACATTTTGCGTCACACGGCTATGCGTATCGTGACAGCCCGGCTTGCGCGGTCTGAGCCTCCATTAGGTCAAGAGGTGGTTCAGTACATGCTAGACACAGACAATCATGTGTGGAGCATGAGGAGAAGCAAAGCTAATTGGTTCCGTGTCATCACGTTCTTGTCACGGGCCGCAACTATAGCCCGTTGGATTCACGGGATTCGAACTTGGGTTCACCCACCAACAACCGTTCTCGTTCACTTGCTTCTCGTGGCCATCGTCTTGTGTCCACATTTAGTCCTCCCAACCGTATTCATGTACGCGTTCTTGATCTTAGCCTTACGATTCCGTTACCGTGGCAGAGTCAAAGTCAACAGCGTTGACCCACGACTATCTTGCGTTGACTCCGTTGCTCCCGACGAGCTTGATGAAGAGTTTGATGGTTTCCCAACAACGAGACAACCGGAGGTCGTACGTATAAGGTATGACCGGTTAAGGGCATTGGCCGGTCGGGCACAGACTTTATTAGGTGACGTGGCGGCTCAAGGGGAGCGTGTTGAGGCGTTGTTCAACTGGAGAGACCCACGCGCCACGTGTATATTCGTAGTGTTCTGTCTTTTCGCGTCGTTTTTGTTCTACATCGTTCCGTTTAAAGTTTTCCTTTTGGGATCTGGTTTTTACTACATTCGACATCCGAGGTTTAGAGACGATATGCCTTCCGTTCCGGTCAACTTTTTCCGGCGACTTCCTTCAATGTCGGACCAGATTCTGTGATTCGATGAAGGGTTATAATAATGGTTTTTTTCGTTCTTTTATCTATTTCTGGGTCATGTAATCTTCTGATACTAAATTATTTTATTTTTCAACATATGTTAGTTACTTTTAAATTGAAGGAAAGCTTCTTAAATTGAAGAGGTGGGTCCGTGAGTGGACCTTAAGATGTAAACTCACCAATAGGTGGAGGAAATTAGACCGTTATTGCTTTGTGGGGACAAATATTTAATTACAAAACGTAAATAAGTTCGCATAAAAAACAACACGGAAAAAAATCGTATAGATTCGTGGTTTTTAGGTAACGAAGTTGGTGTATATGACCGTTGCAGCCTCGCAGGAGCGTTTGCTCTAGGAAAAAAAGGAACACTCAAAACATGAATCGAACAAAAAAGGAAAAATATTGATTGCATTACCAAAAGGCTATTTAGGGAGCTATTAATTAGATTTACATCAATAATCTACATTATTCAAAAATGCTGCTTGACCAACAAAACAAATAAAAACAAAACTCTTCAGTTTTTCTTAGCCCATAGAAAGCATGTAATTATACGCTTTTCATAAAGATCAAATTGGGGAAAAGCTTTATAACATGGTTATGGAGTATCACAATCTAGCCCACCAGACATTCTAAACATGCTAATGACTTTGATTGAAGTCCAAAGCCAAACCAGGCCAACACATTATATGTAAATTCTTCGTTATTTATTCCCTTATGAATCACTAAAGAACAAACACCAACCCCCCAAAAAAATATTCAAGAAAGAATAAGATCAAAATAAAAAGTATCTCCATATAGAGCTGTGTAAGTCACACTTCCTATCTACATTGTCTATTGACAAAGTTTCTTCTCAACAAAAGCCTCATTAGTAAACTCTTCAATCTTCTAGCCCCCGGACCAGGACCAAGATCGGGTTTCGACCCAAGTTTCCGTTTCCTTCTCAGAATCTCCCGGTCTATCCTATTGAGAACGGGGTCATTGCTCTTGAACTTCCTAGCGAATGGTCGGTTGCTCATTACCATCTTTCTGTAATCCCTTGTCCCTAATATCTTGGGGTGCTGCTTTGGCGGATTGTCCCACGCGATGTAATGGAGGTCGTGGTTCACGGTCGTGTTCTTGAACTCATCCGAGTTGCATATAAGCGTCTGAAAATAGCCTTCCGGGGATGAAACGAAGTTTGTGTAGTAGAGAAGCAGTGTTCTTGGTAAGTTGTCATAACCTATTATACAATATTCTGCGAACGGTCTTGATAGGAATGTCCAAGCAGAACCTGAAATATTTTACATGTTAAAACATAACAATTGTCTTCATTTTGGTAAACTACAGAAAAAGACATTTCACCTAATTAGTAAACTTCTAAAAATTATCTTTTCGAAACAATATTTTATGTCGTCAAATTATATATTAGGTTTTCTGTCTTACTCAACTCAAATCAATCCTCAGACGCAACAAATTTCTAAATCTGAAGGAATGTACATAGAAAATCAACGAAGACTTTTTTCCTAGTTTTTTTAGTTGGAAATTACTTTTCCTAGTTATACACTTACATATATGCACTATTTATAATGCGAGGATCTAAATATTGGTTGGGTACCTGTGAAGAGCTTGAAAGAAGTAGGGAGGCTTCGCTGATTACTAACCCACCAAATCTCTGATTTGTTGAGGCTATAAAGCCCTGGATCTATTATTATTGGTTTCCCTCTTTTGTTCCTACACATTTTAGTATTTTACTATTATCAGTTGCATAATTTTGTTTCCCTTACAAAACCAATAAGACTAACCACTTCTTTTTCAGATAGTTTAAATATTTCTTAGCATGTTTCACTAATTCTGTCTTTTTCCTTTGATAGTATAGATTATAGAAATAAGATGACCAAATAATTAGACAAGAGAAAGATAAAAAAAAGAGAGTAAAACTTACATTTTCCATCCTAATCGGCTCGTGTGCTGTATGAAGTTGAGATCTCTAGGCAACTCAGAAAATGCATAGATCAGATCTGCATTTATTTAATATTATAAAGTTTAAATTTAACAAAAGAATTACATCAGCATATCCATAAGTAAAAGCACACACCATTATCAGACAAAGAATTAATAGATAACCGGTTGTTATCACCAAAATCATCGATCCCAACAAGTACATTCATGTATCACGAACTAATCCTAACCATTGCATTGCGATGATCAAAACTGATCATAATTCCAAATTATGAATCAAATCATTCTATAGACATAACTTAAAAAATGATAACCGGTTTTTACATTGTGAAGACAATCATTCAATCAAGGCATAAATCAATCCTAACCGGTTCATAAATATACCACGCAAACCTAGATCCAATCCGAATCAGCTAATCCAAAAATTTCTAAATAAAGATGTCAAATTTATTAACCATCATCACCATCTAAAACCAAATAAGAAATTTTCTGACAATCAACTAATTTTTAGTTAATTCAGTTAATCACTCACCGTACCGTCTTGTGTGACGAGAGGATAATCAGAAGCACTAAGATTAATGAACCAATCCCACCGACAACATCTCAAGAGCAAAGCCATTGCGTGTAACGTCGTCGCAAGCATCGTTGGTCCTCTGTAAGTCACCAGATTCGGTTTTCCAACGATCATTACATTACCTTCCGGCTGAAACAGAGGCTCTCCGGCTACGAACCGTATCATCTCCAAATGCTCTTCCTCGGGTGCCTCCAAGTCTAGATGGATCAAATAATGGTTTCTACGGTGGTAGAGAGATCGGAGGAGGCGTTTGAGTTTTCCGGCGTCGCCTTTGGATGCAGAGATTAGGTAAGCAAAACAGGGGAGGGTAGAGTTGGAGTTTTGGTTGGATTCGAGGGGTAAAGAAGGGATTTTTGAGGAAGTGAATAGAGTCTTGGTCGTGGGGATGATGTAGAGAAGAGAGAAGAGGAGTGAAGTAAGAGAGAAGGAGATCATCAACAGTTTCTTTATCGCCATTTTTGTCTCTCTGTAAATTTCTTCGAATCTCTTTAGAGAAGAGAGAGGGAGAGAGAGAGTTTAATGTGGTTTAGTGATAGGTAGTTTGTAGAATCACAAATATGCCCCCTTATTTTGTTTTTTTTATGTTATTACCCCACAATAGTCTGAAGTACATACAAACTCCGTAATCAAATAAACGTGTTAATCTGCTGTAAATCTATAGTGAAATTAAATTTCATACTCAAAAGTATTCATAAACAACGGTTGTTGTTATAACATTGGTACCAGCTTATATGGTACAGTACCAATATTTGAAAGATGATTGTTACCAAACTTGACATAAAGATTAAACAAACAATTTAAGGAAAACTTTAACAAAAGAAAACAAACTAAGGAAAAATCAGAATTTTGTGTTTGTGTTAATTTAGTAATATTCACCAAACATAAATTTTAACCGAACGATATCAATTTTTGTTTTTAATTAGTTTTGATTTTGACGTTTAAAAGACACATAAGAGAATTCTAATTGTAGAAACTGCGTTTGACAAGCTGCCAAAAAAAAAAACTGCGTTTGACTTCTTTTGTGTGTGTGACAACAAATGAAACTGCATTTTATTAATCCATTACCCAAAATAAGCTAAAAGCTGCGTTAAGAAAACAATGTAAAAATTGTTTTGGAAAGAGATAAATATAGAAAGAAATAGAACGATTATAAAGTACAGACAAATGTAACTGACAGTAAGAAAATGTGAAAAGGCTGTAACTGTAAGATTGTGGGTTCCTTGCTTTCAAGCAAAGTCCTCCATCTGTCCTATCTCTCACATTCTTCCACATGTTTTTAGATCTTCCAACTGGAACTTACTTACTCACGTGTGAAGCCAATTTTACTTTATTACCCTTACCTAGTGGGTAAGATCTTGGAATTTAGCAGGATACATTTGTAAATTACAAGGAGCTGATTTATGGAAGTGGTTGGCCGAATTGGTGGATGATGTCAAAATGTACGTTCGATGATACAAATCATGTTTTAACTTGTTTCTAGAGTCCGATAGAGGCCCAAGAAACCCCAAGTCCCAAGAAGGCCTATGTAAAGTTAAACTGGGCCTTGTCAAAGATACTAAAACCTAAGCAACTATTTTGAGAGCCATTCATATACTATACATTATACAATATCAGTCCATCTTCATCCAAATGCCATTGCTTGTTGACCGTCCAAAGTTATATTGTACCAGCGTTTCCATTTTCTTCTTAGCTCTGCATCACCCAAAAGATTGCAAGGTGATAATTGATAAATGTAAAGTAGACCAGGGCATAACAATCTCAGTCTCTTAAAAAGACAGTAAAACAGCATAAGAACAAAAGCTTATTCATAATTTATTGTATTTCCAAAAAGCTAGGGATCAGAAAAATGACATTGACGTCTCGATGATCGTATGTAACCATTGTGGTACACAATAGCAATACATTCTACAGTGCTATATTTTGGAATCGATCATTCTACCATCATCTATCATAGATATAATAAAAAAAAATGTTCACTCATAATTGTTGTCAAATGTGGAATGTTTGAGTTGGTAACTACTACGAAGTCCACTTTACCTAATTTGTCTTTTTGGTTTAGGTATTTGATTTGTATGCTTTCGGGTACAGGAGTAAGCAATCGATCCCAAACCAACCTCACCATCAAAATTTCTATTTTCTCTATCAATAAAATCTATATTTTTAGTTTTTCTTTTTTTCTTCATTTAAGAAACAAAAAAGGTTGTCAGCAAATCAACAACACAATAACACATAGTCACATAGTTTATAACTAAAATTGTCAATTAATTCCAGTCCTAAGACCATTACATAACCTATATATCTTTAGTTTTGATTGACTTTTCACAACGGCTGCATGAAAAATATTTGTGTTTTGTTCCGAAATTTCATATAAGTCATAAATATTGAAAAAATAAAAAGAAGACAGAAATACTCACACACAGCAAGCCCGTGGATGAATTCATTAGATAGATATCGATACTTATCCGCTCACGCCAAATACAAAAAAGTAACAACAAAAAGCATAAAGGAAAGAACGTATTTCGTTTGTCTACTCGTTTCCCCTTTCATTTTCCTTGAAATTACATTTATAATATTGTTTATTTGCTTCAAATGGTATCATTTTTATAGTTTGACAAGATATGCATAATCAAAAAGAAGGATACGATTTGTTATGTTTTTGTTTCTTCAAAGATTAAACTGAGCGTTTTAATGTTATTCATGTCTCCATCTCATCTATCATCATATACGGAAATGAATAAACCAAATGATATCTAGACATCAAGTTTATAACTCTATATTTGCTTAACAATATTTTGTTATAATTAAATAACATTATCTTCAGATCAACTCATTGATTACTCTAAACTCTTTGATCTAATAATATAATTTGAAATACCTTTGCTACGGCGATGAGTAGGTAGCCAAGATGAACCTACATGTATCAAATACTACCAAAATATAAACCTAACAATTTAATAAGTATGTAAAACGTATTTTCCATAATTTGTGGAGTCTGAAGACCAAATGAAAGATTTATCATTTTTATTGATTAGTTTCTTGGGGGATCAGGAAATGAGGAAACTTTGATGTAAAAAGTCAAAACAACAATGAAGTGTAGGTTTAGTTTAAAGATGGAGTAAGTCAAAGTAATGGAATAAAGTATGTATAATAAATATTCGAAATGCATTTAATAAAACATCAACAAAATGATAGAACTTATTGACAAAGATGTATGTATATATACATATATATATACAACAGAAGAATGATGATTGATGAAGATGGTTAAGTGGAACTTGGGATTCAAGGAACACTCCTGGCAAATACAACGCATCTATGCCTACACCAACAAGCAACG
>Ga0041059_1002923_pt1 | contig 12217 bp, 9 predicted proteins | sample AraColnosormetaG_FD_56232 | JGI IMG/M metagenome (GOLD analysis project Ga0041059, IMG submission 56232) | Arabidopsis roots microbial communities from North Carolina, USA - Col MF nosort | ecosystem: Host-associated > Plants > Roots > Unclassified | place: USA: North Carolina | collected 2013-09-02 | reverse complement strand
AAAAAAAAAAAAAAAAAAAAAAAAAAAAAATCGAATTTTTAAAAAATTATTACCTAAAGTCGAAAGTGTCTAGATGATCAGTGGTTGTTCAACAAATTGACCTTGACAATTCTCCTTTTCATTAAACATTTTCTTACAAACGTACTCAAGTTCTTAAACAAAAGTAGTCCTAAAAAAAGATATACATCCACTTGTGTAAGAATCAATACTTTTGTTTTCTTCCTCGTAGTTAAGTAATTTACATGTATTTGCAAAATCGATCCCCAAAGTTTGATATTACTCACACTTTGTAACCAAGAAACAACAATACTAATGAGACACACGAGATTATTATGCACTGGGTTCTCTGGGTCCCACTGCTTCTGCTTTTGTCGGCTTGCGTTTTGTGGGTGGAGAATATATGTCATGAGAAACGTATCATCTAACCGTTAGATCAACGACGTCTACATATCTTTCAATACACCGCGTAACACTGAAACAAAACCTCTCTTCCCCACTTTCTTCTTCTTCTTCTTTCTCCATAGTCATTTCTAAGTCCAACCATCTGATTCTTCGACATGACCTTTTGTTCTTCTTCTCTTTTCTCTCTCTCTTAAACCCAATTTGAGATTGTTCGATTTCGATCTACGAGATTCTTACAAGAACATAAGCAGCTTCGGTTTTTTGGGATTATCTTATTTGGTCGGATGATGATCTTCTCGATGTCTGTGCTAGGTAAATTCTTTATTTTATTTTGTTTTTGAAGTTGTATTAAATTCTTTAATTTAGTATTAAATGTTGAATCTTTATGCGAATCTTGTTACTGGGTCGTCTCTTAACTCCGTAGTAAATGGAACAAATTTGCCGACTTTTTATGTAATTTGGTTATAAGATTTTAGCAAATGCTTTAATTTTGGGGTTTTGTTTGTTTCAAAGTAAAGTACTTGAGTCTAAAGATCGTTGGTGAAGCATAGGACTAATCAATTTTGAGTCTTTACTAAGATTGTAATTGATATAGAAATTTCCCAAAAGTGGAGACTTTTAGTGGTTATTCTGCAACATTTTATTCCTAATTGTTGTTTCTGTGGAATTTAGTGTGAATTCACTGTAATGATTTGGTTTTTGTTTGTTTTGATTTCTCCTTCAGGCTTTGGGAATTAGATATATTTGGGGTTAAGCTCGAGTCTCTCCGGTTTTGAGTTTACTTGAGTTTGTTAGTATTTATGGCTGAGGTGGGAAAAGTTCTGGCTAGTGATATGGAGTTAGACCATTCAAATGAGACTAAAGCAGTGGATGATGTTGTTGCCACTACTGATAAAGCGGAGGTCATACCAGTGGCTGTAACTAGAACTGAAACCGTTGTTGAAAGTTTGGAATCTACTGACTGTAAGGAGCTTGAAAAACTTGTTCCACATACGGTAGCTTCGCAGTCGGAAGTAGATGTTGCTTCCCCGGTATCCGAGAAAGCACCGAAGGTTTCTGAAAGTAGCGGTGCATTATCTTTGCAGTCTGGTTCGGAAGGGAATAGTCCTTTTATTCGTGAGAAGGTTATGGAAGACGGATACAACTGGCGGAAATATGGACAGAAACTTGTGAAAGGAAATGAGTTTGTAAGGAGCTATTACAGGTGCACTCACCCTAACTGCAAAGCGAAAAAACAGTTGGAACGGTCTGCGGGTGGACAAGTCGTGGATACCGTTTACTTTGGGGAACATGATCACCCAAAGCCTCTTGCTGGTGCTGTTCCTATCAATCAGGATAAGCGAAGTGATGTCTTCACAGCTGTTAGTAAAGGTGAACAAAGAATAGATATAGTTTCTCTAATTTATAAGCTGTGCATTGTTTCTTATGATATCATGTTTGTAGAGAAAACATCTGGATCCAGTGTTCAGACACTTCGTCAAACCGAACCACCAAAGATCCATGGAGGATTACATGTTTCAGTTATTCCACCAGCTGATGATGTGAAAACTGATATTTCACAATCAAGTAGGATAACGGGGGACAACACTCACAAGGATTATAATAGTCCTACCGCAAAGCGAAGGTATTGATGATTGATATGTCGGTTTGTTTTTCATGGTTCTGGAGGAAGACTTCACCATTGGTGTTCCTTGTTTTTTCTTCTTATGTTGATGTCACTAAATCAGGAAGAAAGGAGGGAACATTGAGCTGAGTCCAGTGGAGAGGTCAACCAATGATTCACGCATTGTGGTTCACACTCAGACTCTGTTTGATATTGTGAATGATGGGTACCGATGGCGTAAATATGGTCAGAAATCAGTAAAAGGCAGCCCATATCCAAGGTAGTGACTGCTTACATGTTTGAAATATAATGTCAAACTTTTGGTTTCATTCTTCGCTGCTCACGTTCTTTCTCCATTTGATGTTTTATGTATTAGGAGCTACTATAGATGTTCAAGCCCTGGATGCCCCGTCAAGAAACACGTAGAGAGGTCATCTCATGACACAAAGTTGCTTATAACAACTTACGAGGGAAAACACGACCACGATATGCCTCCAGGAAGAGTTGTTACTCATAATAACATGCTGGACTCGGAAGTTGATGATAAAGAAGGAGATGCCAACAAGACTCCACAGAGCTCAACTCTTCAATCCATTACAAAAGACCAGCATGTCGAAGATCACTTAAGAAAGAAAACGAAGACTAATGGCTTTGAGAAAAGTCTTGATCAAGGTCCAGTTTTGGATGAGAAGCTGAAGGAGGAAATAAAAGAGAGATCAGATGCAAACAAAGATCACGCAGCCAATCACGCCAAGCCGGAAGCAAAGTCAGATGATAAAACCACTGTTTGTCAAGAGAAGGCAGTAGGAACCCTGGAGAGCGAGGAACAAAAACCCAAGACAGAGCCTGCCCAAAGCTAAGCATTCAGTGTTGTACCGAGTGGTAATTTATATGGCTGTTTTAACATAGATTAGTACAGGCGATATGGTTATAGACTGTACAGTTGTTGTTCAGGCGGGACCAGATTTAGATTAGTGTTTAATGGAATAGTATGCTTTAATACCTTTATGTAACCACTTCCATTTGGTTCAAATAAGAGTTACAGGAAGAGAAGGTAACACAACAAGAGCCCTTCTTTGTTGATGGAGCCTGTGTAATAGTTGTAGCATGGGGATGTATATGATTTGATTCAACCTTATTAATGGTTATGAGACAAAACTATCTATTACTTCCAGTTCTGTCTTTTGCATTACATTCTTGGAGACGTTTATTCTTTCACTTCCATGCACAAGATGAGACCAAGATTCGGTCCATCCAACCAAGGTACAGAGCACCATCTCTTTCTTCAATCGCATACCCGTTGCTGTAATCTCTCAAGAGGGCTCTAATGGTGGCTGAAATGATTGAGCTCAAGGGGTATGGCTCAAAACCCGCCATGGAAAACCTTGACTTCCATTTCCCGAGAAGCTCGTGTCTTTCGATCCTCTCGGCTCCTTCACAAGCTATGATGTTGACGACATCCCTTGCCATGCAGTGCTGCTCGATATTGATCCTTTCCTTGTGATTTCTCGGAAGCATAACATCGATAGATTCGAACATTGCCGTGTAATAACTTAATGTCTCAAGGAACCTAGGAAGGAAAGGGGAAGTGTTCGTGTTGCATTCTTGTTCCACAAGAGTGACTACTTTAGGTGATAGACTCTTCACCATCCTCAGCAACCGGTCCCTGTGGTTTTCCATGCTTACACTCTCATCTGGCAAATGATGCAGCATGTAAGCAAAGTTCACTCCAAGGGCTTCGCCATCTCGGACATCAAGATTTTCCACTTCAACTTCACAACTTGGCCTTGAAACCGCATTGAACCTGAATGGAACATCAAACTTCTTTGCAAGTTTCTCTAGTCTCTTCTTGACTGTAACCAAGACAGATCCATCACCAACTCCGGTAATTCGAATATTTGGAGCCCCACCAGGCCTAGCTGCAAAAGCCTGGATAAGTGCTATCCACTGGCTCCCTTGTCCAATTTGGAAGTCAATAATGTGAATCCTCTCTTCATCCTTCATTGCTTCTGCAATCGCACCATTCGCTGACATGTATCCAAACTTGAAATATGGACAAACCTCATGCAGAACATACACATAAGATAAAAATTCATAACTCTCTGGTTCTCTGGACTGGAGAGACTTATATATCGAACTACCAGAAGCAGCAAGCCTAGCAACAAGCCCTTCTAACATATAAGCTCCCAATCTCTGGATTGGCTCACCAGAAATCGAAACCATACCGCGCAACTCACCCATACACCATCGTGCCATTAGAAGATTATTCTCAGAAACAGCTTTTGCACAAGCAACAAGTACCAACTTCAAGTCTCCCCTTGATATTGCCTCCACTATCAATAACAAATCTTTAGCATCATCAGGCCACATGGAGAGTTCATGGCAGATAGCATCATCGATACTCTCAGCTATCTCTGGCAGTGGCTGCAACATTATTGAACCTCTTACATTGTCCATCACAAATAAGCAAGTAAGAATCTTTGAACATCAACCATTATCCTCAAATGACCTTTTATTTATCTGATCTTCATAACAAACACCTGTAGAATTCATAGACAAAGTCATTAATCAGAGACTGAATTAGATATCAATATTGAACAATAATATCCATGGAGATCAAAACTCTAACAAGAACTCTAGTATCATTGAAATCAACTCATGACTCTATGAATCTACGTCAGCCATGAACTACTTCATCAATAAACAAGGCATACAAGAGTTCCAATCCTAAACAAACTAATTTGACAATTTCTCTTCACACTTTAGAGTAAAGCTTGCTAGAAAGAGCAATCATTTACAACAAACCAACATCAAACTTATCAAAGAAGAAATGTTTTCATGTTTTGTGGATAAGAAGAAGCAGAGCATCAAAATCATCAAGAAAAGAGAATAAAGGTTTGATTTTTATGAGAAAAACAAACCTTGTGTAGGTTAAGAAGTGATCTTTCGGTGGAAGTCGATAAGGGATTTGGTTTTGCAAGTGAGAGATCCAACCAAAGCTCGCAGCTGAAGCAAAAGGAAGAATCTTTTTAGTTGCTGTAGTGAAGAAAATAACACATCACATACGACGTCGTTTTAGGCTTAAACCGAATAAGACCCGATCACCGACTTGACACATCTCGCTTAAAGTCTCTGGTCAAATGGGAAATAGTGTAAGAAGCAATCTAAGAGACATCAGAGGACGACGATCGATGGATCCTCGGATGTGGCACAAAGTCGCCGCTATTTCCGGTGAGATTTAAGATAAAGTAATGATCTTTTGATTTTGATCTTGTGAGGAAAGGTACTGATTCGGATAGAATTGGTTTAGGTATGGCTGCTCTTGGTTTGGGAACTTATGGTGCTCATGTCTTTAAACCAGAGAACCCTTCTTACAAACAGGTTTAGATTCTTGAAAATTGTTGGAAAATTCGATACTTTGTTGGATTTCTGTGAGAAAGTTTAGGTTTTTTTGTTGTTGTTCAGGTGTGGCAAACGGCTTCACTTTACCATTTGGTTCACACTGCTGCTCTTGTTTCTGCTCCTAGCACCAAATATCCCAACATTGTTAGCTTTCTCTTCTTGTACTCTGTTTCTCTAATCTTTGTCCTTTGAGAGTTGATGGAGCTGACATATCTTTTTCTTGCTTAGTTTGGTGGCTTGTTGACTGCTGGAATTGTAGCCTTTTCCGGCACGTAAGTTGTTATCTTTTTGTTTCTCAGATTCTTCAGTTTGAGATGTGTATGGTAGAGCTTTTGTGCTAGATGTTTGTTGGATGTCTTGTCATTGAGGTTATAGTAGTGCATTCATGGATATTTGAGCTATTTAGATATGATTTGGACTTTCTAGAATTCATATCTAATCTCTAGCAGTAGCAATACTTGCCACAATTCTTCGTGGCTAGGGAGATTTTATCGATTTCGACATGTGTCCAACTCTGAAGCATTTGGAAACCATTGTATCACTTATTTAATAGCATAGGTCTTTGTATTTGAGTTAATGAATGGTATTTGTCCCCTTTGTACTTCCTTTGATATGTGAAGGTATGCTCTTTGGAGAAGTAACTATATTTTAGATGCTTAGTAGATAACTTTAGTTTTGTGTTCAATAGTCTATTTCCGGGTATGAGTATGTGAGAAGTTTCATGTGTGTTGAAATGTTGTTGCAGGTGTTATATGGTAGCGCTGCGGGAGGACAGAAAGTTTTCGACATTGGCACCATTCGGAGGCTTTGCGTTCATTGCTGCATGGGCAACTTTACTTTTCTAAACAATCTCATAACCATCTATATTGTCAAGTTTGTGGTCAAGCTTATCCTACATATGAACTCACTGTTTTTTTTTGTTTACCTAAGAGATTGCTTAATAACAATTCTGTGTCGACAACCATTAAGCATCTTCCTTTACTTGTTCAGTTTGTTGCTAAAGGGATTATGTAAATGACGACCATATTAATGTAATCTTATTACCATACAATTTATCAAAATTCTACATTACAAGAACTTCCAAGTTCCAACAAAGATTTGTTTATATTGTTCACCGGTAGTATAATTCATCATCTTTCATTTCATCTTGGTCTTTCCTTTGAATCATTGGACATACTCAAAATGGCACATACTCAAAATGGCACGAATCGTGACCTATCAAATCATGAGATAATCAGAAACAGATGGTTCAAGATTTTGATTGATCAAAGAGCTTAAATAACTGTAACAAAAAGGGTTTAGATAAAGTTGCTTACTAGGGTCGGTTTGTGTGATAAATGCAGTGCTGTTGAAGTTACAGGAACCGCCGTTGCGCTTATAACGCTGGTAATAGTTATTGAAGACAACAGAGGCATGGTCCTTGACAGTGTTGGGCAAGAAGCAAGGCTGGTTAGGCTGAATCGTACTGCAGTCTGCTCCACCTGTTTGACAAGCCCAGTCTACGGCTGCTTGTATCACATTATCTGGTATCTGTCCATCGGCTACACACCATTGTCCGAACTCCGCTTTCGCTACAAAAATAAGATACCCCATGTTATAGAGATCTTTGAGATTATGTGTATGTTACAATAATATTGTACCTGAAAACGTTACTGTTATGAAAAGTAGAGCAATTGCTATCCCTAAACAAAAAGTTTTCATCTTTTACAAGAGGCAAGTTGAACTGTTTGAGAGCTTAAAGATGGTTATAACTCGAGTATTTTATAGTGTTAGTATTCTGTGTTTAGAATGGATTATACTCTGACCAACAAAATAAAGAATGAATTATGTAAGATCTTATATTTAGGTGTAAGTCATATCAACTGCCAAATTTTGTTGACTATGAATTTGATTCAAATATATATGAGTTATGTTATATGGAATGTGGTCAAGCTTATCATATATAGCTTATTTTGTTTCAGAATGGATAATGTCAATTACCAAATTGATGTAATTTTAATACCATATATCTTATTGAAGTTCTACATTTGAATATAATATCTGTTTCATTAGCTGGAGAAGAAGAGAAAAGTGAAACATCTAATCTTTATTGCATGTGCACCAAAAATAACAAATGAGTAAAACAAGATATGTAGGTGAAATTTATTGCACCACCAACTTTGAAACACAACAATATTGGAAGCAGAACTTTAAGCCTCCTAAAACCAAAGGATTTAGCCAGAATTGCATACTAGGGTCGCAATCCATGATCATTTTTGAGTGGCACTCGGGAGAGAACCATATAAATTAAAATGGTTTGGTTCCCGCCTAAGAGGATGAATGTGCAGACCAAATAAAATGTTTTGGTTCCCAGCTTGTGAGAATGTATGTGCTTAGCTCGGAACCTCTTAGTCATAAATAGATAAATGTTTTTAAAAAATCGGTGATGCGCCATTAAAGTAACTAGAACCTCCATTGTGCTTATAACGCTGGTAATAATTATTGAAGACAACGAAGGCATGGTCCTTGATAGTGTTGGCCTGCTGGCCTTGAAACAAGCTAAGGTTGGTTAGGCTTTAATCTTATTGCAGTCTGCTCCACTGGCTTGACAAGCCTAGTATATGGTTGTTTGTAACACATCACCAGGTGCCTTTTTATAGGCTATCACCATTGTTGGTTCTCCACTTCTATTATGAAAAGAAGATTCATAGACATTTGTGAAACTGCGTCTATGCAATAATACTTTTATCTGCGTATCCTTGTCAAGAAAATTTTCATCTTCTCAACAATGATGCGAAGTTGAGTATTTTATAGTTCTCGAAATTCTTTAAAATTTTAGCTTCAAAGTTAATCAAACATTTGATGCACTACTAGTTGTAAAAATGTTAGTTTTTCTTTAAATATAATTTAATATTAAATTAAAAAAAAAACGAATTAATACACAATTTTGTAATTGATGTACATTTATTATTTAATGCAACAATTTTTATGTGAATATGTTAAAAACTAATTATTAAATTTGCCTCATTTAATTTGGGATGTAAAAATCCTATGGGATCATTAAATACCGTAAATTTAAGTCATTATATAGTACATTTACATCTGTCATCTTTGATATAAAACTTATGCAATAAATTTTTAAGATTTCTTTTAATTTTGTTTCTTAAAAGAAAAATAATATGTTATCTATCTAACAAGTTTAGAATATTTATGGTGATGAAAATAATTTATGGTAACATTTATAATTTTATATACAAGTCTATTTAATATTAATTAATCAACACCCTAATTTTTTGTTTGTATAAAAGACAAAGATTGGTTGAAGGGTGAAAAACTCAAAACCCCAATATCTATACTACAAGCCTCCGAGTCGCTTTCTTCTTTCACAAGAGAAACAATGTCTGATCTTCCACCGGATTTGGTGGAAGACATACTCTCTAGGGTCCCAGCCACATCTCTGAAACGATTACGGTTTACTTGCAAACAATGGAACTCTTTATTCAAAAACCGAAGATTCACAGAGAAGCACTTTTGTAAAGCTCCAAAGCAGTCTCATGTTCTCTTATGGAAGGATTATACGGTTTGTCCAATGAGCATCAATCTCAACTTTTCTGGTTCGTCTATAGAGTTTAAGAGTGTACTTAGCCTAAAGGATTCACATTATAATTCAGAACAAGTCTATATAGCCAAAGTTTTTCACTGCGATGGTTTGTTGTTATGCACCACCAAGGATCATAGACTCTTAGTTTGGAATCCGTGTTTGGGGGAAACCAGGTGGATCAACTTTGAAAATGATTACAAGCCATATTCTAGGTTTTCTCTAGGATACAAAAATAACAAATCATGCCGTAGCTACAAAATCTTGAGGTTTTGGACATCTTATTTGACACCAAACCATATTGGCCTAAGGTATAATATCTATGAGTTTACCACTGATTCATGGAGGGTTCTTATTGATAAAGTCTCTCTCAACTACTTTCTCATAGAATCAGAGAATGGTGTGTCTTTCAAAGGAAATACTTATTGGCTTGCTTTAGATGAAGAAACAAATTTCTTACTCGGTTTTGATTTTACAATGGAGAGATTTAAACGTTTGTGTCTTCCCTCAAATAAGAATTGTGATACGATGGTTCTATCGGTTGTTAGAGAAGAAAAACTCTCAGTATCACATCAGAACTTTTGTTCATCAAAGATGGATATTTGGATGACCAATAGAATTGATAGTGAAACCGCCATGTCCTGGAAGAGGTACTTTTCTGTGGAGTTTAAAATCCTTAGTATGTGTCATTCTTTACCGTTTTGCAATAGTTTTCTGATCGATGAGGAAAAGAAAATTGTCATATCGACTGTAAGGGGTAATGAGAACATGGTAAACATTATTGGAGCGTACAATGCGTATTATGCAGAAGTCCCTGTGGAATCTACAAATTGGCCATGTAGTCCATATTTTGTCAGTTATGTTCCAAGTTTGGTTCAAATCCAGCAATGTAAAAGCAAAGAAAATAATAAAACTAGTCTTGAAATGTAAGGAAATGTTATCTTGGTGCTTCGTTCTTCGGTTTTGTTTTTCTAAACAAATGTAACTTTTTTTTTTGTTGAAAATAATATTAAATTATATTCAAAAAGTAAATAACGTTGTTACAACTAGTGCATCATGTGTTATATAGGAGATAGATTAACAGCAGAGATTATGAGAAAACAAAAATTTAAATCTGACTTTGGAGTCAGCTTTGGAAGCTAGCATCTTATCGACGGTCTTTCTGTCTTTGAATGCTGATGATTCTGTTACGTATTTGCTTATCTATCCATTGTGTTACGCATTTTTCTTTTTGTAAATCACTTGTTAATTACTTTGTGATTCCTTTTCAAACGGTTTTGATATACATAACCATCCATTCCACACATGATGCAATTTTCGTTTGTAGCTTAAATCACATCAGCTGTTATAGGCTACATATATCAAGAAAAGAAGCTTCGCCGGACTCGGTTTTTGTTTTTTATCTCTTTTTCTAGATCAGAGGCTCTCCTTGTTGCTTTAAATCTGGTCATGTAATAATAATAAAAAACAATGATCAGATATTAGCATGAGTCACATTCATGAAAACCAAAACCAAGTATCTAAAAGGTATAGATACCACACAACACAGAGAACTGCTTAAAAAACTTATTCTTATTGATAATAAACTTCTGTTACAAGTATTATCTCGGTCTTTACTTGATCTATTCTACCCAAAAGATCAACCCCGACTAAGAATAACTAAGCTCTAATTCTCTTCTCTGTTTATTATCACTAACCCGTGAAGACAAAGAGAACTACACACTCACCTTCAAGCTTTTGCACGGCTTTGAAGTTTTTACTAAGTATCGAAAAATATCCCAGAGTGCTCAAAGCGGCTCACCCTCTGCTCTAGAATATTTATACCAATTCTCCAGAACCCTAACCTTAGGATCTCCAAGAATCTCTCGATATGGAATCTTCCTTGTTTCCAAGCCTATTCCTTTCCTTATTCTTCGATATAATATCTCCTATATTCTTCGATATAATATCCCAGAAAATCCAGCAGGGAAAGACAGAAAGTGAGAGAGTGGAAGTACACACTTACCTGCATCCAATGCAGCCTGCAGAATACTGACGCCAGTTGGACAGCTGCTCGAAGACCCAAAGAATTGACTGGTTCTGTTGCGGTTGTACCCCTCCTGCTTGTTGCCTGACTCTGGGAGGCACTAATGGAAGAGCGTTTGAGCATTGAAATGTTCCACCATCTTTTCTTTGTCAAGTTTTGCAGGATGAGTTGATGAACTGATACAATGGCATTTTTTTCCCTTAGAGCTTTCCTGCTTGCACAATTGGCGGCATATCATTGCATTCTTCTCTGAGCTATTGCGGTTGGTGTACCTAACATCCATACATTTAATGAAACATATCAATCCTTACTAAGATATATGCTATGTAGAAATCCAACAAATGTTTACTTAAACCTTAAGAGACTAGTGAGAGATTATGAAGAGAGAAAGGAGGAAGAGAGATTATTGGTTGTGGTATCATTTTTTATGACTTGAGTATAAATAATATCAAAGATAAGTCTCCATAACCTTTGCAATATATAGTGTTTATTTGAAATTTTTGAATTTGTTTTTAACATTACTTTGAAGTTAATCGCTTGTAATTTTTAGATTATTATATTAAAAAGAAATATATCTCATATCAAGTACTATACGTGACATAACAAATTTTCCAAAGACAAATTTTCCAAAGCATTTTCAAATAAAATATCCACACTTTATTGCATTTCTTCGTTTTAAAGTTTTGTATTTTCATTAATTTATCTATTTCAAAATTATTTAAAAACTAAAATAAAAGAAAAAATCTTAATCATATTTTCATACAAGAAAAGACAATGAATTTAATGATAAATTACTCAACTAAATATGTGTTATAAAAAGGTAATTAATACCAAAAAATCTTTAGCAAGAATTCATGAATTAGTTTTTTTTTTTAATTAATATTTTAGAAAAAATTGATTAATTATTTCTCTTTTTTGGTAGATTTTAGTACCATACATGTTACACATTCACATATTTTGAGGTTTATTTTTTTCTCCTTCTATATTTTGAAAATACAAAAATTGATTTGGCATTATATTTAACTGGTTATCCTAACATTTTGATGTTTTTATAAATATCTGGCTTAGCCCTTGCATTAGAACACATGAACAAACACACTATACTAACCGTATTAATAAAAGGTGAATGCATGATATCATAAGACTTGGTTATCAAAAATAGATTACCTTTATAAGCCAAATGTTTTCATACATATCTAAACCTTTA
>Ga0041059_1002922_pt1 | contig 12220 bp, 13 predicted proteins | sample AraColnosormetaG_FD_56232 | JGI IMG/M metagenome (GOLD analysis project Ga0041059, IMG submission 56232) | Arabidopsis roots microbial communities from North Carolina, USA - Col MF nosort | ecosystem: Host-associated > Plants > Roots > Unclassified | place: USA: North Carolina | collected... | reverse complement strand
TGTGTATNTTTTTTTTTTTTTTTGTTATCAGGCTATTCCTTTTATTGTTGGTTGTCCAGCATGTTTGAGGAACTTTCTGAATCTTTTTTGTGAACTTACTTGTTCTCCGGATCAGAGTTTGTTTATCAATGTAACTTCTACTACAAAGGTAATAACTTTTTGAATAATCCATTGTCTAGTTGCTTCAACGTTGAGTAGCTTTAAGTCTAATTTCTGTGTTTTGTTTGGTAGGTCAAGAATAATTCTACTGTAGATGGAATTCAGTACTATATAACTGATGATTTTGGAGCTGGGATGTATGAATCTTGCAAAAATGTAAAATTTGGTAGCTCGAATAGCCGAGCTTTAGACTTTCTCGGAGCCGGTGCAAAGAACTTTAAGGGTAGATGTTTATTTGATATGTCTCAAGACTAGTTCAATTGTGTTTACTTATCTTGGAATAACTGAGATGTTTGTTGTGTCATCAGAGTGGTTTACATTTATTGGTCAGAAAGCGGGTGTCAATTTGCCAGGCTCACCGTATGGGATCGCTTTTTTGCCAACACCGCCTGTGTCGTCTGGAATGAGGCCTATGAATGTGTCTATTTATTCATGTGGTGATGAGTCTCTTGGCTGTTCTTGTGGTGATTGTCCTTCTGCAGCTACTTGCTCTAGTAAAGCAGAAGTGCCTACTCAGAAAAAACATTCTTGCTCTATCAAGATTGGATCACTTGAGGTGAGTATGGACTTTGTTTTTCTTTTTTTACGAATGCTTGTGAAATGAAGTGTTACTTAACATGGTCCTGGTTGGTTAATCATGCAGGTGAAATGTGTTGATTTCATATTAGCCATTTTGTATATTGTATTGGTTTCATTGTTTCTTGGAGGAGGTTTACTTCACCCAGTAAGGGGTAAGAAAAAGACCTCACAGATGGGAACATTGTCAGAAGCTAGTGGAGAACGAAATTCTGTTAATCAGCAAAAACCAGACACTATTCAATCGCAGGTACTTAATGCTCAGCACTACGATATTTGAAGTTTGAGCTGCTGTAAGATGCTCATTGCTTTGTTATGTGTTCTTTTGGTTCTCTCAGATGTTACAAAATACTCCACAGAGAAACTGGGGTCAGCTATCGACAGTACAAGGACACTTGGCCAACTTTTACGGGTACTTGAAATTTCTACATTTCTTCACTTAGCTTTAAAAGAGGATTCCTGACATTGTTGTGTTATCTGCTTTCAGGAAGTATGGGATTTGGGTAGCAAGACACCCCACTCTTGTTTTGTGTTTGTCAGTCTCTGTAGTTCTTCTCCTTTGTGTGGGTCTGATCCGGTTCAAAGTTGAGACACGGCCTGATAAGGTATGTACTTGGTTTCTTTGCCCCTTTCTTATTGCTGTTACAAGCTATTGCTATATGCAACCTTTGTAAATGTTTTTATATTGTATGTTGCAGCTGTGGGTAGGATCAGGTAGCAGAGCTGCTGAAGAGAAACAATTCTTTGACACTCATCTTGCTCCTTTCTACAGAATTGAACAGGTTCACATTTCTATCAGCTTGTTTCTATAACTTAAAGTTCTTGTGCTGGATAATGCAGCCTTTTTTTTTCATATGGGGGACGAAACATTAAGCTTCTCTTTTGTATAAGTGGTACTTTTCACAATGTTATGAAAATTTATGCAGCTAATAATAGCAACAGTTCAAACATCTTCTCACGAAAAGGCGCCAGAGATTTTGACAGATGACAATATTAAGTTACTTTTTGACATACAAAAGAAGGTATCCCAACTATTTTCAAATCCATCTAATCACCCATATAATGTTTTTATGTACCGGACATGTAAAAAGTTGTTTAATATGGTAGGTCGATGGACTTCGGGCAAATCACTCAGGTTCAATGGTTTCTCTGACAGATATCTGCATGAAACCCCTGGGAGAGGATTGTGCCACACAGAGTGTTCTGCAGGTTGCACTACTTCCTTTTTACCACCCGTTTTTAGCTTTTCCTCGTTTGACAAATAGTCACTAACGTATCTGGTGGATTTTTCTTGCTTTTGGAAGCAGTATTTCAAAATGAAACCAGAAAATTATGACGACTATGGAGGCGTTGATCATGTTAAATATTGTTTTGAGGTAACTTCGTTACGTAACATTTCACGGTTAACAGATTCATACCTTCTTTTGGATAAGAAACAGATTCATACTTGCATTCCTCAGTTTTAGTCTAAATTGTTCCATTTGAATAATTCTGTCTCACCACTTTTCTTCAGCATTTCACCTCGACAGAATCATGTTTGAGTGCATTTAAGGGTCCACTTGATCCAACTACTGCACTGGGAGGTTTCTCAGGGAACAGTTTTAGTGAGGTAGTATTCTTCAGTTTGTTAAACTAACTACATAGAGTTAGTGAATTCATATCAGTATCTGATACCCCTTGACATGCTTTCGACAGGCTTCTGCTTTTCTTGTGACTTATCCTGTGGACAATTTTGTTGACAATAAAGGTAACAAAACTGAGAAAGCAGTAGCATGGGAGAAAGCCTTTATCCAACTGGCCAAGGTTAATTCATTATTTTTGTAATGTTCTTGTTCGATGCTATCGTTCTTGTTCCTTCATTTACATTAGTACTCTTTATGTGACAGGATGAGTTGTTGCCAATGGTTCAAGCAAAAAATTTAACTCTTTCTTTCTCGTCGGAAAGTTCTATTGAAGAAGAACTGAAAAGAGAAAGCACAGCAGATGTCATAACTATAGCCGTGAGTTTCCTTATTGTATCTTCTCATTGCTTCTAAGTTTGTTTTTCGTTCATACTCTATTGGGTTTCTAATATGTCTTTCATGTCTTCTATTTCTCATGTTTCTTTGCTTCAGATAAGTTATCTTGTCATGTTTGCCTATATATCACTCACACTTGGAGATTCACCTCGCTTAAAGTCCTTTTACATTACATCCAAGGTATGCTAATGGTTCATTGTTAGAATCTCTGTATTGTAGTGTTACTCTGACACTCTTAATGAAGTTACTTTCAAACCCTAGTGGACATATTTCCTTCTTAATTTCAGGTTCTGCTTGGTCTATCTGGTGTTCTACTTGTCATGCTTTCTGTCCTTGGCTCTGTAGGATTTTTCAGTGCCGTTGGGATGAAATCGACTCTAATCATAATGGAAGTTATACCTTTTCTTGTTTTGGCTGTAAGTCGTGTCTATTTCTAATATTGCTTGCAACTTCAATATGTTAGCTGATGTTGTGGCGACGTTCTTCATATTGTTCTTAATTTTTTTTTACTTCTACTTGGAATATTTTTATCGACAGGTCGGTGTTGATAATATGTGCATCCTGGTTCATGCTGTCAAGAGGCAAGAGCAAGAGCTGCCTTTGGAAAGAAGAATTAGCAATGCCCTTATGGAAGTTGGACCATCGATTACTCTAGCAAGTTTAGCCGAGATTTTAGCTTTCGCTGTTGGTGCTTTCATTAAAATGCCAGCTGTTCGAGTATTCTCCATGTTTGCTGGTCAGTAAAACTCTTCAGTATACAGTTTGAATGCTTTCATTATCTACTTTTTAACGAGTATATGCATCATGCTTGCAGCATTGGCTGTCCTTTTGGACTTTCTTCTCCAGATTACCGCGTTTGTAGCTTTGATAGTTTTTGACTTCCGACGGACGGAGGATAAGCGAGTTGATTGCTTCCCGTGTATTAAGACATCAAAATCATCTATTAGTGCTGAAAAAGGTAATCCCTTTTGAGGGTTGATGTATCATCGAATCCTTACTCATTGTAGAATTTTGTGGAATCAAATTTTCATTGGAGTTGTCTTGTGTCACCTTTCAGGGGTTGGTCAAAGAAAAGCTGGCCTTTTGACTCGATATATGAAGGTACTTTAATAATCAACTTATATACCATCTAATAAAACATAACATGTGGTTTTTGTTCTACATAATTTTGATTTATAAATGTACATTTTGTATGCTTCATTGTACACTTTCAGGAAGTCCATGCACCTGTTCTTAGCCATTGGATAGTCAAAATAGTGGTCATTGCCTTCTTCTTTGGCTTAGCAATGGCTGGAATTGTGAGTTATACATTTTCTGATACATAAGAAAAATGTTATGTTATCAATTTAGCCATTTAAATGATCATCTCGTAATCATCCTATTCGTGGACCATATAGGCATTGTCGACTCGTATTGAGCCTGGTTTGGAGCAACAGATTGTTCTTCCTCAAGACTCATATCTTCAGGTTTACATTGAATCTTGCTAATGTAAAAGTATCAAATCTAAGATATCTAACAAGTGCTCCTCTTTTCCATTTTAGGGTTACTTCAACAATATTTCTACATATCTTCGAATCGGTCCACCTTTATACTTTGTTCTGAAGAATTATAACTACAGGTATTCCACGTTCTGTTAGCTACTGATATAATTTGTTCCAACTCATTATTAAAACTCAATTTGCCTCATGTCTCAGCTCAGAATCAAGACATACAAATCAACTTTGTTCCATTAACAAGTGTAATCCTAACTCTCTTTTAAATGAGGTATATTTCTCGTCTGCATTTATTTTCATTTCTCCTCATAGTATAATTTGGTTAGCTGTCTTTAATATATGGTACTATTAACTGCTACAGCTTCTTTAGCTGTTGGCATTAATTGTGTCTCAGTAATTGAATAGGCATATTGTTAGCAGAGAATCTGTTCTTATTCTTTTTGAGGATCTAAATTTCATTATTTTCCATAGATTGCAAGGGCTTCTTTGACTCCGGAACTAAGCTACATAGCTAAGCCAGCTGCTTCGTGGCTCGATGACTTTCTTGTGTGGTTATCTCCCGAGGCGTTTGGATGTTGCAGAAAGTTTACAAATGGTACCTTTTGCCCCCCTGATGACCAGGTAGGTATTTGTTTTTAATTTCACTGCCGAGGTTTAGAGTCAAGATACTTTAAATTTAGTGGTCCCATATACAGCTACAAACATAAGTAGAGTTGAATGAACTGACATGCAGAAAAAAGTAGATTCAGTTTTTATAAGCATTCTGTTTAATGTCCCACATTGTTTATAAATGGGACTAATCATTGCATTGTGTTATATGTCCCACTGTTAAAACTTAAAAGTCACATGTGCATCCCCACTCATAAGCTAGCTTTTGGGTGGAGTGTTCTAAAAAGTGGTCTAGGTGGTCGCCTAGGCCCCGTTTAGGTGATAGGCTCTTAGATGACACCTAAACAAACGTTTTGACCGCCTAAATTCGTTTTACTGTATTCTTTTTTCCATTTTTTAACTACATAAATTTAAATTATAAGTCGTAACTTAATATATATTGTTTGATATGAATTAAACAAATGTTTTTGTCTAATTTTTGTTTAAAATTTGATATTTATATTTTTTAATAGATAGTTTTATATAGTTTTTATCAATAATATTATATTTATAATATGTTATGTAATAAACGCCTAAACCGCCTAAAATCGCCTGGGTCACCGCCCGCTTAATGTCTAGCGCTTTCTTGAACACTACTTAAGCTCTTATCCAAATTCAAAAGTAGCACATGGATATAAAATATCATACTTATTACCGAGGTCCAAAAATGTTTTACGACTTACTGAAGGCTAATGTTCTTGTATTTGTGTCACATTTCTAGCCTCCTTGTTGCCCTCCTGGTCAAACGAGCTGTGGCCTAAGTGAAGTATGCAAAGATTGTACCACGGTAACTCACTCTTATGATGTGATTGAATTAGTTACCATTGTATTTTTACTCCCCGCAATGATTTTGCATTAATAAAAAATTTCTGGTTGTTTAGTGCTTCCGGCATGCAGATTTAAGTAGTGACCGCCCTTCCACAACACAATTCAAAGAGAAACTTCCTTGGTTCCTCAACGCGCTCCCTTCTGCTGATTGTGCTAAAGGTGGACATGGTGCTTATTCTAGTAGTGTTGATTTGCAAGGTTTTTGCACTGTCCCCTCTCTCTTTCTTAATCCATTTTATAGTCATCGATTCTGTCATTGCAGATACTCATTCTGATATATGTATGTTCAATTTTCTTATCAGGCTATGCAAATGGTATCATTCAAGCTTCATCGTTCCGTACTTATCACACACCCCTTAACAAGCAGGTACTTTGCCATCTCATAATATATAAAGCAACATTGCCATGTTTGGTATCTCTCTTTATTATCGTGTTACTTTATACTGCAAGTTTGTTTTCAGGTTGACTTTGTTAATTCAATGAGAGCTGCTCAAGAATTTAGTGCAAAAGTTTCCCGTTCCTTAAAGGTAAAAAGAATATACAAACTTGTCTTGATAATTCATCCTAAGCATGGTCTCTTCTAAAGTTTGGTCTTAGTGAACTTAATGTCTAACTTGTAGTTTACTCTATTTTCAGATGGAGATATATCCTTATTCAGTGTTTTATATGTTCTTTGAGCAATATCTTGACATATGGAAAACTGCATTAATCAACCTCTCCATAGCCATCGGTTCGTTAATCTTCTAATCTCTGATCTTAGCTTGAGTTTCTAGTTGGTAGGTATTGTGACTAAACAAATGAACTGACTTTGAAAGTTCCATCATTTTACAGCTGCCGTGTTTGTCGTGTGTTTAATCATCACATGCAGGTATAACTTATTCTCACTGAAATTTACTCCAACCTCTGTGTTAGATATGGTTAAGTCTGATTGTACATATCTTTCTTTTTCTTTCTGTCTGCTTTCTGACTCAGCTTTTGGAGCTCGGCAATTATTTTGCTGGTGATCGCGATGATCATTATTGATCTCCTGGTAATTCACTCTCATTGCTACTCATGAAAAAACCGATAACTGTTTTCGTACACTCAAGTTACTAATGTTGTACCCTATGAACACTTGACTTGAAAAATGCTAGGGAGTTATGGCAGTCTTTCATATCCAGCTAAACGCACTATCGGTTGTAAATCTAATCATGTCCGTGGGCATAGCGGTTGAGTTTTGCGTACACATAACACACGCTTTCTCGGTTAGTCCCCTCTCTGTCTGTACTAGCATTATACACAAGCAATTTGCTATTGTCACTCTGACTGTACGAAATGCTCAGATAAGCACTGGGGACAGAAACCATCGGATGAAAGAGGCGTTGGGTGGGATGGGAGCTTCAGTTTTCAGGTATTTTGTCAGTCTTGAACACGACTAATGAACTTAAAAAGCATGTCATCTCGTAAACAAGTCATGCTTCTCTATTTATCAGAAATCGCCTAACTAACAAACAGAAGTATAAATAGTTATAATACAAACTAAAGTCCTCATTAACATATGTTCAAGATATTGAATTTATTCTAAAATGTGTATCATGTATTGTTGGCAGTGGAATTACATTGACGAAACTAGTTGGGGTGATTGTGCTCGGTTTCTCAAGATCAGAAGTCTTTGTGGTACGTGCTTGTGATCTCTTGAAGCCTCTTTTTTTTCTCCTTGCCTTCTTCGCATTTGGCTTCTTAATTTGTTTTTTCTTTTCCTGACAGGTGTACTACTTCAAGATGTATTTGGCACTAGTCCTTCTCGGTTTCTTACACGGCCTTGTATTTTTACCGGTAAGTCATGGTCATTCAAACATTAGACTAATTTTAGAATTTTTGTTGTTGTTTTGACATATTGATTTGAATGGATGATGAAGGTGTTCTTGAGCATGTTTGGTCCAGCTCCAAGACATGTAGAAGGGGAAAGGCAAGATCATCGACCTTCGGTTTCATCAGTACCTTAGGTGAATTAGTATTTTTGTTTTGTAGGTTTTGTCTTTAATTCATAGTATCCATTTGTAAATGGTTAAAATTGTTTCACCCCACAGCCACAGATAAAAACTTAAGTTCAGTGCATAGCGGAAAAAGAAAAAAAGATCACACCAAATGTTATTCTTTTGGGCCGGTGTTACTGTTTTCCATTGTTTACTAATTCATGATTTCTTCGTCTTAGTTTAGCATCCATACGAGTGAGCGTGAGCCTCTCTCTATGAATGAATTAGTGCGGGGGAGTCTTAAGTCTAACTGCGTTATTTTACAGAACATCCAGTCTTATAAGCAAACTCTACTTGTAAAAAAATAAAAAGGGTGAAACTTTGGTGAAGTTTTGGTGAAGGGTGAAGGGTGAAACTCCCAAAGCCGAATTCGATCTTCTCTGAAAACATAATCACATTTGTTTGGAAAATCTGTTAGTTGGGCTTTGGTCCTATTGGTTTACGTGATAGTCAGAAATGCAGGCAGTTTGATTACCTCTGGCATTAGTTGGAAAGCATTCCAAACATGGATACACATTGTGGTAGTCCATTGGAGAGAAGACCACTCTGAAGCATTTCAGTGCATTTCTATAAGGACAAACCGGATAAGCTGTCTACTGTTCTAAGTAGGCATGCGATTAAAAACTGAACCGGTTTTTCTGAACCAAATTGAGATCTGAGAGTTCGGTTAGATAGTTAACCGCTTTTCTTTTGTGGACTTTTAGTATTTTTCCAACAAACTTAACCAAAAAAAATACCGAATATTCATGAAATTATAACAATATTGCTTTTTTTTTCTGGACTTTTAGTATTTTTTTAACCAACTTAGACCAAAATAAACCGAATTTCATGAAATTATAACATAATTCTCTCAAAAGCACAAACGAAACCAAACATAAATTTTTGTAAGGATTTTAAACACAACCGTTTTTAACCCCTCCAAAAAAAACAACCGAATAAACCGATAACCGAATTCATTTTTTATTTGGTTAATTTTGGTAACCTTGCTCCTTAACCGAATTCGGTAATTCGGATCTCCAACAAAGTGTAGAGGGTGGGGTGTATGACATGGCTTAATATCTTGATCTCACTGGTTCCTAGCAACGTAACAAGGTGATGACGTGGTTTTTACATTTTTCAAAAATCTCTTTTGCCCAGAGAGAGAAGAAGAGACAGATCGGAAGGAGTTGAGTAAGAATGGCGAAGCTGGTGCTCTTCACCGCCGTAATTATCGCTATTTTCTCCCATGGATCCTCCGTCGATGACAAATGCGCCGCTTGTAACGCCGTCGCTGTACGTTGGAATCTCTAACTTTCCTCTCTTTGATTTCTCAAAATTTTCTGACAAATTAGAGCGAGTTATATAGCGATGGCAAATATATTTACGTACATGAGATTTGCTAGATTTTGATTTGATTCTATTAATAAATTTCGAATTTCTGGTCATTGGCATTTTCTGGGGGAAGTAAAGTAAATTCGAGCTGATGTTGTTGTTTTGAAGCTTTATTGATGTTTGATTTAGGACAAAAATCCATTAGTTCTGTACTAATTGTATTGGTTTTTCTAAGGTTAATTTCTGCTTTTTGAAACTGTTATAGTGAAAGGAGTTCAGGATAATTTTCCGTGGACACATTTTTCTGTATATTATCTCTGTTGTGATTGAATTAGCACTCTGGAGATTCAAGTTTGAGTCTTTATTATTACTATTGAGCTATTTGTTCGGTTTCTGAGGTTGTTTCGTAAGAATTGCAATCTAGAACTTGGTTTTGTTTCAATATATGAAGATGTTCTTTTTCAAAATGTTACTTTTCCCCCAGTTCATGCATTTGGTCATTATGAAAAGAAGACTTGTTTTCGTGATTTTGAGAATGATTTAATCCTTCCTTTATAATACTAATAAGGGTGGTTGATGTTGTGCAGGAGGAATTAGAGTTACAGCTTTTAAAGGTAAGAACATCTTAATATCTGTCATCTTGTATTATAACATTGACAAAGCTTGCCTGCTTCTGTTACATTGCTTCAATTTTACAAGCACATTTTTAGTAACTTGGTATTATAAACTCTTAAACAGGAAAAGCCACGAAACCATCTTGATATGAGAAACCGGCTCAATTCTAAAGGCCAGCGTGAAGGAAAGGTCATTGATTACAGGTACAACATTGTTGCCTCTTTGTGCATTATCTGTAAACGAGACCATGTCTGCTTTGATTCGTGTACTCGTTGTTTTTATATCCACATCCTGAAAATCAGTATGATAAAAATGGACTGAAGTTTTTTGTGCATTTGCATGAAAGCGTGACTCGAGTTTTGAAAATGTGATTCTTAACGAGGGTAACATGTATCCGTAGTTAGGAGCAATGACGAAAGGGAAAGAATCTGATAGGTTGACACTGCTAAGAGTGTCTGTGAAACAACAACCGATTCACAATGAGTTCTTAGGAGTAGCTATGTTGCTTTTTTTAGGCAGGTTTCTCACAGTGGATGATCCTCTAATTTTCTTTCTTTCTTTTTCATTCAAATAGAATAAGCGACCTGAGGGTGGTTGATTTGTTGGACGGTCTGTGTGATAGAATGCAGGACTATACTCTACAAAAGGTAAGCCTAGTTCTTGTATATTTCTTATCACGCTGCTGTTCCAGGAATAATATATCTCTCTGATAATTGTAAATTGACCAATGAGATTCTTATTGCCACACTTCTGCAGGTGGAACCTAAGAATAGACAATGGGTGAAAGTAGGAAATTTTGACAATCTAACAAGTAATGTGTTCTTTCCTTTCCTTTTAAAATTTGCGCTCCGTGACATATTTGCAATTGTTCATCACATAGCTGCTTCAATACTTACGTTATTTGATAAGTACGCTTAGGTGCATCGTTTAATGAGTCAATGGAAGCTGTCTACTTGATCACACTGTCACCGTGTCTGCTGTCCGCTTTATCTGTTTATAACTTCTGTTGAGCAAATGAGTAACTGTTAGAGAGCTTTCATGATGCTGAAAATTCTAGAACAAGTGCAGTGACGGTTTTAAAGTTCTAGAATAAGCTGTGAAATTCTCATCTCTAGTTATATTAGTGGTTTAGAGACTTGTTTGGGATTTAATGTTTCATCTGTGTGTGTGTTGTCATATAGATAAACAGGAAGCGAAAGCGCATGCAAATGACATTTCAACTTATTGTGGAAGGTAAGACAATCAAGAACCTTCTCTTACTCGAGCCTAAAATTCATCGAAGTCTCCTAAAATCTGTATATGTTATTTCTTTTTACAGATTGCTGGAGGAAACTGAAGATGAGGTAAACATTCTGGTAACCATTCTGTTAAGTGACAGTTATAAAGTCAAGACTAAATTAAGGTTATGTGATGAGTGACCGCAGCTAGGTGAGGTGATAAAGAATGGCTCCCTAAAAGCAGGAGAAGTCCGAAAGGTTCTGTGTCAAACTTTGAGTAACCACTGCCGACAATCAAGGTTAGCACAATAGTCTTTCTTCCTATACATTTCTGCCTCAAAACTATGTTAAGAAATCTGATATGGTTTTTCTGAATTCAGTGAAACAGACTCAGAGGATGAGGAGGACGACGATGCAGATGAATTATAACTCAATCCAGTGAAAAGTTCACGTCAAATTAAGATCCCATCTTGGTAGCTATGTTATAGATACATCCATCCACAACTCATATGTAACTTAAGACACCTTTCACTTTTTAAGTTATGTCGAAACTCGGGTCTAGATTCTTATTTATATTGTGGCAATTGTTCGTTTTCCCTCAAAACCTTAATTAGCTAGAGAGTATCGAAATAGTCTAAATTTTATATGAAGAGCTAGTCGAGATTTTACATTGGATGATAATCTATATGCGATGATCATAGTTATAAGCTTACACTGTTGTTATAACATGATATGGGGCATAAGTTTTTCAATGCTTCTTTAGAATCAAAACAAGTGGGTATAGTTTGTAGCGTATAAATGATGATCGGAAGAATTGTTGTACCGCTTGAATGATCACTGCACATAGCACGCTCCAACTTGCCCTGAAAATCTATAAGTAGTGATGCCATTCAGGCAATGAGCCTTGTTGAGAAGCTTTCCTAGCATGGAGGCTTTGTTCACCTCATTGTAATTATTGGGCCACTGAGAATGTTATGATGTTTTGAAGAACATCAAAATTATGATATCTTCTAAAGGTGGAAAGAGAAAGAAAAAAAAGACCATTTGATGATCGCTTCAATCCTACTATATTATTTGGGAAGTACATTTTAAATGTAACCTTAATTTTTGTAAGTAATTACATAGGTATGTCATTAGAAATAAAATTTTAAAGAGTAAATTAATTTATCTCTTTAAGGATTAAAAAGTCAAATACTAATTTAATTAATTAAGTTTAATTGAAAAACGAAATACATTATCAATTTCCAAAAATAATAACCAATCAAAATCAACATATAAGATTTGATATCTAAATTTTAATTAATTTAATTTAATTAGAAAAACGAAATACATTATTAATT
>Ga0041059_1002921_pt1 | contig 12221 bp, 9 predicted proteins | sample AraColnosormetaG_FD_56232 | JGI IMG/M metagenome (GOLD analysis project Ga0041059, IMG submission 56232) | Arabidopsis roots microbial communities from North Carolina, USA - Col MF nosort | ecosystem: Host-associated > Plants > Roots > Unclassified | place: USA: North Carolina | collected 2013-09-02 | reverse complement strand
TTTTTTTTTTTTTTTTGGTAGTTTGTTTTCATTCTTCTTCATTCATAGTTTTTTGACATTGAGAAAGAAATAAAAAAAGAGTTTTGTTTTACTTTCAAGTTTCAATAACAACAAGAAGCAGGTTTCTACATTTGAAGTTTGAACCAATCCCTTAAAATCTCCAATACAATGGAAAACTGACCCACTGGAATCATTGTATGCAAAATCATTAATAAAAATTACTATATTTAATATTTAGTCTTTAAACATATAAACCCAATATAGTTAAAAAGAAAATCTTGGCATTTGTTTTCTTGGTATGAATGGTAAGTTTTATACCATTTTTAGAATTTTGACAGAAGGTTACAGCAGGAAAAAACAAAGATAAGTACATTACAGCAAAGCAAAGTTTGAATACAAATCCTTCTACTTTAAGAAGAGAGTTTTAAGAAATTACATGGTCATTTTTCTACCTTTTTTTTCTTTTCTTTTGTATTCTTCTAACAAATCTAATCATTTTGGTAACAACGTTAATCTCGATGATAGATTTTAAAAAATATTTTGACCAGAAAAAAAGAAGAAGGAAAGAACTCTTAATATAGGATAAAATCCAAATAAAAATGAGCAAGGATCTTTACATTGAAAAGAACCAAAAAAAATTACGCGTTACACATGACGTGTACACCAAAACCGACGTCGTCTCTATCACTTGAAACCCATATATAAACACAGCACATTTCACTCATTCTATCACAACTCTCATTTTCTTCTCTCTCGATTCTTGATATATCAGTAACCAAAAACACAGAGAATTAAAACATGGCTTACTTCTCCACAGCGACATCTCTTCTCCTCCTCGTCCTCTCTGTTTCCTCTCCTTATGTTCATGGAGCCTCCGACTGCGACACCCTTGTGATTACCCTGTTCCCATGTTTACCTTTTATATCGATCGGGGGTACGGCCGATACACCCACAGCTTCATGCTGCTCCAGTCTCAAAAATATTCTCGATACGAAACCGATATGTCTATGCGAAGGGTTGAAGAAGGCACCTTTAGGAATCAAACTCAACGTTACTAAATCTGCTACTCTTCCCGTTGCTTGTAAACTTAATGCTCCTCCGGTGTCAGCTTGTGATTCATGTTAGATTTCTCCTTTATCTCTCTGTTTCTCGTTTTTCTTCTTGATTTTTTTATGGATTATTTATGATCCTTAAGATAAATCAGATTATGGATTCATAATAGAGTTTTTGTTTTGTTTTGGTTGCAGTGCCTCCTGCTAGTCCTCCTACTGCTAATGGGCAAGGTATTTGTCTTTCTTTTTGTTGATTTCATTCTTTAATCTGCTTTTTATCATGCCATCTAAATTGTTATTTTTTGTTAAGGGAAATGGAATTTGTTTGGACTCTTTGCTTGAATCGAGTTTTGGTTGGCGTTATAACGAAGTTGGGGAATTGTAAAAGTCAATTGTCTTCATAATAAGAATTTAGTCTTTTTCCGTTTTATGTATCATGTGACCATCGCGACAAGATAATTAAAGCTTGTGCGGATGTGATCTCTATTGTAATGTGCCATGATCATGTAATATGAGAAGAGCTTTATCAAACTCTCTATTTTGTTAAACTTTGACATTTAGTTGTGTGATTTCTCTCCTCGCTGCTTTAAAGGTGTGCATGTCAGAATTGGTTTTGTGTTTTTGACTTTTGTCTTGTTATGTTTGTGTGACAGCTCCAGTATGGGGATCAGGATGGGCTCCAGCTCCAAGCCCTTCTAAAGGAAATTCATTGATCCCAATCTCTGGCTTTTCCTTTGTAATCGTTACCGCATTGGCCATGTTCCGTATCTAAAACCCGACAGCCTTCTAGTCGATGTTTCAATAATTTCCATTAAGACTTATCATGCGTCTTTCCATTAATTAAGACTTGGTTTTAATTTGTTGTTTTTTGTCACACACATTGTTCACTTTTATTGTTTGAGTTGACCCGTGACTATTTCTAGATTTTGTTTTATTGAATCATAATGAGCCATTAGACCATCTAACAAAGCTCTAAATCGAAGAATTATAAGAAGGAAAAAAAAAGTTATTTACGACAAATTCTTTATGCATGTGATGAGGAATGCTCATAAACTGTAAAAATCGTTCCATGCTGAAAATCAGGCAAAATATCCAAGATTTGCATATAATTCTTAAAGATCAAAATCTTTGAGTGTCGAACATAAATTTAAATAGCGGAGACTACCCTGGAGAGGGAGAAAAAATAACCATATAATCCGGTTTGGATACATTGTAAAATTTTAATTCAAATTTAGTGGCGAGTCCGAGTCATCTAAAAATGGTTGGGTTCCATTCGGTTAAATTCCAAAGATATTATTCCACTTTTATGTGCTTCCCTGTTATACATTCGATATATTCAATGCCTACTGTAGCCTATTATATATGGTATAATACATTTCTTACTCAACGTGTAAAACGTTACAGAGATTTCCTTCCTTATTAGGTCTTTATTTTTAACAATATAATCATTTGATAAAGAATATGTAATAACTATTTGACAATAGAAAAAAACATCTGCAACATATAAAAAAAAACTAAAATTTATTGCATCCTGCTTGAGATTTTATAGTGAGAAGAACAACCATGGAGTTCAAGCTCAACATTCCAAATACAATCATTAAAACTCTACAGACTATAGTCTTCTTTCTCTTTGTTCTTCTTGCATTCCAAATCGCGGAAGCCGAGATTCACCACCACACTTTCAAGGTATTGATTGTACAAAATTTTATTTTGAAGATATTAAGACTGGATTAAAAAAAAACTGACTATGCCATCGTTTTTATCTATACAGATAAAGTCGAAAGCGTACACACGACTTTGTAATACCAACAAGATATTGACGGTGAACGGAGAATTTCCCGGACCAACGTTAAAAGCCTACCGTGGTGATAAGCTCATCGTCAATGTCATCAACAATGCAAACTACAACATTACTCTCCATTGGTAACTACTCTCTTGTGTTTGTGTCACACTTTGATTTCGTGTTGACTAATGTTTATATGATGTAGAGAAACATGTTTATCGTTTTAGGCACGGAGCAAGACAAATCAGGAATCCATGGTCGGACGGACCCGAATATGTGACTCAATGTCCGATCCGACCAGGAGAGAGCTATGTGTATAGAATCGATCTTAAGGTCGAAGAGGGAACGATTTGGTGGCATGCTCATAGCCAATGGGCACGTGCCACCGTCCATGGAGCTTTCATTGTCTACCCCAAACGTGGCTCATCTTATCCTTTTCCTAAGCCTCATCGTGAAATCCCGCTCATTCTAGGTACACTAGCTAGTATGTGGATGAGATTAGTACATGATTGCGTTACATGTTGTGATATATAGTCTAACGTTACGTTGACAATTGATAGGCGAATGGTGGAAGAAGGAAAACATAATGCATATACCAGGAAAAGCTAATAAAACCGGAGGAGAACCGGCCATCTCTGACTCATATACCATAAACGGACAACCCGGTTATCTATACCCCTGCTCTAAACCGGGTAAGTTTCAACACTACAAGCTCAAATCTTACAATCAAAAATTCATATTTTTCTTTATAATTCCACAACAGAAACATTCAAAATAACGGTGGTGCGTGGCCGTCGATACCTTCTACGGATTATCAACGCCGTGATGGACGAAGAACTCTTCTTTGCAATCGCAAACCACACCTTAACCGTTGTAGCCAAAGACGGTTTCTACTTAAAACATTTCAAATCTGATTATCTAATGATCACTCCGGGACAATCTATGGACGTCCTCCTCCATGCGAACCAACGGCCTAACCACTACTTTGTGGCGGCCAGAGCTTACTCCTCCGCATTTGGTGCCGGTTTTGACAAAACCACCACCACAGCCATATTACAATACAAAGGTGATACCTTAAACCGGATTAAACCGATTCTACCCTATCTGCCTCCTTACAATCGTACCGAGGCATCTACCCGGTTCACTAACCAATTCAGAAGTCAGCGTCCGGTTAACGTCCCGGTTAAAATCAACACTCGTCTTCTCTACGCGATCTCCGTGAACTTGATGAATTGCTCCGACGATAGACCTTGTACCGGTCCGTTCGGTAAGAGATTCTCTTCGAGCATTAACAACATCAGCTTCGTGAACCCATCGGTCGACATTCTCCGAGCTTATTATCGCCACATCGGAGGCGTTTTCCAGGAGGATTTCCCGAGAAATCCGCCGACGAAATTCAACTACACCGGTGAGAATCTTCCATTTCCGACTAGGTTCGGGACGAAAGTTGTGGTTCTCGATTATAACTCGAGCGTTGAGCTGATTCTACAGGGGACGAACGTGTTGGCTTCAGATAATCACCCGATTCATCTGCATGGGTATAACTTCTACGTCGTGGGTTCGGGTTTTGGGAATTTCGATCGTCGTAAAGATCCGTTGAGGTATAACCTAGTTGATCCACCGGAGGAGACAACCGTCGGTGTTCCTCGTAACGGTTGGACCGCCGTCAGATTCGTAGCTAATAATCCAGGTCAGTTCACACTCTACGTTTCTCAAACGTTTCACGTGAAAATATATATCAATTTTGCATTAGTTTATACAAAAGATATTATTGTTTAAATGAAAAATATGAATTTATTAGACAACTCGTGAGAATAAAATACAATTTTTGTGATGCCTAATTTGAGATATTGACGATCATGGTTTGATTTGTTTATTAAAGGGGTGTGGTTGTTGCATTGCCATATAGAGAGACATGCCACATGGGGAATGAACACAGTGTTCATAGTGAAAGATGGACCGACTAAATCTTCCCGTATGGTCAAGCCTCCTCCTGATCTTCCTTCTTGTTAGTGTTTATGATCTTTTCTGCCATTTTTGAATGAAGTGTAGTCCCATAAATGCTTTGGAATCAAGAAAAGTTTAGTTGTCCATTATGTCACTACCAAGATTTTGGTGTGGTATTTAAATTCAAAATTCAAATGGCCATGTGAAACGAGACAATAATAAATGGAGGGAAAAACCAAACGAAATTGCAAAGAAAGATTCAGCTTGCGTGGTTTTCCAGCGCACGTTAGATCCCATCATCATTCGACAAATTTAAAATAAAAAAACTTTAATTTTAAAAATACTGCCAACAATAGTTTTACTTCCTTTCTCTCTCTTTGTTGAATTGCCATCAAAAGCCTCCGACAACGGCGGAGACGACGGCGATTGAACTCAGCTATTTTCAACTCCGCATTTGAAATTTCTAAAGCTTGCAACTTTTAGTGACAACGAATAATGGGTTTGCTTTGAAGAAGCTAATCACTGGGTTCTAAACTCTTATTCTTCTCCCTGAGATTATTTTCGTCTCGGGGAAAATTTTCAGTCATTACCGGTTTTTGTTGACTAAGGAGACGAGGAACCTGTTGGTCTGTGCTTTGACATTTGGAGAAGCTCATGTACGTGTAATTGTGAAGTCCCAATTTCTCTCGATTGGGGGATTCGAATTTTGATTTTAGCATATACGAGATTTGGGTTTTTAGCGAGGACATTAAGGTCTAGTATAAGATTATGTTTTTGAAATTGGTCTGGATTCGGTAGAGAAGCTTCACGATCTACTTCTTTGGTTCGGATGATTTGAGTCTGTGAGCTAGAATCTCTTATTCTAAGACTGATCATCAAAAATGCAGATGGCACAGTTTCTTTCATTGGTTCGAGGTGATTCGATTGAGTCTCCTCGTGAGATTACCTCGCCCAGTAACCTCATCAGCGAGTCCGGTTCGAATGGGTGGCTTATCCGCTTTTTTGATTCTTCCTTCTTCTGTGAGTGGATTGCAGTCAGTTATTTGTACAAGCACCAGCATTCGGGTGTGAGAGATTACTTATGCAATAGGATGTATACGCTTCCTTTATCCGGTATCGAGAGTTATTTGTTCCAGATATGCTACTTGATGGTGCACAAACCAAGTCCCTCACTTGATAAGTTTGTGATAGATATCTGTGCAAAGTCACTTAAGATAGCATTGAAAGTGCATTGGTTTTTGTTGGCGGAACTTGAGGATTCTGATGATAATGAAGGTATTAGTAGGATTCAAGAGAAGTGCCAAATTGCAGCTACTCTGGTGGGTGAGTGGTCGCCTCTTATGCGGCCACATAACGAGCCTTCAACTCCAGGGAGCAAGGTCCTTAATAAGTTTTTGTCATCAAAACAGAAGCTCTTCTCTTTGACTTTATCTCCACCCACCCAGAAGTCTTTACTATTCTCACCTACATCGGGGAGCAACTTGCAGGATGATGGTAGTCAGTTATCTGCGGACGACAATAAGATTTTTAAGAGACTAATCCCAAGTCCTAAAGTTAGAGATGCTTTATTGTTTAGGAAGTCAGCTGACAAAGAAGACGAGGAATGTGAAAAGGATGGATTTTTCAAGAGACTCTTGAGGGACAGCAGAGGTGAGGATGATGAACAAAGGTCAAACTCAGAGGGTTTCTTTAAGCGACTTTTGAAAGACAATAAGTCAGAAGAGGAGGAGATATCAAACAATTCCGAGGGGTTCTTTAAGAGGCTAAGGAGTAGTAAAGGAGATGAAGAGGAATTGACATCGAGTTCAGATGGATTCTTTAAGAGATTGTTACGAGATAATAAAGGAGATGAAGAGGAATTGGGTGCCAACTCGGAGGGTTTCTTCAAGAAGTTATTGCGGGATAGTAAAAATGAAGACGAGGAGCCAAATGCAAACACAGAAGGGTTCTTCAAGAAACTTTTTCATGAGAGCAAGAATGAGGATGATAAAGTTTCTAACGCAGTAGATGATGAGGAAAAAGATGGGTTTCTTAAGAAACTTTTCAAAGAAAAGTTTGATGAGAAAAGAAATGGTAACGAGAGGAATGAGACAGATGAAACCGTGTATACTGACGAAACATCTGGTGAAGATAACGGAAGGGAGGGATTTTTCAAAAAATTGTTTAAAGAGAAGTTTGAAGACAAACCAAACATTGGCAAAGCCGATGATGGGAATGAAAGCGAGGATGACGAATCTTCAGAATTCTCACTGTTCAGAAGATTGTTCCGTAGACATCCAGAAGACGTAAAAACTACTTTACCAAGTGAAAACTGCAGCAATGGCGGTTTTGTTGAAAGCAGTCCTGGGACAGAAAACTTTTTCCGCAAATTGTTCAGAGATCGTGACAGGTCTGTTGAAGATTCTGAACTTTTTGGCTCAAAGAAATATAAGGAGGTTTGTCCCCATATAACTTTATCTCAGGTTTTATTTGTAATGCTTAGAGCCTTAGACACTCTTTTCTTTCTCTTTCAACCATATCCCCTGATTACTTCATCTGTTAAGGTTTCTTTCTAGGATATTATATGAGATATTAGCTTTATGTATTAGACTATCGAAAAGTTGTGCTCGTGTTGCTTGGTTTACCCTCATACATTAATACATAGGATGGTAGTGTATGATGGCACGTAAGCCAAGAGCGCTACTGCTCTCAGGTCATGTTAAATTTCTCTCACTTCAGTATATTTTAGTAGGCGGAAAAAGTTAGTATGCCTGCCATTCATTATATTTGCTGGATTTGCTCAGGCTGCCATTAATTTGCTGACATTTGCAGAAGTGTCCAGGTTCACCCAAACCGCAGAATAATACTCCATCTAAAAAGCCCCCTCTACCAAACAATACTGCAGCACAGTTCAGGAAAGGGTCTTACCACGAGTCTTTAGAGTTTGTACATGCATTATGTGAAACGTCATATGATTTGGTAGACATTTTTCCCATTGAAGATCGGAAGACCGCTCTTCGTGAGGTTTTCTTTAAATCCCTACCTTTCTATATTGATATTTAAAACGTAGATATTAGCATTATCCTTTATTTAACTAAGATTTCATGTTTCTTTTGTTTGGTGTTAGTCTATTGCAGAGATCAATTCCCATTTAGCTCAGGCTGAAACTACTGGAGGTATTTTCTTAAATATCTTAGAATTTGCTTGTTCAGTTTTGTCTCACACATGAGTGAACCATGTGCCCCCAATACATTTGGCACCACCCTTTTGCATTGGAGTCATTTTCCAACGGCTATTTTTTACTCTGTTCATGTTTCTATTGCGGTAACTGATTCAGTATCAGATATTGATTATACTTTCAATATAATTTCAGGAATCTGTTTTCCAATGGGGAGAGGAGTTTATCGTGTTGTTAATATTCCTGAAGACGAGTATGTTCTTTTGAATTCTAGGGAAAAGGTGCCTTATATGATATGTGTGGAAGTTTTGAAAGCAGAAACACCCTGGTAAATAGAAAACTCAAAAATTACGATTAATCTACTGCTTTTCGTTTTAGAATTTACTTTCTTACCTTCTAAGTATACTTTAAAGGGTTTCTTGGTAACCTCTCTCATTGTTCTTATTGTCTTTTGAAACTTTGTAGTGGTGCTAAAACCACATCTACTTCCCTTAAGCTTTCTAAAGGAGGCATTCCACTGGCAAACGGGGATGCATTCTTGCACAAGCCACCTCCATGGGCTTATCCGCTATCTACTGCTCAGGAGGTTTACCGTAACAGTGCAGACCGAATGTCATTATCAACTGTTGAAGCAATTGATCAAGCAATGACTCATAAGTCTGAGGTAAAACTTGTGAATGCATGTCTCTCGGTGGAGACGCATAGTAATTCAAATACCAAATCAGTAAGCAGTGGTGTGACTGGTGTCCTGAGGACTGGTTTGGAAAGTGATCTTGAGTGGGTCAGGCTGGTGCTGACGGCTGATCCAGGTCTTAGAATGGAAAGTATTACTGATCCGAAAACCCCACGTCGAAAGGAACATCGTCGTGTTTCAAGTATAGTTGCCTACGAGGAAGTAAGGGTGAGTGTTTCTTGATAGATAAATTGTAAAAGGCAAGTCCTGTTTTTTTTCTCTAGTATTCCATTTCTCCATTGAGTCACTGAAAAACGCTGACTCTCAGTGAGTAGCGTTTCAGCATCACTTAGTATGTGAGTATGTGACTCCTAACATACTAAACAGATCATTCACCTAAACAGTCATCTTAATTTGGATAAGCTAAATCAACTGTAAAGTGCCTGTGTCCTGCTTGATGTCATTATTCCTACATCAACTCCCTTGTTCAGGCTGCTGCAGCGAAGGGAGAGGCACCTCCAGGTCTTCCTCTCAAAGGGGCTGGTCAGGATTCATCAGATGCACAACCAATGGTAATTGCATGTTGGTTATAAAAAGGATATTCCTTTAGTTTTTCTGTCTTTTAGATGTTGAACCTTTTTTTTGTGTGGCTGACCAGGCCAATGGTGGCATGCTGAAAGCAGGTGATGCCTTATCTGGTGAATTTTGGGAGGGGAAGCGACTAAGAATTCGTAAAGATTCAATATATGGCAACCTACCAGGTTGGGACTTGCGCTCTGTAAGTACTGGATAAAGCAAACCTCCTTATCTTCCGCTGGCTTTTCCTTGTAGAGTATATTTCTCCACTTGAACATCTTGTGTAGCAATAAATAAAATACATAATGGTACTTCTTGTCAGATAAATGGTTGCGTATCTCTACTTAAAGTTCAAAAATTTTCAACAGTGAAAATACATGAAGTGTTTTTACATTCATTCCTTTGTATATGGCTATATGCTTTGAGTCTTTAGAAACTCATTGTGGGGATCTGCTTTTGATAAGCTTCTGTTTTTAATTTCTTTCCTGCTGAATGTAAAAGTTGGTTTATACTTGTTGACATTGAAAGTTGTTGTCTAGGAATTTCTGTACACTATATTAAAACAACCCTAAGAAACTGTTAATTTTGTTGTTTGACCTATTATTCCAATTCTTTTCTGGCTTTTGCAGATCATTGTGAAGAGCGGTGATGACTGTCGGCAGGAACATCTTGCGGTTCAACTTATATCTCATTTTTTTGGTAGGTGATATTTTGTTTAGCTACCATATGGCTGTTAATTTCATAGTTCTTTTCCTCAAGCTACGCTTTTTATATCGTTATGTTTTATTCTTTATCCTGTCATCTTATATAAGCAATATGTGTGTATACACACATTTCTACCTTATATAGTTAATAAACAGTCTTGTTCATGTGCTAGATATATTCCAGGAAGCAGGGCTTCCCCTCTGGTTACGTCCTTATGAAGTCTTGGTGACATCTTCATACACTGCCCTTATAGAAACAATTCCAGATACGGTAATTAAGCTACTTTATTCGGTATCCCACAACCGATCTTGTTTTAATCTTGGAAAGCGCATGTTATAGTATCACCTTTCTCTCCTGCAGGCTTCTATTCATTCTATTAAAAGTAGATACCCTAACATCACAAGCCTGCGTGATTTTTTTGATGCCAAGTTTAAAGAGAACTCTCCAAGTTTTAAGCTTGCTCAGGTAATGTACTCTTCAGGTACATTTTATGGTTTTATGGCTCAAGTCCACAAGCAAGTTGGCTGTTTTCTTTCAGAAACTTTCTGTTAAACATGATGTTGTTCTAATGAGAGCTGTGGAATATATGTTAAATTTTCTCTCCCAAAAATTCGTTGGAGAACCCAATTTCGTTCATTCATACTGGAGCCTTTTCTGAGAATGAGGAATGTAGGGCTTGATATGTCTTATACTATTTCTAATCTAATTTCCTCTTATTCAGCAGGGTTTTCATAAATTATACAAATATGGATTATCATATGAAAAATAGGTTGCATCAAAGTCTTCTCCATGCATCAATTAGAAGTTGTGTCTATAATTGCAAATTGTGTGAGATGTGACACCATGTATAATTTTTCAAATTGTCTTCTTTTTCAGAGGAATTTTGTTGAGAGCATGGCTGGATATTCTTTGGTCTGTTACCTTCTGCAGGTAGGTTGTATTTTATAACTGCGTCTCTCAAGATTGTGTATTAATATATATAGGCATATATGTGCTTTGAAACAAGAACGAAAGGAATCTACGAGTTTGACACTCTGATGGTGTTCATAAGTTCCTTGATGGCTTGCTTTAGTTTTATGGCTAGTAATATCCATTGTTTGATTGTCTTCTCGTTCAGATAAAAGACCGTCATAATGGAAACCTTCTGATGGATGAAGAAGGTCACATTATACACATTGATTTCGGCTTTATGCTTTCAAATTCTCCTGGTGGCGTGAACTTTGAGAGTGCCCCATTTAAGCTAACTCGGGAACTTCTTGAGGTAAGAAGCATGCTCTTATTATATCTTCTCGCTTCTTTGAAGCAGATAAAATTACTTTTTAACTATATAATGGAAAATACTTGCACATCTAGGTCATGGATTCTGATGCTGAAGGGCTTCCAAGCGAGTTCTTTGACTATTTCAAGGTATCAATGAGGCTCTTTCGTTTGCTCTCCTCCAAGTCACTTATAAGGCTCTATTTTTCTCCTTTTGTAGCTTGTATTAAGTACCTCTAATGGTCAACTGTTTTAGGTGCTATGCATTCAAGGATTCCTAACATGTCGAAAACACGCAGAACGGATTATTCTTCTCGTCGAAATGTTACAGGTATCATGATCTGAATCGATATTTGCTTATTGATAGCTTTCTGATCAAAAGCATCTTAAAAGCGATAGCGCTATTATGAGTTGATAAAGTAACAAAATCATTTCCTGGCTGAAACATTTGCGGCTTTTTTTCTTTTTCTAAAATCAGGATTCAGGTTTTCCTTGCTTCAAAGGTGGTCCACGCACCATTCAGAATCTAAGAAAAAGGTTCCATTTAAGTTTAACCGAAGAGGTAAATTACTTGACTCCCCTTTTATTCTACCAACTTCAGCACCGTTCTAAGGATTTATCTTTCCAATCATAACTGTTTCCTTTTGCCATAACCAGCAATGCGTCTCTTTGGTGCTCTCTCTAATCAGCAGCAGCTTAGATGCTTGGCGAACTCGACAATACGATTACTACCAAAGGGTGTTGAATGGAATACGATGATGTTAATTTAATACAAAAGTTTGAGATCTCATCAGTGAATCAACCTGATCAGAGACTAAACAGGTATACTGTGGTTGTGTTGTTCTCCATGTTCATTTCATGTGAAGAACCTTCGACCTTCAAAGAGATTTTGAGGAAATCAATTACACGAATAGAGAGAGAGAAAGAGAGACACTGTGTGACCAAAAACACTTTTGTACATAAAGACAATCTTTTTTACAGCCAAAGCCAAAAGTTAATTCTTCATCTTCTTAAACCTTTTTTTTTTTTTCCTTTACCAATTTCCATACTGCTTTTTTTTTTTTTTTTTTT